>Ga0182741_1000529_pt1 | contig 56747 bp, 56 predicted proteins | sample eDN5th37CBELigOP_FD_128874 | JGI IMG/M metagenome (GOLD analysis project Ga0182741, IMG submission 128874) | Enriched Organic Plus compost microbial communities from Emeryville, California, USA - eDNA 5th pass 37_C BE-Lig OP (version 2) (version 2) ... | reverse complement strand
CGCACCCAAGGTCATCGACCTACCTGAATCCGCGGCGATCAACCCACCCAAACCGGCCGAACAGGAGACCGAAACGGAAGCCGCTTAACACCCACTGGACTCAAACACCTTGACAAATTCCGGACGGGACGAAGGGCCGGATCAGATGCCGTCTCCGCTATGGCGGACCCCTCCCGGGTTACGCCGAGGCTAGCTTGGCACCCGGCGCTTCGCCTCCATGGCAGCCCGAACGTCGCCAGATAACCCACAACCAGGTTGCATACATCAGCGTGGGCGCCAGGCACCCGCCAACCCCCAGCAGCAGCCACCGAACGCGTGAAATCCAACGCCCCACGCAAGGGTGTCGATCAACTATGACCCCACCCCCCTTGACTCGACCTACAGCCAGCTAGTACATGAACTGGGCGTTCATGTACTAGTTCATGTTCCAGGGCTCGCCGTAGGTGGTGACGCTGTCACCGGTGGAGGCGATCAGGCGAGCGAACGGACGCAGCAGCACACCGCCGGCCGCACCGGTCACGGTGCCGTGGGCGTTGGAGACCGCCACGCCACCGGCCGCACCGGAGACGTCGACCGAGAAGGTGGCGACTTCCTGGATGCCGGGGCCGTTGCCGAGGTCGGCCGAGATGGACACGCCTGGGAACAGGTTCGGGGTGATGATCGTGTCGAGACCGAACGGCGGGCCGGTGATGTCGCCGTCGTCGATCAGGATGTTGGGGGTGGTGTAGCTGAAGTTGATCCCCACGCCCAGCGACCACGGGAAGCCGATCTGATAGCCCAGTTCCAGCGTGCCCTCGAACTCATCGGCACCGGGGCCGGCGACGATGTACTTGGCGCGACCGGAGTGGAACCATTCGCGGGTCAGGCGGTTGCGGTCCAGGGGGAACACACCGTTGAGGAAGGTGTCCCACTGCTGCACCGTGAGCGTGCGGTCCTGACCGTCGACCAGGCTCAGTTCGTTGTCCAAGCCCGCGTGAGCAGTGCCAGTGCTCGCGAACAATGCCGCGATCGCGGCAACCACCGCCACACACGCACGTGAAATCGATCTCATTGTCTCCCTAGCTACCATGACGGTGACCCCTGTTGGTGCACCGCGACTTTCGATGTGGGCTCGCCTCTTCGGCGTGCTCAGGTCAAGATGCGCACGAGGTCCTCGACGTCGGGAAGTGATTCGAGCGCACTTACAGCGGTACCCAGCCGACCGGCGGTGTCGGCGGGTAATGTCGCGGCGGCGTACGCAGCGCAATCCGAAGCCTTTGTGGCGAATTCCTGCTGCGTTATCATGTTTTTCGGGTGTCCCTTCGGATAGTCCACCCTGGTCTGCAAGCTCTCGCCGTCACGGAAGCGGACCGTCACCTTGGCCGGCGTCACGAAACGGCTCCACTCGCTGTCGATTTCGTCGTCCACGTACGGCTTCACACGCGACGCCAACTCGAGCACGTCGGGGCGTTGCAGGCCTTCGGAGGTGAAGTGCCCGATACTCGGTGGCCCGTCGATCCAAGCCGCCGCCACGGTATAGGGAATGCTGAACTGCGCCTCGACAACGGTGCGCGGCGCCAGTCGAACGTGCTCGGGAACGCAGACCATCTGGTAACCCGGCCCGGTGACACCGACCTCGATTGACTCGATCTCCTCGGCCGGTCGACCGGTCTGTGCACGTGCTGTGAGAGCCGCGTCTATCGCGGCATGGGTGTCGCGGCAGCACGGATATGGTTTGTAACTGAGGTTCAGCAGTTCGTATTGCCTGCCAAGGCCTTTGCTGACCACCGCCGCGTCAACTCGGTTCTGAAGGTAGACCCGGAAGAAGCCGTCCGCTCCCTCGAAAACCTCTTGGGCACCGCGGATGCCGCGCTTGGCCAGCTGCACGGCAACGACTGCCGCCTGCGCGGCTAACGCCGGTTGTAGCCGTTTCATCAGGGATGCGTCCCGGGTGACTTGGTGGTTGCCCGCGACCGAGCTGTAAACGATGCCGAACGCGTTGACCATCTCGTCCGGTGTCAGACCGATTGCCCTACCGGCTGCCGCAGTCGCGCCGAAGTACCCGAGCAGGGAACTGTAGATGAAACCACTTTCGACGATGTCGACCTGAACAGCGACGCCCAGTCGGCAGGTGACCTCCAGGCCGGCGGCAACGGCAGCGATCAAGTCTGCGCCCGTGCATTTTTCGGCCAGCTGCCCGGCGGCGACAGCCGCCGGAACGGTAGAGACACCCGCGTGCAGGATCGCCGCGTCATGCGTGTCGTCATAGTCGCGCGCATGGGACATGCCTGCATTCACCCACGCCGCGTGATGCGCCGGATACTTCCCGCCGAACACCCACATATCGGCCTGCGGCGCGCCTGCCCATGCGCGGACAAGACCCGACACGTCCGCGATCGCATCGGCGGAGGATCCTGCGAGCGCGCAGGCCAGAGTATCCAGGATGTTGGTTTTGACGGCTGCGACGACATCTTCATCGAGGCTGACCATCTCGATCGTCGATGCAAACTGCGCTACGTCGAGTACGAGATCTCGATGGGCCACAAGTACCCCTTCCGGGTGAATGGACTGGCACGGTGAGCGTAATTACGAACTCATAGACGTAATCTAGAACACGGGTTAGAGTAGGTGTGAGCCGGGCCACTGTCAATGGGATAGCGCGCGGGGCGCCCGCCTCGCGCGAGGCGTGACTGCGGGTCTGGATGCGAGTGGATTCGCTCAAAAACAGTCAAATTCAACAAATTTCACAGAGACGGTTTACTCGCGACCAAACTATGTGCATAGTTAGCATAGTTCGAGCCAGTGGTGATTCGGATCACAAGGGAGCCCCATGCCAGGAACACTCAGCAGATCGCGGACGCATCGTGGCCGCGGCACCGGCACGTCGACGACAAATGGTGGCGTGCAGGTTGATATCCAGAACTTGACGGTGACCTTCAAGGGCAAGGTCGCGGTCGACAACCTCAGCCTCGCAATCACGCCGGGGGAAATGCTGGTCCTCCTGGGACCGTCCGGGTGCGGCAAGACCACGACCATGCGTTCACTGGTCGGCCTGCAACAGCCCGATGCGGGAACCATCACAATCGGTGACCGCGTGGTGTTCGACTCGAGGTCGGGCGTCGACGTACCAGTCAACGCCCGCAATGTCGGCATGGTGTTCCAGAGCTACGCGATCTGGCCGCACATGACCGTCGCGCAGAACATCGCGTTCCCGTTGCGAATGCAGAAGCGACCCAAATCTGAAATCGCCGAACGTGTTTCGGTTGCGCTGGACACCGTCGGCCTATCCGGCCTCGGAGACCGCGGGGCCAGCATGCTCAGCGGTGGGCAGATGCAGCGTGTCGCCCTGGCGCGCAGCTTCGTCATGGAGCCGGTCATGTTGCTGCTCGACGAGCCGCTCAGCAACCTCGACGCCAAACTGCGGGAGAAGCTGCGCTTCGAGCTCCGGGAGTTGCAGCAGCGCTTGCAGATGACAGCCGTCTACGTGACACACGATCAGACCGAGGCATTGGCTCTGGCCGATCGGATCGCGATCATGCAGGACGGCGTCATCCGGCAGTTGGGTTCCCCGGCAGAGCTATACACCATGCCCAATTCGACTTTCGTGGCCGATTTCCTCGGGGTGGACAACATATTCCCCGCCTCGGTCGTGAGTCGTCGGGCGAGTGCCGGTTGCGTGGTGCGCCTGGATTCCTGCGATACCCCGATCGAAGCGACTGATCAACCGGGCGAGCAGGAGCGCACCAATCTGTGCATTCGCCCAGAGGACATCTGCCTATCCGCTGCACCGTCCTATGACGCCGTGAACTCCTTGCCGGCGACGGTGGACTCGTTGAGTTATCTGGGCGACCGCATCCGATACCACGTGTCAGTCGGTCCCGAGCTACGGTTCACAGTCACCCGGCCGGTCGACGAGCCAGCCCTGGCACCGGGTGACGACGCCACGATCACCCTGCCCGCCAACAAAGTTCAACTTCTCGGGCGGTAGCGATGGCGATAACACTCGAGGCTCCTCCCGAAGCCACGACGCGGCCGCTCCCCACGCGACGACGTTCGTCGTGGGCCATCCGCGGGACCGCGGTCTTCATCGGCATCGTCCTCATCGCACTCGTCGTGGTGCCCATGGGCACGCTCCTGGTCGCGGCGTTCACCGACAGCCCGCCGCGGCCCGGGGCGCCGCTCGGAAGCTTCACGCTGGAGAACCTCGCCGCCCTGACGTCCGTCGGCAACCGTGCGGCACTGATGAATACCGTCATCATCGGTGTGTGCGCCACTGTGCTGGCATTGGCGATCGGTGCCACGCTCGCCTGGATCTCGGCCCGCACAGACGTGCCGCTGCGCGGCCTGGTTCAGCTGGCCGCCATCATGCCGATGTTCACCTCGTCGCTGGTCGGTGCGCTCGCCTGGTCGCTGCTCGGATCGCCCGAACAGGGCTACCTCAACATCGTGTTGCGCGGAATCGGACTGCCCGACTTCGTCAACATCTACTCGTTACCCGGAATCATTTTCGTTGCGGGCGTGTACTACTCGCCGTACGCCTTCCTGCTGGTTCATGCCGCGCTGAGCTTGATGAATCCGGAGTTGGAGGAGGCGGCATATGTGCACGGGGCGAAGTTCCGCGACGTGGTCACGAATGTCACGTTGAAACTCGCCATGCCCGCTCTTCTCGGTGCGGGGACGTTGACGCTCGTCATGATCACCGAGAACTTCCCGATCCCGCAGGTGCTCGGTTCACCGCAGGGCATTCAGACGATGCCGACGCAGATCTATCAGCTGATGGCGATGGCGCCGTCGCGTCCGAACGAGGCCAGCGCGGCCGGCGCGGGACTGCTGGTGCTGACCGGGGTACTGGTGTATGTGCAGCGCAGAGTGCTGGCCAGCCGGGACTTCACGACGGTGTCCGGCAAGGGCTTCAAGCCGACAAGACAGAAGCTTGGCGTCTGGCGCTGGCCGGCGTTGTCGCTCGCGGTGCTGTATGCCTTCGTCGCGGTGGTGCTGCCCACGTTTGCCTTATTGCAGTCGGCATTTCGCAACAACCCGTACACACGGGATGTGGCGGCCATGTTCGAGCCGAATTCGTTCAGTACGAATAATTTCCGTGACGTGCTGATGTCAGACGATCTGCACAGCAGCTTGCTGAACAGCTTGATGATCGGGCTGGGCACGGCAGTGGTGGGCGGTGCCATCTACCTTCTTCTCGGCTACTACGTGCATCGCACCAAAGGCCCAGGCTCGCGAACCTTCTCCTACGTGGCGATGTGGCCGGCCGCGGTGCCTGCCCTGGTTATCGGGTTGGGATATCTGTGGTCATGGTCGCGGGTTCCGATCGTCTACGGGACGCTGGCGATCCTGATCCTCGGTTTCATCGGGCACCTGCTCCCCCAGGGGTTCCAGTCGATCTCGTCGTCGCTGATCCAGGTGCACAGTGATCTCGAGGAAAGCGCGCAGGTGTCAGGCGCCAGCCGACTGCGGGCCGCGTGGGAGATTCTCGTACCGCTGATCCGCACCGGTGTGGTCAGCACCATGCTTCTGCTGTTCATTCTGTCGATGCGGGAGATCAGTGTCGCGATCTTCCTCTTCACCTCCAAGACCCAACCGCTGTCCGTTGCCATCTACAACACCTGGGAAACCGGGCGCCTCCCACCAGTCGCGGCAATGAGCCTCATCTACATCGCGGTGCTGGTGGTGCTGACCATGGTGTCTCGCCGCTGGTTCGGAGTCGAGACGGACCGAACCAAATGAGCTGGCAAATAAACAGCAGCTCAATCTAATTCATCACTCGAAAGGCACAACGATGAAAGCCATCAGTCGACGCTCGGCGATCGGTGTGATCGTCGCCGGGCTCGTGCTGTCCAGCGCCGCCTGCGGCGGGTCGGCAGGACAGATGCAACAGGGCCAGCCACTGGTCATCGACGACGAGACCATTGCCACCGCCGAGCTGGTCGACGCCGCTAGCCAAGAAGGAGCGCTCACGGTCTACACGGCCGTCAACGAGGCCACCACGAAGGCCATGAATGACGCATTCACCGAGGACACCGGGATCCCGGTCGAATACATCCGCAGCCCTTCGGGGCGTCTCTATGAGCGCATCAAGAGTGAAATGGGCGCCGGCAACTTTCCGGCCGATGTGGTCGCAATCGGAGATCCGTCCCTCGTCGTAGATCTCGACAAGAGCGGCCTGTTCACGCCGCACCAGGTCCCGAGCGATGCCGAGCTGGACCAGCAGTACAAGTCCAAGAACGGCACGTACTACACGTACGCATCGTCGCCGACAGTGCTGGCGTACAACACTGAGGCATACCAGGGGACGCCGCCGACCTCATGGGCCCAGCTTGTTGACGGTAACGGGCAGAACCGGTTCGGGTTGGTCCAGGCATCGGCGAGCGCGGGCGGGTGGCGGCTCGCGTTGTTCATGCGGGAGAAGCTCGGCAATGGGTCCGATTCCTACTGGCGCAGCCTCGCCGCGACCAAGCCACTGTTGGACACGTCGACCGGGTCACTGACCGAGAAGCTGGCGCGGGGCGAGATCGCCATCGCTGCCGCCCGGCCGCCGGAGATCGCAGAAGCGCAAAAAGACGGTGCGCCAGTCGAACTGATCTGGCCCACCGACGGCACACCCGTGCACGGCGTCTACATGGGCGTGACGGCTAAAGCTCCACACCCGAATGCCGCCAAGCTCTACGCGAACTGGGTGATGTCCAAGAGGGGCCAAACAGTGCAAGCCCAGTTTGGCGCCGACTACGCCGTGCGGGACGGTGTCGAGAACCCCACTATCAACGACAAGCCTGCTCCCGCGCTAACGGACCTCCAACCCAACTTCGTCCCGGACGAGGTTTCCATCGAACGGCGTGATCTATGGGTACCGGAGTGGAACAAGGTCTTCGGCGTCAGCGGGTGACGACGCTCAAAAACACTCGCATCTACGACAACAGGGGAGGTTCTCGAGCATGGTTGCTCTCGACGGTGTCCGCGTCATCGACCTCGGACAGTTCTACTTCGGACCGTACTGCTCGATGCTGCTGGCGCGCCTGGGCGCGGACGTCATCAAAGTCGAAGCACCCGAGGGTGATCCGTACCGGCGCTTGCCGACCGCGTACGACGATGGCACCTCGGTCCAGTTTCGGCTGATCAATTCGGGCAAGCGGCTGCTGCGGCTGGATCTCAAACAGCCGGACGGGCGGGAGGTGCTGCTGCGACTGGTACGCGAATCCGATGTTCTGGTGCAGAACCTGTCACCGGGAGCTATGGAGCGATTCGGCCTTGGCTACGACACCCTGAGCGCCGAGAACCCGCGATTGATCCCGGCGTCGGGCACCGGCTTCGGCTCGTTCGGGCCGTACAGCGGGGAGCCGGGTATGGACCTCACAATCCAGGCGCGGACCGCGGTGATGAGCACCACCGGCTTCGACGACGGACCTCCCGTGCGTACCGGGCCTTCGGTGGTCGACTTCCTCGGTGGCGCCCACCTGATGGGCGGTGTGCTGGCGGCGCTGTTTCAGCGGGAACACACCGGCCGCGGTCAGCATGTGGAGGTTGCCTTGCAGGACGCCGTCATCCCATCGCTGTCATCGAACATCGCGGGTTTTGTCAACAGCGGCGGGCAGATGCCCGAACGGACGGGCAACCACAACGGCGGTCTGGCGGTGGCGCCATACAACGCCTACGAGACAAGTGACGGTTGGATCAGCGTGATCTGCCCCACCGACTCGCATTGGAATCGACTGCGCACGTTGATGAACGATCCGGAAGCTGATGAGGATCGCTTTGCATCCATGGCGGGGCGCTGCGCGGAAATGGACGCTGTGGACGCGATCGTCGCGCGGTGGACGAAGGCCCGACCAAAGGACGAGCTGCGAAAGATGTTGATCGAGACGGGCATTCCTGCTGCGGAGGTCGTGACCCTGGGTGAACTCATGGAGGACCCGCACGTACGGGCCCGCGGGGTGCTGCGCACCGTGCAGGATCCCGCCGGACAATGGTGGACCTTCGGCAGCCCGCTGTTCCTCTCCGATTCACCGGAAGTACCGCCTGCCCGGCCCGGTCCGTTGGGGGCCGACACCGATTCCATCCTCACCGGTCTGCTCGGGTTCACACCGCAGCAGGTCAGCGACCTCCGCAATGCCGGAGCGGTTTAGCAAACAAACAGCAAGAAGAAGGGTGAATTCATGGCAGTCAGCACTGAACTCGTCGAGAGGGTCAGACAGCACGTCGGCGACTCCAGCCCAGCGGTGAGCGCAACGATCGACGGACTCCTGTCCCGGCGCTACGCGAGGGCGATCGGCGACGACAACCCGCTGTACTTCGACGAAGACTACGCCAGGGAGCGGGGCTACGACGGCCTGGTCGTGCCGCCGAATTTCCTTCCGTCATACCTCGATTGGTCAGACGGCGGACCAGAGGACGGACTGCGGCCGGACGGCACCCCGGCGCACGAGATGCAGTGGATCCCGCTGGAGGGCGTGCGCATCATGGGCGGCGGTGAGGAGATGCACTTCCACGCCCCGGTGACGGCCGGTACCGAAGTCGTCCTCACCAGCAGCCTCGAGGAGGTGTCGTCCCGGGATTCCAGGTCGGGCCTGATGTTGATTCTCAAAATCCGCAACGAGTACGTGGCGCGTGACGGCAGACCGTTGATGACGTCGATGAGGACGGTGCTGGGACGATGAGCACAATCGATACCGGTCTGACAGTCCGCTTCGCCGAGGACGTGAGCGTCGGTGACCAGATGCCCCCGGACGTGCACCGCCCCACCGAGGTTCAGTTGTTCCGATACTGCGCGACCACCTGGAATAGCCACCGCATCCACTTCGACCGCGACTACGCCGCCAGTGAGGGTTACCCGAACGTGCTCGTGCAGTCGCATCTGCACGGGGCGTTCCTGACGAGCCTGTGCACAGGCTGGGCCGGCGAGACGGGGCGCGTTGTTCGCCTCGGCTACTCGGTTCGCCGTTTCGCCTGCCCGGGTGATGTTTTGCGATGCGAGGGAACCGTCACGGGATTGACCACCGCCGATGGCGGCGTCACCGTATCCCTCGAACTGCGGGAGGTCCGCGAGTCCGACGGCGTGGTGTGCGCGCAGGGCGAGGCCGACGTCTACCTGCCGGCGCGGAACGGCGCAGCGCCGGCCACAACAGCGTGAGGGAGATCGCATGGGGTCGTTGAGAATCGCGAATTGTTCTGGCTTCTACGGAGACCGCATCTCTGCGGCGCGCGAGATGGTGACCGGCGGTGACATCGATGTGCTCACCGGTGACTACCTGTCCGAGTTGACGATGTTCCTGCTGTGGAAGGCCCGTAGCGCCGGTCGGCCAGGCTACGCCGTCACCTTCCTGCGGCAGATGGAAGAGGTGCTCGGCACCTGCTTGGACCGCGGAATCAAGGTGGTCACAAACGCGGGTGGGCTCGACCCCGCCCGGCTCGCGGACGACCTGAGAGCGGTCGCGCAGCGGCTGGGGCTTTCGCCGAACATCGCGTACGTCAACGGTGACGATCTGATGGGCCGGCTCCCCGCCCTGCAGGCCGACGGGGTGGATTTTCGAAACCTCGACACCGGGAAGCTACTGTCCGAGGCCGACGTGCCACCGGTCACGGCGAATGCCTACCTCGGCGGTCGCGGCGTGGCCTACGCGCTGTCCCAAGGCGCCGACATCGTGATCTGTCCGCGGATCACGGATGCCTCGCTGGTGGTGGGGCCGTGCATGTGGCGGTTCGGTTGGGGCGATGACGAGTACGACAAGCTGGCGGGCGCGGTCGCCGCCGGCCATGTCATCGAATGCGGCGCGCAGGCCACCGGCGGGAACTATGCGTTCTTCGATGAGATCGAATACCCCGGCATACCAGGGTTCCCGATCGCGGAGATGGCGCCGGACGGGTCGGCGGTGATCACCAAACATGCACGCACCGGCGGTCTGGTTTCGGTCGGCACGGTCACCGCGCAACTCGTCTACGAGATCGGTGACAACCACTACTTGAACCCTGACGTAACCCTCGAGTTGGACTCCATCCAGCTCACGCAGGAGGGACCGGACCGCGTCCGGCTTTCCGGTACCCGCGGACTGCCGCCTCCGCCTACTCTGAAAGTCGCAGTGACCTGCGAGGGTCTGCACCGTCAATCCATGACGTTCGCCATCCCTGGCGAGGATGTCGAACTCAAGGCTCAGTGGGCGTGTCGGGGGATGCTGGAAACCCTCGGCGGTGCAGACCAATTCGACGACGTGGACTTCCGGCTCGTGCGGCACGACCAGCCCGGCGCAGTCGTCAATGAGCTGTCGGTGGCGAAACTCGTCGCAACCTTCTCGGCCAGGGACCCCAGCGTGCTCGGCCGCCGGATCTTCGACGCGGCGACCGGACTCGCGTTGTCCAGCTATCCCGGTATCTACTTCCAGGACGAACGCCAACAGCGGCCGACCCAGTCGGGCGTGAACTGGCCCTGCGTGGTACCGGCACATCTGGTGACTGAACGGGTGATCCTCGATGACGGTACCGAGCATGAGATCCCGGACCGCATTCCGGTGGAGACCGGCCGCGCAACACATCCCGCCCCTCGGCACGGGGATGTGAACGGTCGGCTGAACGGGCCCACCACACGGGTATCGCTGGGCACGGTGTTCGGCGGCCGATCGGGGGACAAGGGTGCCAACGCCAACGTGGGTCTTTGGGCACGCAGCGCGGAGGCCTACCGGTGGCTGGAGCATGACTTCACCGTGGCGGCCTTCCGGGAGATCTTCCCTGAGGGGGACGGTTTGGCGATCACCCGGACCACACTGCCCAACCTGAACGCGGTCAACTTCGTCATCCACGGGCTGCTTGGTGAGGGCGCCGCATCGGGTTCCCGATTCGACCCACAGGCCAAAGGCCTGGCCGAGTTCATTCGCAGTCGGTCTGTCGAGCTGCCCGTGGCCCTACTGAAGGCCGGCGATCGCAGTGAGGGTATCGCGGAGGCAATGAGATGAGCGCGGGCATGACCAAGCCGTGGATTGACGCCACATCGGAAGCGATTATCGAAATACCGGTGACAACAGGGGTGTACGAGATCCGGGACAAGTCCGGCGAGTTACTTGACATCGGCTACGCGGGATCGCGGGAACCGTTCGGACTGCGGTCGCTGCTACAGCGCCTGGTGGGTGAGATCGAAACTGACGGCTTGCAGTTCAGATACGAGCAGCACGTGCAGTACCACACCCGCTATATCGAGCTGGTGCTCAATCACCGGGCTCGCCATGACGGTGTCCTACCGCAGCGCGTCGCGGAGCGCAGACCCCTGGTGCATGGCCACCTGTCCCCATGAGTGCAAAGGAGTGCAACGAAAAATGCTGGAGTTGAGCGACGAACAGCGCGACGTGATGCAGATGGTGCATCGTTTCGTTCGTGAACAGATCTGGCCGTTGGAAGATCAGCTCGATCCGGATGAAAGCCGGCTACCGGCAGCAGATTTCGAGCGGCTGACGGCCATGACCAAATCCATGGGCTTGTTCAACCTCGACCTGCCGGTCAAAGAGGGCGGACCGGAGATCGACCTCGTCACCCGCTGCCTGTTGGCAATCGAGATGTCGCAACATCGCGCGGGACTGTATGCACCGTGCTACGACGTGTTCGGACATACCGGTCAGATTCCACTGCTCTCCGCGTGGGCGACCCCCTACCAGCGGGAGAAATACCTCGAACCGTCGATTGCCGGAAAGAAGTGGGCGTGTTTCGCGTTGTCCGAGCCATCGGGAGGCAGCGATCCCGGACGAAACATCAAAACCCGAGCCGTCAAAGACGGTGACCACTGGATCATCAACGGGGACAAGTTGTGGATCAGCTTCGCCCACGAGGCCGACTTCGCGTTGGTGTTCGCGAGGACCGGTGGGCCGGGCCGTGACGGGATCACCTGCTTCATCGTCGATACGGATACGCCCGGATTTCATGTGCGGCGGATTGTGCACACTCTGCGATCAACCCATCCCGCAACGGAATTGCAGCTGGAGGACGTGCGGGTCCCGGAGGAGAACATTCTCGGCGAAGTGGGCAAGGGCTTCTCGCTGGCCAATGAACGGCTGAGTCGCAACCGCATCCCCTACAGTGCCGGCTGTATCGGAATTGCCGTACGTGCACAGGAACTCGCGATCGACTGGGCCAAGATGCGAGAGTCGTTCGGCAAACCTCTGGCCGAGCATCAGGGCATCGCGTGGATGCTGGTGGACAACGAGTACGACATCCGCACCGCAACGACGATGGTGCTCAGCGCGGCCAGTGCCGCCGACGCGGGAAAGCCGTTCCGTACCGAAGCGGCGCTGGCCAAGATCGCCGCCACCGAGGCAGCTGCAAGGGTCGTCGACCGCTCGATCCAGATCCATGGCGGGATGGGAGTGTCTCGGGAAATGCCCCTGGAACGGTGGTACCGCGAACTGCGCATCCGGCGCATCGGCGAGGGAGCCACCGAGGTGCAGAAGGTGATCGTCAGTCGAGACCTGCTCAACAATCCGTACCGATTCTTTCTGACGAGGTGACGCTGTGGGTGAACCGTTCGAACTTTCTGATTCGTTTATGTTCACGGTCCGAAGCCGCGGCCGGACCATCACCGAGGCCGACTTCGCCATGATGACCAACCTGACGTGGACGACTTCCGAGATCCACACCAACAAGGTGTTGATGGCGGACTCGCCCACCGGGGAGCGGCTCCTGGCCGGCGCCTGCGTGCTGGCGTTCGCGCTCGGGTTGTCGACCCCGGCGATCAAGCCCGAACTGGAGTCGCGCGGAATAAGTCTCATCGCCCTGCTGGGCTACGACGAGGTGCGATTCCAGGCGCCGTTGCGGCCTGGCGACACGATATTCGTCGAGTCGCGGATGGCTTCGTTGCTTCGCACAAGCCGGCCACCCCGCGCGGTGGTGAATTGTGCGGACACCCTCGTCGACAGCGACGGCAGGACATTGTGCACGTATGTCCGCAGCGCGCTGTGCGACGCCAGCGCGGCGGGCGTCTACGGGGTGGTCAACCATGCCTAATATATGTATGTTTGCGGACCCGGGTCGGGTCGGGAACAGACAACTGGGGAAAGGACCGCCGATGGCTGCCTCTGGACACTCGGGCGCGCCGCGCAAGGCGAACCCGACAGCACGACGGTCACGCAAGTCACCTCCGGTCGAGCTGCCCCCCATGGAGCGGCCCCGACAGGTGCCGACGAAGTCGTCGTTCCTGCTTGCCGAGACCATCCTGCGGGACATCGTGCGTGACCGGCTGAAGCCGGGGGACCCGCTGCCCGCCGAACGCATCATGGTGGAGAAGTACGGCATGGGCCGAACCACCGTGCGGGAAGCCTTGCGGTTGCTCGAGTATCAGGGCGCCATCCAGATCAAGCAGGGCCTCAACGGCGGCCCCATCGTTCAGACGCCGAACTCCTCGCACTTTGCGAGCACCATCCTGTTCTTGATGCAGATGCAGCGCACACCGTTCCGGTCGATCGTCGAAGTGCGTTCCGCCATCGAACCGATGATCTGTCAGCTCGCGGCGGAGCGGATCTCCCGGGAGGCGCTCGATGAGTTGCAGCGAACCATCGTCGAGATGCACCGAATCGTCGACGAGCACGAAGCCACTCCTGAGTTCAACGAGCTGAATACCCGTTTCCACAACGTCATCGCGTGGTCCTCCGGCAATCCGCTGTTCCAGTACCTTGCCGATTCGTTGCTGGACATCATGGACGGCGCCGTCGTGGGAGTGAGCTACTCCGAGCGCAGCGAGCGTGGGGTCATCGTCGCGCACGAGTCGATCCTGGCGGCACTGCGCGAACACGACGGGACCGCTGCGTCGGAGGCGATGCAGCAGCACCTCGACGACTGGGAGGCCTACGCACGCCGCCGGTACCCCGACGCATTGGACCAAGTCATTCCGTGGACCTGGGGCGGTGGCTATCGCGCCGTGATCCCGCCCGCGCACACTGCATTAGGAAAGTAGCCCCATGACATCCATTGATATGCCCGATATTCCGCTCGCGAAGGGCTTGATGTGTGGTTCGACGGCCATCGTCACCGGCGGTGGCAGTGGTCTGGGTCGGGGGATCGCGCTCGGTCTGGCGGCCTGCGGCGCCTCCGTGATTGTCAGTGGACGTAGGGCGGAGGTTCTCGACGATGCGGTCGCCGAGATCCGCGCATCGGGCGGCGCCGCTGCTGCAGTTCCGTGTGACATCCGGGACCCGGATGCGGTCGCGGCCATGGTGGCGGAGGCCGAGTCCGCACTCGGCCCCGTCAACGTGCTGGTCAACAATGCCGGGGCGACTTTCACGGCTCCCGCCGAAACGCTGTCCCCCAATGCATTTCGTGCGGTTGTGGAAACGGACGCCTTTGGGACCTTCTACGCCTGTCAGGAGGTCGGTCGACGGTGGATCGAGCGGGGTACCGGGGGCGCGATCCTCAACATCACCAGCACATCTCCGATGACCGGCAACCCCGGCCGAATCCATGGCGGTGTAGGCAAGGCCGGCGTCGACTCGCTCACCAAGAGCCTCGCGGTGGAATGGGGCCGGCACGGCATCAGGGTCAACTCGCTGGCCCCCGGTTATACCCCGACGGCAGGCGTGAACAAGGCCACGCGGGTTGAACGGGCCTCGGCAGCGGATCTCGCCCGACTCGGGGCTGCCGTCCCGCTGGGGCGAGTGGGCACCGTCGAGGACATCGTGTGGCCGGCGGTGTTTCTGGTGTCACCGGCGGCGGCTTTCGTCAACGGTGCGGCGCTGATCGTCGACGGTGGCAAGTGGCTGTCTTCGGGCCGCACGTTCGTGGCTGCAGCGGGCGAGCCGGTGTCGGCTCCGGCGCCCAGCTAGATCGCCGGTTCGATTCGCGTTGACAGAGGCGCGCCGCAAAGCTAAGTTCGATATTACGCACTATCGAGCGCAATAACGAACTAGGTGTAGTGGGTGAAAGACGAGTTGAATCTGCGGCACGTGACACCCGCATTCCGCACGTTCTGCGGCGAGCACGCTCTCGACGCGCTGCCGCGCGAGCTGGCGCGGCTCGGCGCCCAACGTGCCGTGGTGATCTCTGTGGCGCCACTCCTCGACCATCCGGACGCGATGGGCCGGCTGTATACCGCATTGGGCGGGCGCCTGATCGGCCAGTTCGACGGGGTTGCGGAGCACAGCCCGATACCCGCGGTGGAGGAGGCGCGGCAGTTCCTGGCTGAGCGTGAAGCGGATGCTGTCATCGCGGTCGGCGGCGGGTCATCGGTGGTGACTGCGCGTGCCGCGACCATCCTGCATGCCGAACAGCGCGACATCCGTGAACTGTGCACGCAGCGCAGTGCCGAGGGGAAGCTCGTCAGCCCGAAGCTGACCAAACCGAAGCTGCCCATCTGGGTGGTGCCAACCACCCCAACCACTGCCTACGCCAAGGCCGGTGCGGCCGTTCGTGATCCGTCAACGGGAGAGCGACTCGCTCTCTACGACCCAAAAGTACGGGCGCAGGGCGTCATGCTCGACCCGGTCATGGCGCTCACCGCCCCAGCGAAGCTGGCCTGGTCGGCTGCCCTCAATGTCTTCTCGATGGCGGTGGAGGGCCTGCAGTCCCGCGACGTCGATCCGCTGGCAGACGCACTGCTATGCCACGCCCTCCGCGTGGTCGTCGAGTGGCTGCCACGTCTGCAGGAGGATCCGGACGACGCTCAACCGCGCCTCAACCTGATGCTCGCGGCCCTCATGAGCGGCCAAGGCTCTGACCACACCGGAGGTGGCCTGGCGCAGGCGCTTTCGCATGCCGTTGGACCGCGGTCGTCGGCACCCAACGGCGTTGTCGAGGCGCTACTGCTGCCCTATGCGATGCGCTTCAACGCCGGTGTGACCGGGCATCGCGCGGCGACGCTGGCAGCGGCGCTCGGAACCGGTGTGAGCGGGACGGCAGGTGTGATTGACGAGATCCAAAGGCTTTCAGTAGTTTTCGGTGTGCCGACCCGTTTGCGGGACATCGGCGTCACCGATGATGCGCTGGTTGAAGCGGCCGATCACGCCATGGACGATTGGGCGATCACCGCCGGCCCACGAGTCCCCGACCGCCAGGACGTGCTCGAACTACTGAACCAGGCCTGGTAGGAGGAGTTGTATTGAAATTCGATCTGTTCAAACTGCCCGAGGAGCATGACGAACTCCGCGCGGCGATTCGGGCGCTGGCGGAGAAGGAGATCGCGCCGTATGCCGCCGATGTCGATGAGAAGGCCCGCTTCCCGCAGGAAGCCCTCGATGCGTTGAACGCGTCGGGGTTTAACGCGGTGCACGTGCCCGAGGAGTATGGCGGGCAGGGTGCGGACTCGGTCGCGGCGTGCATCGTCATCGAAGAGGTGGCCCGGGTGGACGCCTCGGCTTCGCTGATCCCGGCCGTCAACAAGCTGGGCACCATGGGCCTGATCCTGTGTGGCAGCGATGATCTGAAGAAGCAGGTGCTCCCTGATCTTGCCAATGGCGCGTTGGCGTCGTATGCGCTGTCCGAGCGGGAGGCAGGCAGCGACGCGGCGGGGATGCGGACGCGCGCCAAGGCCGACGGGGATGACTGGATTCTCAACGGCGCCAAGTGCTGGATCACCAACGGCGGCAAGTCGAGCTGGTACACCGTCATGGCGGTAACCAATCCCGACAAGGGCGCCAACGGGATTTCGGCGTTCATGGTGCACAAGGACGACGAAGGCTTCACCGTCGGGCCGAAAGAAAAGAAGCTCGGCATCAAGGGATCGCCGACCACCGAGTTGTACTTCGAGAACTGCCGTATCCCCGGCGATCGGATCATCGGTGAGCCGGGCACCGGGTTCAAGACCGCGTTGGCCACGCTGGACCACACCCGCCCCACGATCGGGGCGCAGGCGGTGGGGATCGCCCAGGGTGCGCTGGACGCGGCGATCGAATACACCAAGGACCGCAAGCAGTTCGGCAGGGCGATCAGTGATTTCCAGGCGGTGCAGTTCATGCTCGCCGACATGGCGATGAAGGTCGAGGCCGCCCGGCTGATGGTCTACCACGCTGCCGCGCGGGCCGAGCGGGGCGAGGGCCACTTGGGATTCATCTCGGCGGCGTCGAAGTGCTTTGCCTCGGATGTGGCGATGGAGGTCACTACCGACGCCGTGCAGCTATTCGGGGGTGCGGGCTACACGACCGATTTCCCGGTCGAGCGGATGATGCGCGACGCCAAGATCACCCAGATCTATGAGGGCACCAACCAGATCCAACGCGTCGTCATGAGCCGCGCACTCCTGCGCTAGCGACTACCCCACCTCGCTGGCTCATGACGCGGAACAGCCCCCGGAGAAATCCGGGGGCTGTTTTGTTGCGGTGCGTGCGATGCCCGCCTCAGCCGAGTTGGCTCGCCGGGCGGAGCAGGATCTCATTGATGGCCAGGTGTCGGGGCCGGGAGAGCGCGAATGCAATGACCTCAGCGATCTCCTCGGGCTTGACCGTGGCCTCGTCGTAACCCTTCTGCACGGCCTGCCGGGTGGCCTCGTGGGTGATGTGAGTAGGCAGCTCGGTGTCGACGACACCCGGTTCGATCAGCGTGACGCGGACGTCGGGAAGTAGTTCCTGGCGAAGCGATTCAGACCAGCCGTTGACGCCCCACTTGGTGGCGGCGTAGACGCCGTTGGTGGCCCTCGCGGTGCGTCCGGCGACCGAGGAGATGTTGATCAGATCGCCGCCGCCGTCTTTGAGCTGATCGAGGAAGACTTCGGTGGCGGTGATGGTGCCAAGCAGGTTGATCTCCACCATGTTGCGGTAGTCGTCCCGTTGTTCGGAGGAGAACGGGCCGAGGAGCATGATGCCGGCGTTGTTGATCAGCACGTCGGCCCCGCCGAGTTCGTCCTGAACCCGCTGCGCCGCGGCGACGAGTGCGTCCCGGTCGGTCACGTCAGCCTGGATCGCGATTGCGCCGTCGCCGAGCTCGGCCGCAAGCGCCTCGATCCGATCGAGCCGGCGCGCGACAAGCGCCACCCGATATCCGCCGGCATGCAGGACACGCGCGGTCGCGGCGCCGATCCCGGAGGATGCGCCGGTGATAACTGCGACACGGGTGAGGTCCTGAGAGTCGGTCATCGTTCGATCTCCTTCTTCTAATCGGCGAAGTCAGTGGTGGCGCTGACATGTGCCCATGCGTCGATCTCGTCGATGCGGGTCTGGTACTCGTCGCGGACGATCTGGATGGCATCGGTGCCCAGCAGCAGCCGGAACGGGGCTTGCTCTCCTTCGACCGTGGCGATGATGACCTGCGCTGCGCGGTCGGGGTCGCCCTGCTGGGTGCCGTGGGTGTGGTCGTTCTCCTTGCGGCGTTTCCCGGCGGTGTCGGCGTAGTCGTCGATCACGTTGCGGGACTGCATCAGTGAGCGGCCGGAGAAATCGGTGCGGAACGCGCCCGGTTCGACCACCATCACCCGGATACCCAATGGCGCCACTTCGCGATTCAACGCGTCGGACATGCCTTCAAGAGCGGCCTTGGTGGCGGTGTAGTAGCCGGAGGCGGGGTTCGATCGGGGCGCGCCGATCGAGGAGACGTTCACGATGGTGCCAGACCGCCGTTCGCGCATCTGCGGGAGCACCTGTTTGATCAGGTCGACGGGCCCGAAGAAGTTCGTGGCGAACAGCTCGTCCACCTCGTCGGTAGCTGCTTCCTCCACAGCGGCCCGATACCCGTGGCCGGCGTTGTTGACCAACACGTCGACACCTCCGAACCGCTCGGTGGCGGCGTCGACCGCGGCGACCACCTGGTCGTGGTCGGTGACGTCGAGCGCCACTGCCAGCGCACTGTTCGGGTGCGCGTCGACGAGGCCCTTCACGTGGTCTGCGTTGCGTGCGGTGATCACCGCATTGTCGCCATGGTCGAGGACCGCCCGTGCGAGTGCGGCCCCGAGACCGCTCGACGCTCCCGTGATCAACCAAGTGGTCATATGGTCGTTCTCCTTTGTGCACGTGACGTGTTCGGCGCTCGCAGCGAGCCACCGGGCTCCAACCATTCCACCCCACCGGGTGCGCGCGTGGGAGTCAGAGTTGATCCGGGTACTGGCAGGTCCCCCATGGCCTCGTTTGGCGGCCGGGAGCCCCGGGGGATGGAATTAGATGATGCGGCTGCCGCCAGGATCGACCGGTTTGAGGTCGGCATCGAGGTCGTACCGGAAAGGGATTCCTGTCGGGACGTTCAATCCGGCGATGTCGGAGTCCGAGATCGCGTCGAGGTGCTTGATCAAGGCACGCAACGAATTGCTATGGGCGACAACGAGTACAGTGCTTCCACTGCGCAAATCGGGGACGATCGCCGAATGCCAGTACGGCAGGATTCTGTCGAGCACATCGGCCAGTGATTCCGTTGAGGGTGGGGTGACACCGATGTCGCGATATCGCGAATCGCCGGCTTGACTGAAGGGACTCGACAGGGCGATGGCAGGCGGGCGGACCTGATATGCCCTGCGCCACCGCATGAACTCGGCCTCGCCGAACGTGGCACGGATCTGCTCCTTGCTTTGCCCCTGCAACGCGCCGTAGTGACGTTCGTTGAGTCGCCAGCTCGTCTGAATGTCGACGGAACCCGTGCCGGCTGCCCGAAGCGCGATCTCGGCTGTGGATACTGCACGGCTCAACATGGACGTGTGGACGGCCTCGGGCCGCAGGCCGGCACGGGCGAGCGCGTCACCACACTGCCGCGCCTGGGCGCGACCGCGATCGGACAGTGGAATGTCGACCCATCCGGCGAAGCGGTCCTCTTTGTTCCAGATGCTCTCGCAGTGCCGCAGAAGCACCAACGTGCCGATACCGGGCATCGCGGGGCCTCTCAAACTTCGTTGGTCCGAACGTCTTACAAACCCGCGCAGGGTTGACTGCGCCGGCACACCTCCAGCAGTAGCTCCGTCACGGCGGGAGCTGCCGTCACCATGGCATTGTGTGTGGCATCGAGGAGCCGGTACTCGAACAGTTGTGGCGCGGTCACGCTGCGTTGTCGTGCGCGGTCCAGGACATGCTGTTCGAGCGATGAGGAAGTGCATTGGATGAATGTGGTGGCGTGGTTCCAGGCACGTTCGGTGGAGCCCACTTCGTCCTGGTAGGTCTTGAGTGGTTGTGCGGTCAATCGTCGGTTCATCCAGGCGGCGTCGTCGGGGTCGCTGACACCGTAGTAGGACGCGTCCGCTGGAGGGATGTACCAACCTTCGCCGTGTTGGGCTGCGATGGCGGTCATCCCGGCGCTGCGGGCGGGGCCGATCATATCGAGCACCGATTCGCCGGTGCGTGGAAGAAGGCCGTCAAGGTAGACCAAATGACGGACGCGCGGCCAGATTTCGGCCATTGCCCCGCTGACGACCATCCCGCCGTAGCTGTGCGCGACCAATATCGCGTCGGTGATGTCCTCGTATTCGAAGACGCCCACCAGATCTCGGATGTGGGTGTCCAGCCCAACGTCGGGGCCCAACAGATGGGCACGTTCACCCGAGCCCGTCAGGGTTGGTGTGTGAACGTCGTGCCCCGCGGCTCGGAGACGCTGCGCTACTCGCCGCCAGCACCAGCCACCATGGCGTCCTCCGTGCAGGAGCACGAAAGGCGGCAGCGATCGTGCGTAGTTAGGAACACATGAACGCATAAACGGACAGTAGTGAGGGTGACTACGCCTTGTCAACGACACGTTCGTGGACCCCACGGCGATCGCATTGTTGCCGCCGGGTCGCGTCGCTTGGCGCGACTCGGGCTTATTGGGTGCATTGACCACACCTTCAGCGGTCTGTAGCGTGAACAACGCAATAAGGGACATTCGTCCGTATATACGTCTACGTCGACATTGCAAACTACGCTGCCGGCGTGTTCGCGCAAGGGAGACAGTGGTGATCGAACGAGACACGATCTTCGTTGACGGCAAATGGGTCGAATCCGTGGGTACCGGGACGATCACTGTGGTCAATCCGGCCACCGAGGAGCCCATCGCAACGGTTCCACGAGGCGGCGCCGCTGACGTCGACCGGGCAGTCCAGGCCGCGGCCCGTGCGTTTGAGCCTTGGTCGCGCACCTCGCACGAGGAACGCGCCGCGGTGCTCATCCGTATCGCCGACATTCTCGACGCGAAGGCCGAGGAGTTGACCCGGTCGACGGTGCGGGAGATCGGCACCCCGATCGCACTGGCCCGCCGGTCCCACGTCGCCACGCCCATCAACGACCTGCGTATCGCGGCGGCGAGTATCAAGGACATCCTGTGGGAGGAGAAGTTCGACGACACGATCGTGCGGCGCATCCCCGCGGGTGTGGCCGGTGCGATCACCCCGTGGAACGGTCCCATGCGGATGATCGCACTGAAGGCCGGTGCCGCGCTGGCCGCCGGATGCACGATGGTGCTCAAGGGCACCGAAGTCGCGCCCTTGAGTTCATTCTTCTTTGCCGAAGCCGCCGCCGAGGCCGGTCTGCCCGACGGCGTTTTCAACCTCGTCAGTGGCACGGGGCCGGAGATCGGCGAGGCATTGGCGACCCACCCTCTCATCGACATCGTGTCGCTGACGGGCTCGGTGCGCGCCGGCAGTCGGGTAATGGAACTCGCGTCGAAATCGGTCAAGCGCGTGGCGCTGGAATTGGGCGGCAAGTCCGCCAACATCATCCTCGAGGATGCCGATCTGGAGAGGGCCGTGTCGGACGGGCTCACCGACGCCTTCCGCAATGCGGGTCAGGTCTGTGGTGGGCTTTCCCGCACACTGGTTCCGCGGTCCCGGCTGGCAGAGGCCGAGGAGATCGCTGCTGCGAAGGCGGCCTCCTTCGTGATGGGCGACCCCTTCGACGAGGCGACGACTCTCGGGCCGGTGGTCTCGGACGTTCAGCGCGCACGTATCCGCGGCTACATCCAGACCGGCATCGACGAGGGCATGCGGCTGATCACCGGCGGGCCGGAGGCGCCCGAGCATCTCGAGCGGGGATACTACGTGCGGCCGACCGTGTTCAGCGGAACCAACACGGATACTCTTGCGCGGCAAGAGGTTTTCGGACCGGTCAACGTCATGATTCCGTTCGAGGACGCAGACGACGCCATCGCGATCGCCAATGACTCCGACTACGGACTCGCCGGTGGTGTCTGGTCTGCCGATCCCGAGCGGGCCCGCGACGTCGGGCGGCGTATCCGCACCGGGCGGGTGCGCATCAACGGTGCCCCCATCGACATGCGTGCGCCGCACGGCGGTCTGAAGCTGTCGGGCATCGGTCGCGAAATGGGCCGGTACGGGATCGAGGAATACCTCGAGTACCAGTCGCTCATCAGCTGAGCGTCGAGCACACGCAGCCGGCCACCTCGAAAGGAATCAACGTTGATCACCGCACAAGCCCGGACCATGACCGGGCCGACCGAACCGTTCACCACCGTCACTATCGAACGCCGTGACGTCGGTCCCACCGACGTGCTGCTGGACATCGTGTACGCCGGTGTGTGCCATACCGATGTGCACCACGCCCGCGCTGAATTCGGCCACACCCACTATCCGATCGTCCCTGGTCACGAAATCGCCGGCGTCGTCCGCGAGATCGGCGCCGAGGTCACGGGAATCGCGGTGGGGGACCACGTCGGCATCGGATGCCTGGTCGACTCCTGTCGGGAGTGCGCGACGTGCCGCGCCGGCCAGGAGTCCTACTGCCGTCGCGGGAAAGTGTTGACCTACAACGCAATCGGCCGTGACGGGCAGGTCACGCTCGGCGGCTACAGCGAGCGCGTCGTCGCCGACCAACGGTTCGTCGCGCGCATCCCGGACACGTTGCCGCTCGAGTCCGCAGCACCCCTGATGTGTGCCGGGATCACGATGTATCAGCCGCTGCGCTTGTGGGGGGCAGGCCCGGGCAAACGGGTGGGCATTCTCGGCTTCGGCGGGCTCGGGCACATCGGCGTGCAAATCTCACATGCCCTGGGCGCGCACACGACGGTGCTCGAACTCAGCGATGACCGGCGCGCGGACGCCGAACGCTTCGGGGCCGACGACTACCGCACCACCGGTGATCTTGCGGCGCTGCGAGATTCGTTCGACCTCATCGTGTCCACCGTCCCGTCTTCATACGACCTGTCCGCACATCTCGACCTGCTCGACTTCGACGGCACCTACGTCAACCTCGGCGTTCCCGACGAGCCACTGCGGATCGAGCCGTACGCCCTGCTGACGAACCGACGGAAGCTGGTCGGCTCCATGAGCGGCGGCATGCCCGAGACACAGGAGATGCTCGACTTCTGTGGCAAGCACGGCATCACTGCCCAGGTGGAGGTGATCTCGGCGAAGGAGCTCGACGAGGCCTACGACCGTCTCACCAAGGGTGATGTGCGGTACCGGTTCGTGCTCGACACCGCAACTATCGCCGGAAGCTGAGCATCCCGGCTCAACCCGAAAGCGCCCGGCGTCGAAAGACGCCGGGCCCTTTCGTATCCCGCACGAGGATAGGGGTTTTCAGTCGAGATGACCGCCGGCCCGCAGGACGCCTTCGGCGACCTTGAAGGCCTCTCCGGCCGCCGGAAGGCCGCAGTAGACGGCCGTCTGGAGCAGCACTTCCTTGATCTCGGCGACGGTGGCACCGTTGTTGATCGCGCCCTCGACGTGGTGTGCGAGTTGGGCCGGCCGCCCCAGCGCGGTGAGCACCGACAGGTTGATGATGCTGCGCGTCTTGCGGTCGATGCCCTCGCGCGCCCAGACCCGCCCGAAGCACACCTCTTCGGAGTAGTCCTGGATGACGTCATTGAAGCTGTTGCGGTTCTGGTCCTTCTTCTCCACGTAACCGTCGCCCATGAGTTCGTTCATGATGCGGCGGCCGGTGGCTTTAATGTCTGCTTGATCCATGTTGTGTCCCTTGGTCGTAGGTGAGATGTGGGTCGGTCAGCCGCGATCGAGAACGGCCTGAACCTCTTCGGCCGAGAGTTTGATCGTCACGCCCGCCCGCTCGTTCTGCAGCAGCAGCGGAGTCTGGGAATCCCGGCTGCCCCACCCGCGGTCGAGCGCCTCCTGGAAATCCTCCTGGACCAGTCGGGCGGCGCGCATCGGGACGTCAAGCTCCTCGGCCAGCTCGAGCGCGAGCCGAAGGTCCTTGTTGGCCAAGGCAAGTGCGAACGACGGCGGGTCGAAGGCCTCCTGCAGGTATCGGTCGCCGACCCGGTCGAAGGTCCGGGCCCGGCCGATGGCGCCTTGACGCAGGGCGTGCCACAGGGCAGCGGGCTCGACGCCGGCCTTCACCCCCATAGTGAAAACCTCGGCGATTCCCGAGCGGATGATCATGCTTCCGCAGTTGTGCACGAGTTTGGCGGTGTTTCCTGCACCGATCTCCCCGACGTACAAGACCTGATCGCCGATCGCGTCGAGGATGGGACCGAACTTCTCGAACGCCTCTCGGTCGCCGCCTACGTAGATCGCGAGCTTGCCGGAGCGGGCACCCTTGGGGCCACCGCTGACCGGCGCGTCGAACAACTCGACGTTGTGCTCGCGGCAGGTGGCGTGCACCTCACGAACGACGGTGGGGGAATTGGTGGTGAGGTCGAACCAGACACTGCCCGGCTTGAGAGCACTCAGCAGCCCGCCCTCGCCGGTTCCGACCTGCTGCATCTGGACCGGGCCCGGCAACGACGTGAACACCACGTCGACGGCGCCGGCGAGTTCGGTGATGGAGTCGGCCCAGCTCGCGCCGGCTTCCTCCGATGCGGCGGCGCTGGAGCGGTTGAGGTCATGCACGACCAGGTCGTGACCTGCTCGGCGCAAGTTCAAGGCCATCCCCTCGCCCATTGCACCCAGCCCGATGAAGCCGACCTTCATTTGAGAGTCCTTTCGCCTGTGATCGGACAGCGGCGGCACCAGGGACCGTAGCCGCTCTGATCGTAATTACGTACTAGTGATCGTAGTCACGTACTACCTGAACCGTAAGTCTCACGCGCTCCGGTGTCAACGGGCTGCCGGAAACGCGTTCATGGGCTCGCGTCCCTCGCGGTTCGTGAACGTTGACAGCCGCGCCGGGAGGTTTGTACTGTGACGTGCGCAATAATGATAACGAGTGCGTATATCAGAACACAGTTGATTGCCTGATCTGGAAAGGCCGTCTCCCAGATGACGACAGCGAAGTGGGTTATCGACGCGGCGAAGCTCGGCGAACTCCGTGATGTCCCCGCAGGCAAGGTCTACCTTGAGGACCGTTCTGAGCGAGTCGTCAGCCTGCCGTTGGTGATGTTCGTGCTCAGGTCGGGCGACCGGACCGTCGTCGTCGACACCGGCGGCCCGTCGGACGAGGAGCAGATCCGGCAGAGGATCCCCTTCGGGTATGTGGTGGAGGAGACGGAGCGCCTCGACAAGGTCCTGGAGCGGCTGGACGTGTCCGCCGACGAAGTCGATCTCGTCGTCAACACCCACTTGCACTGGGACCATTGCTCGAACAACGACGCGTTCCGCAATGCCGAGATCCTCGTTCAACGCGCCGAACTGGACTACGCCGCGGCCCCCAACGCGGAATTCCTGCGCGCGTACGGCCACCATCCCGACACCGAACCGCCGTTCGCCCAGTGCCTGGACCGGGTCCGCGCCCTCGACGGTGAAACCGAGATCGCCCCCGGCCTGGCGGTCCTACCACTGCCGGGACATTCGCCGGGGTCCCAGGGCGTCCGCGTCGATACCGCTGACGGCACCTTCGTCATCACGGGTGACTGCGTCGACACCTACGCGAACTGGGACAACGCAGGTGCTGCCGTTCCATCGGGACGGTTCACCGATCTGCCCGCATTTCGTACCAGCCTCACCCACCTCAAGGGCACCGGCTGGAAACCGCTACCCAGCCACGACCACATGGTGGTCGAGAAAGGCGCATTCGGTTACTGATGACGTCATCGGAACAGCGGGCCGCACGATCGGCCGTGATGCCCGGACGCACGAACCGGCAAATGCGCCGGATCGCATTGGCGAGCTTCACCGGGACCGTAATCGAGTTCTACGACCTGACGTTGTACGCCGTCACCGCGTCTCTGGTCTTCGCCGAGGTCTTCTTTCCCGCCCTCGGACCAGTCGGAGGCACCGTCGCGGCCTTCGGGTCGCTCGGCGTGGCGTTCGTCGCCCGCCCCGTCGGGGCTTTGATCTTCGGTCACTTCGGCGACCGACTCGGGCGCAAACGCATGCTGGTCACGACCCTGCTCCTGATGGGTGGGGCAACGGTTGTGGTCGGCGCCATGCCGACGGCGGAACAGATCGGAATCGCCGCCCCAATCGCGATCGTGCTCATGCGAATCGTCCAGGGTGTCGCTGCCGGTGGAGAACTCGCGGGGGCCGCGCTTTTCAGCACCGAGAGCGCGCCGGCGGCGAAGCGCGGCTTCTGGACCATGTTCACGTCGCTGGGTGGAGGCTTTTCGATCGTCCTGGCGAACGCCACATTGCTGGCGGTCGCCGTCTGGCTGTCTGATGAACAGTTCGTCTCGTTCGGATGGCGGATTCCGTTCCTGGCGAGCGCGTTACTGATCGTGGTCGGCCTGTACATCCGGTTGAAGATCGACGAGAGCCCGGTATTCGAAGCCGAAGCCCAGGCCGGCCGTTCAGAGGGGCGCCCGACCGTGCCGTTCGTAGAGGCGTGGCGGCTGCAGCCGCGCCAGATGCTCCTCGTCGGCGGGATCTCGATCATGCAGGCGGCGTTCACCTACCTCGGCGCTACCTACTTCGCGAACCTCGGCACCACGCAACTCGGCCTGACCCGGAACACTGTGCTCGTCGCCGGCATCGTCGGCGGACTGTGCTGGGCGCTCGGCGTCGTTGTCGGGGCGACGGCGTCTGACCGGGTGGGACGGCGCCCGGTCCTCCTCGTGGCGACGGGTACCGCCGTCGTGTGGGCCCTGCTGGTCTTCCCGATCCTGGCATCAGCCTCGGGCGGCGTGTACCTGCTGCTGTTGTGCGTGACGATGCTGATCGCGGGGCTCGAGATCGGACCGATCAACGTGATGCTCTCCGAGCTGTTCGACACGCGATACCGGTACACCGCGTCCGCGTTCGCCTACAACATCGGGCTCGTTCTCGGCGGGGCTGTGCCCCCGCTTGTCGGTGGCCCGATCACAGCTTCCTACGGCGCCTTCGTGTTTGGTCTCTTCCTTACATTCTTGTGCCTGATCAGTCTGCTCAGTGCCATCGGCCTGCCCGAGACTCGCCACCGGGACCTGTCCGACGTCCTGGGCTCCGGGCGCTGACCTAGCCGGGGTCTTGAGGCGCAAGGGCGCACAAGCGTATTGTTATTACGGACATTAATTCGTATATAGAAACACCGCGCGGTACCAAGGGAGTTTCCATGCTTGAGCGCAACGATCTGTTCATCGACGGGAAGTGGGTGCCCGCGTCGGGCGAGGCCAGCACCGTTGTCACCAATCCCGTGACCGAGGAACAGTTCGCCCGGGTCACCGAGGCCACGGTGGAGGATGTCGATCGGGCGGTTGAAGCCGCTTACCGGGCCTTGCCGGAGTGGTCGCGGACGTCGGTCGACGATCGGGCCGGCGCTCTCCAGAAGTTGGCTGAACTCACCGAGCAGCGAGCCCCCGAGATCGCCCGAACAGTCGTCAGCGAGCTCGGCTACCCCGCTGCGTACTCCCTCAGTGCACACGCCGAGGGTGCGGTCGAGGACCTGCGTAGTGTCGCGGACAGCCTGAAGGACATCAGCTGGAGCGAGCAGGTCGGCCCCACCTCGGTGGTGCGGGAAGCGGCCGGCGTCGTCTCTGCCATCACGCCCTGGAACGGGCCCATGCGGATGGTCTGTATGAAGGCGGGCGCCGCGATCGCGGCGGGATGCACCGTGGTGCTGAAGGGAACCGAGGTCGCACCGCTAACCTCGTTCATCTTCGCTGAGATCGTGCAAGAGGCCGGCATGCCGCCGGGTGTCTTCAACCTGGTTTCGGGAACGGGGCCGGTTGTGGGCGAGGCGCTGGTGACCCACCCCCTGGTCGACATGGTCTCGCTGACCGGCTCGGTGCGTGCGGGACGACGGGTGATGGAGCTGGCCGCGCAGTCGATCAAGAAGGTCTCGCTGGAACTCGGCGGCAAGTCTGCCAACGTCATCCTCGAGGATGCCCCGCTGGAACTCGCGATCAATGACGGTATCGAGGATGCGTTCCGGAATACGGGCCAGGCGTGTGGTGCGCTGACCCGGATGCTGGTGCCGCGATCGCGGCTGGCCGAAGCCGAGGAGCTCGCAGCTGCGAAAGCCGACAGCTACGTGTTGGGTGACCCTCATGATCCCGCCACCACCCTGGGACCGGTCGCGAATGCCGCGCAGCACCAACGTGTCCGCAACTACATCCAGATTGGCATCGACGAAGGCGCGCGCCTGATCACGGGCGGGCCCGACGCTCCGGCGGGTATCGAGCGGGGCTACTTTGTCCGCCCGACCATCTTCTCGGCCGACAATTCGTATCGCATTGCGCGCGAAGAGATCTTCGGTCCGGTCGTGACGATCATTCCCTTCGACGACGAAGACGATGCCTTCCGGATCGCCAACGACTCGACGTACGGACTGGCCGGCTCCATCTGGGCCGGAGACCCGGCCCGCGCACGCAAACTGGCGGACAAGCTGCGCGTGGGCCGCATCCGGATCAACGGATCCCAAGTCAACCAACGCGCACCCCACGGCGGATTCAAACTGTCCGGTATCGGGCGAGAGTTCGGTCGGTACGGCATCGAGGAGTTCCTCGAATACAAATCGATCGGATAAGTGCAAGGCCCAGGAGGAAACATCATGCGAGGCTTGGTTTTTGAAGGCGAACGGCGCATCTCCCTGGAAGAATTCCCGGATCCGAAGCCGGGTGCCGGGGAGATCGTCCTCCGGGTTACCGCGTCGGGGATGTGTGGCAGCGACCTGCATTACTACCGCGCACAATCCGGGTCCGGCGAGCCGATGTGTATCGGCGGGCATGAGCCGGCGGGCATTGTCGAGGAGCTGGGCGCCGGCGTTGATCCGTCGCAGTTCTCCGTCGGTGACCGCGTCATGGTGCACCACTACGCGGGCTGTGGGCGCTGCGCCTCGTGCCGATCCGGCTGGACACAGATGTGCACCACACAGCCTGTCGTGGTCTATGGCAAGAACGCGCACGGCGCCCACGCTCCTTATATGACGGTGGCGGCACAGTCGGCCCTGCCGCTCGCCGACTCCCTGTCCGATGCGGCCGGTGCCGCCATCGGATGCGGCACCGGGACGGCCTGGGGTGCGCTCGAACGTCTCGGCGACGTCGGCGGTGCCGATCTCGTGGTGTTCGGCCAAGGGCCCGTCGGGTTGTCCGTCACCATGCTGGCCGCCGCACGGGGTGCGCGCGTGATCGCGGTCGACATCGCCGACGGTCGGCTGGAGCAGGCGCGAGTCTTCGGTGCAACGGACACGATCAATTCCACTGTCACCGACCCCGTGCAGGCGATTGCCGATCTGACGGGTGGCCGTGGCGCGTCGGCAGCTGTCGAATCTTCCGGGGCTACGGCCGCCGCGTCGGCCGCACTTGAATCGCTCGCCCCGTGGGGGCGGATGTGCGTGATCGGTTTGGGTGGCCGTGTCGAGATCGATGTGCGCCGGTACCTGTCTCGGCAGCTGACGGTGGCAACGTCATGGTCACTGTCGAGCGTCCAGCAGCTGAAATGCGCCGAATTCATTGCCCGGCACGACCTTCCGGTTGACAACCTGTTCAGCCACCGGTGGACGCTGGACCAGGCCGTCGAGGCCTACACCGAGTTCGACAAACAGCTTTCGGGCAAGGGCGTGTTCACGTTCTGACGGCCGGCAGGCGGCCTCAGCGCGCCCCTGACCGCTTGTGCCAGGAGTCGACGTGTTTGAGCAGCAGCTTGGACAGCTCTTTTTCGCGTGGTTCCACGTCGACGGTGCGACCGACAAGGGTGACCTCAGCCGCAGCGTTGCCCGACGGCCCACGGACGACGGTCGCCAGGGCCCGCCGGCTGCCGCTGTGCAGGGTATTGCGCGCGATCCGGGTCCGTTTGATCTCGTCGTACTCGTTGAGGAACTCATCGACCAGCGGCGCCTCACCGGGTTCCCGTCGCCGCAGGTAGGCGTCCCGCCGATCGGGAGGTAGATCCGCCAGCAGGGCCTTGCCGCCGGCGGTTGCCAACAGGTTGCGCCGAATGTTCGTCCGTGCCGCGAATCCGGGCAGCAGGTCGGCGCCGACTTCTGAGACATAGATGAGGTCCTGGCCGGCCTGCACGCCGAGGAATACCGTCACTCCTGCCGCGTCGTGCAGAGCTTGGAGGTCGGCGTCGGTGACCGAGCCGGGTCGCAGGTGTCCGCTGGCCAGGTTCAGACCGTGCAGAGCTGGGCCGATGTAGAAATGGGCGTCGTCCTGGTGCAGCCAGCCGGCCGCCACCAGGCCCCTGATGAATCCGTACACCGAGCTCTTGGGTGCGTCGATCGCGCGCGCGAGTTCGGCGAAGGTCATGCCCGGGTTGTACACAACCTCTTCGAGGATGCGCGTCACCCGATCGATGGTGCGGTGGTGCTGGGGTTCCCGGATGCCGTTACCGTCGGGCTCATCGGTCGCCGCCATGTTTCAACCACTTCCTTCCGGTCCACGCACTGGCAGAGCCAGTACATCGTGCGCATTATGCCGGAGAACCGCCCCCCGAACAGTCTCCCGCGCGCTGGCAGCTGTGCGCGATTGAAAACACAGTTTCATGCTAGAGAACAGCCGGGCAAACCGGAATGGTGCCGCAGGTCAGGCCAGCGTGGATACCACAGACTTGACCTCGAGATAGTTGGCCAGTCCGTCCAAGCCATTCTCCCGGCCCCAGCCCGACTGCCGGTACCCGCCCGCGGGCATGTACACGCCGCCGGCCCGATGCACGTTGATACCCACTCGGCCGGCCCGCAATCGGCGGGCGATCGCATGACCGACGGACCCATCTGTGGTCCACACGCTCGACGCGAGACCGTACGAGGTGTCATTGGCCAGCGCGACGGCCTCATCGACGTCCGAGAACGCCATGACGCCCAACACGGGGCCGAAGATCTCCTCGCGCATCACCTGCATCGACTGGTCGACGCCGGTCAAGACCGTCGGCTCGAAGAAGTAACCGTCCTGGCCGATGCGCCGGCCTCCGGACACCACCTGGGCACCCTGACTGCGTCCACCGTCGACGTAGGCGGTCACCCGGTCGAGTTGCTTCCGCGAGATCAGCGGACCCAGGTCGACCCCGGGCTCGGCTCCGTAGCCGACGCGCAGCTTGCGACCTTCCGCCGCGACCCCGGCGACGACCTCGTCGTGTACCGACTCATGGACGAACAGGCGGGTGCCCGCGGCGCACACCTGTCCCGAGTTCCAGAAGACCGCGCCCGCAACGCCGGGGATGGCCTTGGACAGGTCGGCATCCGGCATCACGATCACCGGTGATTTGCCGCCGAGTTCGAGCTGAAGCTTCTTGAGGTTCCCGGTTGCGGCGTGCACGATCGATCGCCCCACCTCGGTCGACCCGGTGAACGCCACCATGTCGACGTCGGGATGCTCCGCGAGTGCGGCGCCGACGGTCTCCCCGGGGCCGGTGATCACGTTCACGCAACCGGCCGGGATGCCGGCGTCGAGAAGAATCGCCGCCAGCCACAGTGCGGTCAGCGGCGTCTCGTCGGCCGGTTTCAGGACGCAGGCGCACCCGGCGGCCAGCGCCGGGGCGAGCTTCTTGGACGCCGAGATCAGCGGCGCGTTCCAGGGGACGATCATCGCGACCACGCCGACGGGCTCGCGCAGGGTGTAACCCTGGATGCGGCGCTCGGCGGGGCCGAGGTCGATGGTGTCGCCGTGGATCTTGTCCGCCCATCCGGCGTAGTACTGGAATTGGTTGGCCGCTTCATGAACCATGGTCCGCGCCTGCGGCACAGGGATTCCCATGTTTCGACTTTCCAAGGCGGCCAGCTCGTCGGCTTGCTCACGCATCGTCTGGGCGACCTGCCACAGGATTGCGCCCCGCTGTGCCGAAGTCAGCCGCATCCAGCGTTGCTCATCGAACGCCCGGCGGGCCGCCGCGACCGCCAGATCGGCCTCGGCCGGCCCGGCCAGGGCGACCTCGGCGATGACCTCGCCGGTTCCGGGGTCGTAGGTCGGGAAGGTGTCGCCGGTTGACGATGCTGTCCACTCTCCGTCGATCAACAACCGTGCCGGCTCGTTGTACAGGCTGTCGGGAAAAGTCCGAACGGTGAGTTGCGAAGTCATGTGAGTCCTTTACTCGATCGAGTCGGTGTGGACGCCACAGTCGACGCTCGGTCCACGCTTGACGCTTCTCGGGCGCGGGCGTACCGTCTGTGCGGATATCAGAATAACACGACGTATATACGGTTAGCGAGGGTTGACGCTAGGCGTTTCTGTCGGCCCTACGGCGGATCACGGTGCCGACGATGCTGGCCAGAATCAGTGCAGCGAACAATCGCGCGACCTGAACGGTGACGATGAGACCGACATCGGCGCCGGACCCGACCGCGATCGCGGTGACTGCGGGCAGTCCGGCCGGTGTGGTCGCCAGGTAGCCGTCCAGCGCAGTGGCTCCGACGACCCTCGCCAGGGCGAAGCCGACCCCCGCGCAGGCCACGACCCCGAGTGCCAGCTGGATCAGGACGAACGGGAACAGTTTCCGGAGGATCCGGATCGTGGCCGGGGTGAACGAGAACCCCACAGCCAGACCGATCACCGCGTAACCGGCGTTCAGGATAACGTTCGGGACCGCAGGCGCCGGAAGATAATCCGTGACGGTAAAGCCAACTGCCAAGACCATCGGCAAGATCAGCCGGGAACCGCCGAATGTGATCCACCGGGCCGCGATGAGGCCGACGACCAGGCAGCCGACGGCGACCGCGACGTTGCGCCAGTCGTGACCCGCATCGACGGGCGCCGCGTCGGTCGCTGACGCTCCGCCGAGCAATGGAGCCACGAACGACACCGTCGCGATGACGACGATCACCCGGAAGTACTGGACAGCAGAAACGATCGCCTCGTCGGCCTTCAGTTCACGCGCGATGGCCGAGACGCCCGATGCGCCCCCCGCGATGGACGCCAGGGCCGCGGTCGACGGCGTTATGGCAGGCGAGAATCGCAGGACCTGACCGGCCAGCAGTGACAGCGCCAGGGTTGCCGCTACTGCCCCGAGCAGCGGCGCAGGCTGCTCCGCAATGCGCTGTGCGACCTCAGCCGTGATCAGGGCACCAGCGGCCACCCCGATGATCGCCAACCCCAGGTGCCGGAGCGGATCCGGGAATCGCTGCCGAACACGGAAAGCAAGGGTGAACACGGCTCCGGAGACGACGCCGGCCAGAAGGTACGGCGCTGGGGCGTCGAGTGTGACAAGGGTGAACGCCGATGCGGCGAAGAAGGCGGCCAGAACACATATGCGGCCGGCGCTCGGAAGTCGGCGTGGCCAGTTTCGCATCGGATGGATCTCTTCTGTCGGGGCGGATGTCGACATATGTGGTGCTTGACACAGGGCAAGGAGCCTCGTAGGCTGTGTTTCTAATTACGAACAACAGTTCATAAGTAAAAACAGAGTAGCAGTTTGAAGTTCAGGTTTGACCCATGCACGACGCGAACCTCCCGACGCACCGAATATCGCGGTGTGGTGGCCGATGAACGAGAGAAAGGAGGCGGCAGTGGCTGCCCTTGAAGGTGTCAAAGTGATCGACGTCGGCCAGTTCTACTTCGCGCCGTACTGCACCATGCTGATGGCCCGGCTCGGGGCTGATGTCATCAAGGTCGAAGCGCCGCAAGGTGATCCGTACCGTCGCCTCCCGACCAAGGACTCCGATGGGACGCCCATCCAATTCCGGTTCCTCAACTCGGGCAAACGGACTATCCGTCTGGATCTGAAAACCACTGCAGGACAAGGCATTCTGCGGGAGCTGGCCGCGCAGGCCGATGTTGTCGTGCAGAACCTCGCGCCGGGGGCGATGGACAGGTTCGGGCTGGGTTACGACGAACTGAGCAAGATCAACCCTCGGCTGATCGTGGCCTCGGGTACCGGATTCGGCTCCTTCGGCCCGTACGCCGGGGAGTCAGCCATGGACCTGACGATTCAGGCGCGCACCGCGATCATGAGCACCACCGGGTTTCAGGATGGACCGCCGGTCCGCACCGGACCGTCATTCGTCGACTTCATGGGCGCCACGCACCTGCTGGCGGGAGTCCTGGCGGCGCTGTACCAGCGCACCGTCACCGGTCGCGGGCAGCACGTGGAAGTGTCGCTGCAGGACGCCGTGATCCCGGCGCTGACCTCTAACATCGCGGGGCTGTTGGCGACCGGTGACAGCTCGTTGGAGCGCACTGGCAACCGGCATGGCGGACTGGCGGTCGCGCCGTACAACGCCTATCCCACCGTCGACGGCTGGGTCACGGTGCTGTGTCCGACGGACGGGCACTGGCAGCGGTTGTGCGAGTTGATGGACGATCCGGCAACGGACGACGACCGCTTCTCCGACATGGCCGGCCGCTGCAAGTTCATCGACGACGTCGACGCGATCGTCGGCAGGTGGACGAGTACGCGTGCCAAAGGGGATCTCACCGAGTTGCTCAAGGCGGTCAAGATACCGTGTGCCCCCGTCGTGACCCTGCCGGAACTGCTGGTCGATCCGCATGTGAAGGAGCGCGCCATCGTGCGTGAGGTGACCGACGAGCAGGGCAGCTTCACCACTCTGGGATCCCCGGTGTTGCTCTCGGATTCGCCGATCGTGGAGCCTCGGCGCGCGGGCGGCCTCGGCGAGCACACCGCGGAGGTGCTCCGCGACGAACTGGGCAAGACCGACGACGAAATCGAGAAACTGCGTAAGGACGCGATCATATGACCAACGGAGCAACATCGACCGTGAGTGCAGGCACCGCACTGCGGTTGCGCCATGTGACACCGGCTTTCCGGACGTTCGCCGGCGATGACGCGCTGCGCGGCCTGGTGCGTGAACTCGACCGGTCCGGTGCCACCCGCGCGGTGATCATCACCGTGCCACCCGTCATGGCGCACCAGGACGCGGCGGACCGACTGCACGCCGCGTTCGGTGACCGTCTGGCCGGTGTCTACGACGGCGTCGTCGAGCACAGTCCGCTGCCCGCCGTTGAGGATGCGCGGCGCTTCCTCGCCGAGCGGCAGGCCGATGTGGTGATCGCGGTGGGCGGTGGTTCGGCCGTGGTGACGGCGCGCGCCGCGTCGATCCTGCTGGCCGAGGATCGCGATATCCGTGAGCTGTGCACCCAGCGGGGCGCCGATGGCTCCCTGGTCAGCCCGAAACTGAATGCACCGAAACTGCCGCAGTGGGTGGTGCCGAGCACGCCGACATCCGCCTACGCGAAAGCGGGTGCCGCGGTGCGGGATCCGAAGACCGGAGAGCGACTTGCGCTGTACGACCCGAAGATTCGTGCGCAGGGGATCGCGCTGGACCCGGTGCTCGCCGGTACCGCACCGGAACGTCTCGCGCACTCCGCATCGCTGAACGTATTGTCGATGGCGGTAGAAGGCCTGCTTTCGAACACGGTCGATCCTCTGGCGGACGCCCTGCTGGCACAGGCACTCCGCGCGGTCATCGAGTGGCTGCCGCGCCTGCACACCGAGCCGGCGGCAACCGCGCCGCGGCTGCAGCTGATGCTTGCCGCGCTCATGAGTGGACAGGGCAGTGACTTCACCGGAGGTGGTCTGGCCCAGGCGCTTTCACATGCCATCGGGCCGCGCTCGTCGGCCGCCAACGGTGTCGTCGAAGCCCTGCTCCTACCGCACGCGATGCGCTTCGTGGCCGATGTCGTGCCACATCGATTCGCCCTGATAGGCGATGTGCTGCGAGAGCCCGACCGAACCCCCGATGCGGTCGTCGGCGCCATCGAGGCTGCGCTGGGTTCCCTCGGGGTACCCACCCGACTCCGTGATGTCGGCGTCACCGAGGACGCACTGAACGAGTCCGCCGATCACGCGATGGACGACTGGGCCATCACGGCCGGACCACGCACACCCAGCCGACAAGAGGTCATCGACCTGCTCACCGCCGCATGGTGATGTGAACCGTCCCCACACAGATTCAACGAACGATGGAGAAACAAGGATGACGACGGCAAAAACCCAGGAAGAGAAGGAGATCACCAGCGAGCTCGCGGCCGGCAAGTTCACCGACGAAATGCTCGCCAAGATGCGTGATCTCATCGGCACCGAGCTGCGTACCGACTCGTGCGTGAACAACGAGTACGCGACGCGGCTGGCGATTCTGCGGTTCGCCGAGGGCATCGGGGACGACAACCCGCTCTGGGTCGACGAGGAATACGCCGCCGCCGGGCCGTTCGGTGGGATCATCGCCCCGCCCAGCTTCATCTTCGCCTGCCTGGGCTCGATCCAGGTGGGATGGCCCGGGCTCGGCGGATTCCACGCCGAGACGAAGATGACGTTCCAGCGCCCGATCAAGGTCGGCGACAAGATCACCGCGAAGGTCGTCTTCGACGGTTTCGACGGCCCGATCGAGGGCAGCAACTTCGGCGGTAAGCGCATCAAAGACTATCTGCGCCAGGAATACTGGAACCAGGACGGTGAGCTGGCAGCGACGTTCATCTGCTCGCGGATGCGTTTCGAACGCACCGAGATGCAGGCCCGCCGGGAGTCCCGCAAGATCGAACTGCCGCACCCCTGGACGCCGGAGCAGCTCGAGGAGATCGAGGAGCGGATCCTCGCGGAGGCCCCCCGCGGCGCGACCCCACGCTACTGGGAGGACGTCGAGGTCGGCGACGAGCTCGATATCGTCACCAAGGGCCCGATCGGGTTGACCGACGAGATCGCCTTCATCGCGGCCGGCGCCGCACCCATACCGCGGCTGTCCGCGCACGGTGTGGCCCTTCGTCGGTACCGCAAGCACCCCAAGTGGGCGTACCGCGACCCCAACACACATGCGCTGGAGCCGGTCTACTCCGTGCACTACAACGACTACGCCGCGCGCCTGCAGGGCGCCCAGATCGCTTACGACGTCGGCATTCAGCGCACCTGCTGGCAGATTCACTGCCTGACGAACTGGATGGGCGACACCGGCTTCCTCAAATCGCTGCACGGCCAGTACCGCTCGCACGTGTATCTGTCCGACGTCGTGGAACTCGGCGGCCGTGTGGTGGCCAAGGAGGTCGACGCCGACGGCGACCACGTGGTGCGCGTCGAAACCTGGGCGCACAACCAGCGCGAGCAGAACGTGATGCCGGGCTCGGCCGTCATCGTCCTGCCCACCCGAGGGAACTGACGTGGAATCCCGAGAAATCGTCTGGGGCAGCGACATCGCGGTCGAACAAGTTCGCGGGATCGCGTTCAAGACGTACACGGAGCGCCCGCGCCACATCGGTGACCTGCTCGCGTTCGCCGACCGATGGGGCGACCGCGCGCATATCGTCCAGGGTTCCCGCGTCGTGACCTTCACCGATCTGCAGCGGGCCGCGCAGGTCAAGGCCCGCGAGCTGGCCGACGGCGGTTTGGAATCCGGCGATCGGGTCCTGCTGCTGGGCTGGAACAGCCCGGAATGGATCATCAACTTCTGGGCCTGCGCCACCGTCGGTGCAGTCCCGGTGCTCGGCAACGGCTGGTGGGGTGCCGGCGAGGTCGCCGACGCGGCCGACACCGCCAAGGTCACGCTCGCCCTCGCGGATCAACGAGGCGCAGCCAAGCTTCCAGTAGGGCTCGCCACCGCGCGCTGGGAATGCGATATTCCAGGCGCTCACCACGCGGTCGACTTCGACGCCGCCGAACGCGCTTCCGAGGACTCTCCCGCGGTCATCGTGTTCACCTCCGGAACGTCCGGACGGCCCAAAGCCGTTGTCCTCGCGCACCGCTCGCTGCTGGCCGGTCTGCAGATGCTGCTGCACATCACCCGGCGCCTGCCCCACATGGTCGACGAGGCCACCGGCGAGGCCGGACTGCACACCGGCCCGATGTTCCACATCGGAGGAGTGCAGACCCTTCTCCGGGCGATCATGGTGGGCGACACTCTGGTGATGCCCGAGGGCAGCTTCAAACCCGAAGAGGCGCTGCGCCTGATCGAGGAGTGGAAGATCGCGCGGTGGAGCGCCGTCCCGACCATGGTGTCCCGGGTGCTCGAGCACCCCGATGCACAGACCCGCGACCTGACGTCGCTGCGGTCGGTCACCGTCGGCGGGGCTCCGGTGCACCCGGAGTTCGTCGAGCTACTGCGGCAAGGGCTTCCAGGTGTCCAACCACGCGTCGCGACGGGCTACGGCCTCACCGAAAACGGTGGGCAGGCAACCGCCGCGTCCGGGCGGGACACCGTGGAGCGGCCAGGATCATGCGGGCGACCGCTGCCGTGTGTCGAGGTGAAGATCGAAGGTGCCACCGAACATGTGGACGGCGAGATCCTGCTGCGCAGCCCGACCCAAATGCTCTACTACTACGGCGAAGACAACTCGCCGATCACCGACGACGGTTGGCTGCACACCGGCGACCTCGGTCGGGTCGACGATGACGGCTACCTCTACGTCACCGGACGCGCCAAGGACATGATCATCCGGGGTGGCGAGAATATCGCTCCGGCCGCGGTGGAAGGGGCACTGGCAAAGGTGCCCGGCGTTGTCGAATCCGCGGTGTTCGGCGTTCCCCACGCCGACCTCGGTGAAGAGGTCATGGCCGTCGTCGTCGTCTCCGACGGCACCACGGCTGAACAACTCGCCGAGCACCTGCGGTCGAGCATCGCGTCTTTCGCGGTTCCGACACGGTGGCGCATCGAAACCGAGCCGCTGCCAACCAACCACGCCGGAAAGATCGACAAGCCGGCAATCGCCGCGGCGGCCCGTGCCGCGTTGGCGGGAGCGTCGCAATGACCGAGTCGGTTGGCATATCGATCGCTGATTACGTTGCGGTGGTGGAGCTTCGACGGCCGCCCCACAACTTCTTCGACGAGGCGCTGCTCACCGAACTGGCGGACGTGGTGACAGGTTTCGACGATTCGGATGACGTGCGGGCCATCGTGCTCTGTTCGGAGGGCCGCAATTTCTGTGCAGGTGCGGACTTGCGGGGGATGGGGCCTGGCGGCATCCGACGGGTTTACCGGCAGGCCGCCCGGCTGTTCGCCGGGCGCAAGCCGATCGTCGCGGCGGTGCACGGCCGCGCGGTGGGCGGTGGTCTCGGCCTGGCGATGGCCGCCGACTTTCGGGTGGCGGCCCCCGATGCGCTGCTCACTGCGAACTTCGCCCAGTTGGGATTTCACCAGGGTTTCGCACTTTCGGTGACCTTGCCGGCCGCGGTCGGGCAGCAACGCGCACTGGATCTGCTCTACACGGGCCGCGCCGTCCGTGGAACCGAGGCGGTCGAACTCGGCCTGTGCGACCAGGTTTCCGACGATCCGCGAGCCCAGGCGATCAGCTATGCCGCGGAGATCGCGACATCGGCTCCGCTCGCCGTACCGGCGATCAGGGCGACGATGCGGCGATCGCTCGTGTCCGACGCCGTGGCAGCGCTGGATCTGGAGGCGGCGGCGCAGGCCGCGCTGCTGGACACCAAGGACTTCCAAGAGGGCATCGCGGCGTCGATAGAAAAGCGAGCACCGGTCTTCATCGGCTCCTGAGGCGAGCGAACAGGCGGGCGACGGGCGATCGAGGCCGTCGCCCGCCTGTTCGTACGTTCTGGTGCGAAAAGTGTTCGGGCTTACGGATATTCAGCCCGGATCGAGGTGAGAGATCGCAAGTGATGGCAGGCACTCGAACCTGTTGACAGGGGCTTCATCACACCCTTAGTGTCTAACTATCCGATCATGGGTACGGATATGCGAAATGTTAGAGGTGAACGCACCCGATCTTTCGCGCACTCCGGCTGGGCGGGTTGATGTCCTGACGACGGGCCGCTGATCGGGATCCGCCGGACCTGGCCTGGAGAAGTCGGGGCCGTATATCGCCACTCAAAAAGTGGAAGGAACGACATGACCACATCGCGCACGAATGAGGTGTCGACATCGGTGCCGGAGGCGGAGTCAGGCCCGGGGGACGAGCCCACGTCACCGAAGAAGATGCGTCGGGTAGCCACCGCAGGCTTCATCGGAACCGTCGTTGAATTCTACGATTTCGGCATTTATGGCACCGCTTCGGCGCTCATCTTCCCGCAGGTCTTCTTCCCGAATCTCGGGCCGGTGGCGGGCACCGTCGCATCCTTCGCGACCTTCGGTGTCGCGTTCGTGGCCCGCCCGTTCGGCAGCATCCTGTTCGGTCACTTCGGCGATCGACTGGGTCGCAAGCGCACGCTCATCTACACGCTCTTGATGATGGGCTCGGCCACCATCCTCGTGGGTCTGATGCCTTCGGCGGCCAGTATCGGCATCATCGCGCCGATGCTGGTGATCCTGTGCCGGGTTCTCCAGGGGATTGCTGCCGGGGGTGAGTGGGCCGGTGCAGTGCTGTTCTCCTCCGAACACGCTCCGAGTGCGAAACGTGGCTTCTGGGCGTCATTCCCCAACCTCGGGGGCGGCGTCGCGGTGGTCTTGTCCAACGCGACCTTCTTGTTTGCGGCCTTGACGGTGGATCCGGAAACGTTCGCCGCGTGGGGTTGGCGCGTTCCGTTCCTGTCGAGCATTCTGCTCGTGGTCGTCGGGCTCTGGGTTCGGCTCCGGATCGACGAAACCCCGGTGTTCCAGGCCAAGGTCGAGAAGTCCGGTACGAGCAGGCTGCCCATCGCCGACGCCCTGAAGTCGCAGCCGTGGCAGATCGTGCTGGGGACGGGCGCGGTGACCATGTCGTTCTCGCTGACCTACATCGGCGGCACGTATCTGGTGAGTTACGGGACGAAGGATCTCGATCTGGCGCGGACCAGCGTGCTCACGGCGTCGACCCTCGGCGGCATACTGCTCACCGTCGGCATCCTGATCGGGGCCAGGCTGTCGGATCGATTCGGTCGACGGAATGTGTTGGTCGTGAATTCCGTTGTGGCGGCCTGCTGGGCGCTGGCTCTGTTCCCGCTGCTCGACACCGGCACGAAACTGGCGTTCACGATCGGACTCCCGGTCACGATGCTCATCTCCGGTGTCAGTACCGGGCCTAAGGGCGCGTTCCTGTCCGAGTTGTTCGTGACCAGGTATCGGTACACCGCCGCGGGGCTGAGCTACAGCCTGGGCGGTGTGCTGGGTGGGGCCGTGCCGCCGCTGGTCGCCAGCTGGGTGATCGCATCCTTCGGCAGCTTCGCCTTCGGGATCCTGATGGCCGCGATCTGCATGGTGAGTCTGGTCTGCATCGTCATCGTCGGGGAGACCCGACAACTCGCCCTCGACCGGGCGGATCGGGACTGAAGCCTCAAGCATCGGGCGCGTTGACGAGGAGACGTGTCGCAACTAACATCATCGTTGTAAATACGTACTAGTGTTCGTAATAATGAACATGTCCGAATGCAAGCATTGCGAGAATCCTGATGAGCGCACTTCAAGGCGTCAAAGTTATCTGTGTCGGACAGTTCTACTTCGCGCCGTATTGCACGATGCTGATGGCCCGCCTCGGGGCCGACGTCACGAAGGTCGAAAGTCCGGAGGGCGACCCCTACCGGAGGCTGTCCACAGTCGACGAAGACGGCGTGTCGATGCAGTTCCAGTTCGTCAACGCGGGTAAGCGCACGATCAAGCTTGACCTCAAAACCCCTGAAGGGCAGGACGTCCTACGGCGGCTGGCCGCTCAGGCCGATGTACTGGTGCAGAACCTTGCGCCGGGCGCGATGGATCGTTTCGGCTTGGGTTACGAACAGCTCAGCGCCCTCAATCCGAGATTGATCATGGCCTCCGGCACCGGGTTTGGCTCCTTCGGGCCCTCTGCGGGTGAGCCCGCAATGGACCTGACGATCCAGGCCCGTACGGCGGTCATGAGCACGACGGGTTTCATGGACGGCGCGCCAGTGCGTACCGGTCCGTCGGTGGTCGATTTCAATGCCGGCGCACACTTGCTTGCCGGAGTGCTCGCGGCTCTGTACCACCGCACCGTGACCGGGCTGGGCCAACACGTCGAAGTGGCTCTGCAAGACGCGATCTTGCCCTCGTTGACGTCCAACATTGCGGGCATGATGACCAGCGGTGGGGCCATGCCGGAGCGCACCGGTAACCGGCACGGCGGGCTGGCGGTCACCCCGTATAACGCCTATCGGGCTGAGGACGGCTGGATCACGGTGCTGTGCCCGACCGAAGCGCACTGGCGTCGACTCTGCAGGTTGATGAATGACCCGGCCACCGACGATCCGCGGTTCGATGACATGCACGGCCGCTGTGTCCATACGGACGATGTCGACGCCATCATCGGTCGATGGACGCAGGACAAATCCAAGGAATTTCTGGCCAAGGAACTGAAGGCTGCGAATATTCCCTGCGCACCGGTTGTTACGCTGTCCGAGCTCATCGACGATCCGCACGTTGAGGCCCGCGGAGTGATCCGTCGCGTCGATGACGAGCGCGGGGGCTTCACCACTCTGGGTAGTCCGTTATTCCTGTCCCGGTCACCGCTGGTCGAGCCGGCCCGTGCGAGTGTGCTTGGCGCGCATACCGAGTCGGTGCTCCGGGAAGAGCTGGGCATGAGCGATGACGAGATCGCTGAACTGCGTGCGGCCGAGGCGATCTGAACACATGCGGTTAAATGGCTGACGTGCCCGACCCCCTTCCTCAATCAGCCGACAATGGCGGGCCCCAGACGCACCGCACGATTGATCGTGTCACCCAGATTCTGGAAGAAGTGGTCTATCACCCGGGAATGACTTTCGCCGACCTCGTAAGGGCTTTAGATGCCCCGCGGAGTTCGGTGCACGGGTTCATCCGCGGTTTGCTCGCCAAAGGCTGGCTTTACGAGGAGGATCACCGCTTCTATCTGGGGCCGGCGGTATATGGGTTGACCATGGTGAGCGGCCACATCCGCGCAGGATTGGTGACTCATGCCGACTTGGCTGAGCTGAACAAGAAATCCGGGGTCGCGGTGTTCCTCGGCGTGCAAGCCGGCGACCACGTCATCAATATTGACGAGGCCGGTGCCGATCCACTCACCGGTTTTGCCGCTCGCAAAAACATCCGGCGCACTATGCTGGCGACCGCGGGCGGCAAGGTGCTCCTGAGTTCGCGACCGCAGGCCGAGCGCGATGCGTTTCTGCGCCGCCACGCCCGCGACGAAGCTGAACTGGTGGAACAGTTCCTCGCAGAGTACGACGGCATCAAAGAGACCGGCATCGCGAGGAACACCCTGCACGCAGGCAAACGCTTCGCCATTGCGACGGCGGTCAAGAATCAGTCCGGTCAAGTCGTCGCCGAAACTACGTTGGTCGGCGCCACCGAGGAAGTCGAACCCAGAGTCGATGAACTTTGCGAGCTTCTCGTCCGTCATGTCAATTCATGGCGGGAGCGTTCCCTGAAGGCGCGCGAAGCGATCTGACGAGCGTGCCGTCGGTTCCTGGCACCGGGTCACGCCTCGCGCGGACGGGTGAGATCGGCGCAGTCCTCGGCGGCACGGAAGAACCGCTCAACCACCGCACGCACCCCGTCTGGTTGGACCTGCCACGCGATGCACCCACGATCGGCGAAACGTCCTGTCCAGAAGTCGAACTCGGGCCGTAGGAATCCGTTATGCGAAGACGCGCCGTTCGAGCACCCGTTGGTCGTGGCTGGGGATAACTTCACAGTCGAAGCCCTCGATGCGCTGCAGGCTGCGCTCGTAGGCGACGAGGTCGGTGTAAAGGCCCACCGGGATGTGCCGGGCCTCCGCGTCGCCTTCCCAGTTCTCGTACAGGTACACGCAGTCACCGGCGATCAGGTACCGCGTGGACGCGGCGTCGATGAGCACCCCTTGGGAGCCGGGGGTGTGCCCCGGCAGCGTCACGAGTGAGACCCCCGGCGCGAGCGTGACGTCGCCGTCGACCGGGCGGATCTGGTGTTCGGCCCGCATCCAAGCGGGTTCCAGACCGTCCAGTGCCTCGAACGGACGTCTGTGCCAGGTGACCGGCGATCGTGCGAAGTCGAGTTCGGTTTGCTGGATGATGATTTCGGCATTTGGGAACAGGTGGTTGTGAGAACTGTGGTCCCAATGGAGGTGGGTATTTACTACGATTCGTACGTCCTCCGGTTCGACGCCCAGACTGCGCACGGCAACGTCCGGCCGCTCCTCGTCGGTCTGTTCCACCTTGAGCTTGTGGAACTCCTCGGCCCGGTCGGGGTCTGCACCGGTATCGACGACGATGGGCCCGTCCGGTCCGCCTTCGATAACGAACATGATGAGCGGAATGTCGATGGTCTCGCCCCAGCCGCGCTGGTAGGTGATGGCCGGGCGTTGTAGGCCGAAGGCCCGTCCGACTGGTAGGGCGGTGATGGTCAGCGGCATGGTTCTCCAAGTGGTCCGGCCGGGGCGTTGGTGGGATCGTCCGTCAGGTCGGTGTCGCGTGTCTCACGTATGCGCAAGGTGCACACGACGCTCACCACGCAGTAGATCGCCAGGAGAACGCCGAAGCTGAGACTTCCAAACCTTCCGATGATGCTTGCGGCGACGATCGGCGGCACCGCACCGCCGGCGATTGCGGCAGTGCTGTAGGCGAGACCGGCCGCGGTGTAGCGATAGCGAGTATGGAAGAGCTCCGACAGGAATGAACCGGCGATTCCGAATCCCATCCCGGCGATGACGAACGTCACCGCCGTGCCCAGCCAGAAGAGGGGGACCGACTGCAGGTCCAGGATCGGGAACAGCGCCAGTGCCCACGGGATACCGGCGACACTGGTGGCGAGAAGAACCTTGCGGCGCCCGATCCGATCGGAGAGCACGGCGGCGGCGATCATCGAAAGGCCGTTGACCAGATTTCCGAAGATGCCCGCACCGAGCACCGCGGCGTAGCTCAGATCGAGCGTGGCGGTTCCGTAGTTGGTCAGGTAGGCGATGCCGACGTAGCCGAACGCGAACGCGGACACCAGGGCGCCGGCCCCGATGAGAATTTCGCGCCATTGGTTTGCGAGCGCGTCTCTGAACGGCAGCGCACTTCGTCCACTTGTGCGGACCTCGTCTCGGAAGACCGGAGTCTCGTCCAACGTCAGCCTGACGTACAGGCCGAGGGCGACCAGGGCAATGCTGATCAGGAACGGGACCCGCCAGCCCCACGCCGTGAATTGCTCATCGGTCATCACGATGCTCGTGACCAGGAAGGTTGCGAGCGCGAGGATGTTGGCCACCGCGCCGCCCACGTTGGTGAAGCTCGCCCAGAACCCTCTGGTCTTTTGGGGCGCATTCTCGGCGGTGAAAAGAATGGCGCCTGCCCATTCGCCGCCTGCGGCAATGCCCTGCGCGATACGCAGGATGATCAGGACGATCGGCGCGAGGACGCCGATGGTCGCGGCCGTCGGCAGCAGGCCGATGAGCACCGTGGCGATACCCATCAGGCTCATCGTGGCGATCAACGTCTTCTTGCGGCCAAGCCGGTCGCCAAAATGGCCGAAGAGAATGGAGCCGACCGGGCGAGCCACGAACGCGACACCGAGTGTCGCGAACGAGACGACCGTGCCTGCGCCCTCGCCCAAGGCCGGGAAGAACGCGTGGGCGAACACGAGCGCTGCGGCGGTGCCATAGATGCCGAAGTCGTAGAACTCGATGACGGTGCCCATGAAGCTCGCGAACGCGACCTTGCGCATCTTGCTTGGATTGCCCTCCCGCGGGGATGACGTGGTGGCGCCACGGTGTATGTCGGGCGAGGCGGGGGAGTTGGAGGCGGTCATCCGGGAACCTTCGGTGCTTGCTGCGGATATACAAACTCAATTGCGTAATTAAGAACAAACGTACCCGTGGCTTCCATCACAGGTCAAGGCGCCCAAGTCGGTTGGCACAAGGGTCTCGTTCAGGTGCACCCTGTCACCCCTCATCTTGACCTGTGATGCCAGTCACCCATATAGTGTTCATTTATGGAAACTCATGATCGCATATCCGCACACGAGGTGGTGAGTTGATGGCCGTGAGCATGGCTTTGCCGACGCCCGTAGCGGGGGACGATCTAGGCCCGTCCTGGCTGCAGGCCGTCGACCGCGGGCTTCGTGTGATCGAGTGGGTATTCGAAACACTCGCGCTGGCCGCCCTGGCGATCATGGCGCTGTTCACCACAGTGAACGTGATTGCGCGGTACTTCTTTTCGGCGCCGATCCCGGGCAGCCTGAACATGATTCTCCTGTACTTGATGCCGCCGCTGATCTTCCTCGCGCTCGGCCGGGTCCAGGCCACCAATGCACACATCGCGGCGACGTTGTTCGTGGATCGAATGAGCCAACGCGCCCAGCGGATCTGCAGGGTGGTGGTGACGCTGGTGATCCTGACGACCGTCGTGCTGATGACCTGGGGTGCCTTCCACGAACTCCTACAAGCGTGGGGCAAGACTCTGGGCGGGTCGCCCGAGCTCCACATCAGTCCGTCCTGGGTCTTCGTACCTCTCGGGCTCGCGGCGATATCGCTTCGTGCGCTTTGGCAGCTGATCAGCCTCTTCGTGGTGCCCGGCGATCTGGCGCCGCACACGGACCTCGAACTCCCCGTCGGACAGGAGTTGAACCGATGATCGATCTCATCGTCCCGATGCTGATCCTCGCGGTTCTGCTTTACATCGGAACGCCCGTGGGCTTCGCCATGGCCGCCGCCGGAACCGTCGGCATCGCCACACTGACGAATCTCGACGTCAGCATGTCGCTCCTGGCTACCGGACCGCACACGTCGACTCAGTCGTTCAGTCTGACCGCCGTGCCCATGTTCATCCTGATGGCCGAATTCCTGGGTGCGAGCACCTTGGTTGCGAAGCTGTTCGACACCGCCAGAGCATGGTTCGGGCGCGTGCCGGGTGGCTTGGCGGTCGCCAGCATTGGCGCCGGAGCCGGTATGGGAGCGCTGTCAGGCTCGAGCGTGGCGGCAACGGCGAGCCTCGCCGGCACGACCGTGCCGGAGATGCGCAAGTCGGGATACAGCGAGCGGCTGACGTTGGGTTCCGTCGCAAGCGCGGGCACTTTGGCCACGCTGATCCCTCCGAGCGTCCCATTGCTGATCTACGGGATCACCACCGAGACATCCATCATCGACGTCTTCACGGCAGGCATCATCCCGGGCATCATCCTCGCGATCCTGTTTGCGGTCCTCATTGTGGGCTGGCAACGCATGCGGCCGTCAATTGCGCCGATCAGCCCACGAACGACGTGGGCGGAACGCGTGTCCTCGTTAGCGCATACGTTCCCGGCGATCCTGCTGGTGATTCTGGTTCTCGGGGGGATGTACGCGGGCATCGTCACGTCGTCGGAGGCCGGGGCCATCGGCGCGATCGGCGCCCTGGTTGTCGGCATGGCGTTCGGTGGACTGAGGGGTAAGGGCATCGTCGCGGCGCTGCGGCGGACGGCCGAGCTCACTGCCGCGATCTTCATCATCGTCATCGGCGCGAAGATATTCAGCCAGTTCATGACTTTGAGTGGGGTTACCCAGAACCTGGCGGAGTTCGTCAGGGACGGTGGTTTCCCACCGCTGCTCGTGTTGGTGGTCATCCTGCTCGTGTATGCCGTTCTCGGCTGCTTCATGGACGGCCTCGGCATGATGCTGCTTACCCTGCCGGTGTTCTTTCCGCTTGTCACTGAACTGGGGTACGACCCCATATGGTTTGGCGTCATCATTGCCATCGTTATCGAACTCGGCCTGATCACCCCACCTGTTGGCCTGAATGTGTATGTGACCGTTGGGTCCGGCAAGGGTGATCTCGGTGCCGCATTCCGCGGAGTCACCCGGTTCTACGTGGCAGTCGTCGCCTTGGTGGTCTTGCTGATCATCTTCCCCGACATCGCCACCTGGCTGCCGTCCCTGCGGGAATCATGATGTGCCGCCTCATTTCTACCGAGCCCACCGGCGCCCGCATCTCGAAAGGAACTCAGCCATGAGACTTCTCACGAGTTGGCGACGTATCAGAGCGACTATGGCCCTCCTCGCTGTCCTGTTGCTGACGGCCGCATGCGGGTCCGTGGTGAAGACCGACGACGACGGCACCATCACTCTTCGGATCGCCCACTACATGCCCACCTCGCACTACCTCGTGAAGAACGGCATCGAGGTATGGATGAAGGAAGTGGAGAAGCGCACCGGCGGGAAGGTGAAGTTCGACTACTATCCGGCCGGCCAGCTCGTATCAGCGGAGGAAATGCTCTCCTCCATTCAGTCCGGCGTGGTGCAGATCGGCACCTTCGTCCCGGCGAGCACGGCCAGCGCGGAGCTCCCGCTAACCGACGTGCTGACCGTACCCGGCTTCCAGCCGTCTTCGACAGCGGTCCTGTACGACGCGTACTGGGACGTGTTGAAGAACGACCTCTATGAAGAGGAGTGGAGGGAGGCCGGACTACGTCCGGTTTCGGGCATGCCGACCGGGCGCTACCAGTTCATCATCAACGGCGCACCACGTCATAGGCTCGACGATTGGTCGGGTCACACCATTCGAAGTGTCGGTGGCGTAATGGATTTCGTCGTCCAGGAGCTCGGAAGCGCCTCGGTCAACATCCCCGGCCCGGAGGAATACGAGGCGTTGCAGCGCGGCACCATCGACAGCGCGGTGAATACGTTGGAGTCGATCGTTCCCTACAAGTTCAACGAGGTCATCCAATCCGCCACCACCAACGTTCCCATCGGCGCTTCCCTCACTGTGATGGCGATCAATCAAGAAGCGTTCGACCAGCTGCCAGCGAACGTTCAGCAAGCGATGGATGAAGCCAGTGAGGTCTCCATGAAGAGCGCCGCCGAAGCAACGACGGCACAGCTCGCAAATGGCATCGAAAAGACCAAGGAGGACGTCGACTATTACGAGTTGACGGATGAGGAGCTGGCAGACCTTCAGCCCGCCCTCCTTCGCGCCCAGGAGCGGTGGATCGCACAGCGGGAGAAGAACGGCGATGCCGGCCAACGGATCGTCGACGCGTGGCGGGACGCGTTGCAGAAGGCAGAGGAAAAGGCCAAGGCGCCAAAGGCTGCCAACAAATAAGTGAAGGGTTGAATATGTCCGATTTCGACATCCCCGCTACGAGCCGTGCCGCGGTGATCACAGAGTTCGGCGGAAAACTCGAGGTGCGGGAATTGCCGGTGCCGTCGTTGGAGCCGGGTGCGCTCCTGGTCCGGATCGACGCAGCGACGGTGTGCGGCAGCGATGTTCACGTATGGGACGGTTCGCTGCACGCGGGCGGGATTCGGCCGATCATTCTTCCAGTGGTCCCGGGCCATGAGATGGCCGGCACGGTGGTGGCCAAGGCGGGGGAGGACATCGGCTACACCGGCGGCGGTCAGGTCGCGCTCGGTGACCGAATCATCTTCACCCAGGGCAGGTGTGGCACGTGCTACCACTGTGCCATTGCAGGACAACCCAATCTGTGTCCCAACCGAAAGAACTACGGTACGAACTGCGAGCAATACCCCTATCTGGTGGGTGGATTCACGGAGTACTGCTACGTCTATCCGACGGCCCGCAAGATCAAGGTGCCCGACAATGTCAGCTCCGAGTGGGCCTCAGCCGGCAGTTGTGCGCTGCGCACCGTGATCGCCGCCTATGAGCGGGTAGGCCGGATCGAGCCGTGGCAGACGGTTGTGATTCAAGGGGTGGGACCGCTCGGGCTCTTTGCGACGGCGCTGGCCAAAAGGTCTGGGGCAGCACGCATCATCGTCATCGGAGCACCGGATTCCAGGCTGGAACTGGCACGGGCGTGGGGCGCAACGGATCTCGTGTCGATCGCTGACGCCCCGGATGCCGAGTCCCGCGTGGCCGCGATCCGCGAGTTGACGGGTGGTCAGGGCGCGGAGATCGTCCAGGAATGGTCCGGTGCGCGCAGCGCTTTCACCGAGGGCCTCGAGATGGTTCGGCGGGGTGGTCGTTACCTGGTCGGTGGTCAGGTCGGACCCCACCGGGTGGAGTTGCAGCCGTCGACGATCATGAAGAACCACCTGAGCGTCATCGGGTCGATGTCGGCAGACGATTCGCATTACTGGAAGGCGATGCAGTTTCTGAGCCAAACCCAGTCCGAGTTCGACTTCGATCGTCTGCTCACCACCAGGGTCGGGCTTGACGGAGTGACCGCCGCATTACACGGGATGCAGGATCTCAGCGAGATCAAGCCGGTCATCGATCCGGCACTCACCGTCGTCTGATGCGTAATTGATTGCAGTGAAAGGATTGACAGTGATACGTAGGGATCAAATCTACGTCGACGGCGCCTGGGTGGACTCCACCGCCGACAGCTTCCTTGAGGTGGTGAACCCGGCGACGGAGGAAGTCATCGCTGAGGTAGCCAGAGGGACGGCCGAGGATGTCGACGCCGCAGTATCGGCCGCCACCACCGCCTTCGACGGCTGGTCGCAGTCAACCGTCGATGACCGGGTCGCGGCCCTTCAGGCGCTCGCTGACGTCATCGAGACCAACGGCGAAGAGGTCACCAACACGATCGTCGCGGAGATCGGACAACCGGTCACGTGGGCGTGGAAGGCCTCGACAGAAACGACCGTCCGTGATCTGCGGAACTTCGCGGACGCCCTTCCGGAGGTCCTCTGGGAAGAGAAGGTTGGCAATGCCACTGTGCGCAGGCTTCCTGCCGGCGTGGTGGGTGCGATCACCGCCTGGAACGGGCCGATTCGCTCGGTGTGTCTCAAGGCCGGCGCGGCGATCGCCGCGGGCTGTACCGTGGTGCTCAAGTCGAGCGAGGTCGCGCCGCTCACCCCATTCCTGCTGGCCGGTTACACGGAAAAGGCCGGACTGCCCCCAGGTGTGTTCAACATCGTCACCGGCACGGGACCTGAGGTGGGCGAGCACATCGTCACGCATCCCGGGATCGACATGGTGTCGCTGACGGGTTCGGTCCGTGCGGGTAGCCGGGTGATGGAGCTCGCCTCCCGGTCCGTCAAACGGGTGGCCTTGGAGCTCGGAGGGAAGTCCGCCAACGTCATCCTGCCGGGTGCCGATCTGGAAAAGGCGGTAACGGTCGGCATTCAGGATGCCTTCCGAAACTCCGGCCAGGCGTGCGGCGCGCTCACTCGGTTTCTTGTCCCGCGGGCGCGTCTGGCCGAGGCGGAAGCGTTGGCCGCTGCGACGGCGGAGTCGTTCATTGTGGGCGACCCAACCGATCCGGCGACTCACCTTGGCCCACTGGCCAACCGAGATCAGTACGGTCGTGTTCGCTCCCATATCGAGCGCGCCATCGGAGAGGGCGTCAAGCTGGTCACCGGCGGCCTGGAGCGGCCCGCCGGGCTCGACAGAGGGTTCTACGTTCGCCCCACCGTGTTTTCGGGAACGAACGAGGACCGGATCGCGCGCGAAGAGGTGTTCGGCCCCGTCGTGGTGATCATTCCGTTCGAAGACGAACACGACGCGGTGCGAATCGCCAATGACACGAATTACGGTCTCGCGGGCGGAGTTTGGGCCGCGGATGCCGACCACGCGGCCGCCGTCGCGGCCCGCATCCGCACTGGACGGGTGCGCATCAACGGTGCGCCCATCGACATGCGCGCGCCGCACGGTGGACTCAAGTTGTCGGGCATCGGACGAGAAATGGGCCGCCACGGCATCGAGGACTACCTCGAGTACCAGGCGCTCCATCGCTGAAACGAATCCATCAATCGGCAATGACGACAAAAGGAGTGTGAGCAATGCAGTTTGAACGCGGACGCGTGGCTGGGCCCAGCGTCCCGGCTCCGGCCACGATCACCGGCGATATGAAGATGGACCTGCGCTTGAAAGCCGATGGCGTCGGTGTCAACGGCGTGGTGTTCCAACCCGGAGCCCGTACCTTCTGGCACTCGCACACTCACGGCCAGATCTTCCTCGTCAGCTTCGGACGCGGAATCGTCGGAACGCGTGATGGCCACCAGGTGATCGAGGCCGGCGACGTTCTCTACACCCCACCCGGCGAGGAGCACTGGCACGGCGCGACGCCGGATTCTTTCGTTGCCTACACCGCGATCTCGCTCGGAACAACGGTGTGGGGTGAGGAATTACCGGAGTCCGACTACCGAGAATGCTTTTGCCAGAACGCCGTCTGAGCTTTTCTAGAAAGGGAGAATTGATATGGCAACTTATGAACGCGGCCGCAACGACGCCCCGGCCGAACCCGGGACCAAGGTCTGTGCCACCACCGGCGACGTGCTGATCGACAACATCCTGACCGCCGAGGGCATTTCGGTGAACGGCGCGATGTTCAAGCCGGGCCAGCACACCTTCTGGCATTCCCACGAAAACGGCCAACTCTTCATCGTCAACTCTGGCAAGGGCATCATCGCGACTCGCGATGGCGATGCACATGTGGTGAAGGCCGGCGACGTCGTCTATACGCCGGCCGGGGAGGAGCACTGGCACGGCGCCGCTCCGGACTGCTTTGTCACGTACACGTCGGCGTCCCTCGGAAAGACCAGTTTCGCGGAGCCCGTCGAGCCCGAAGAGTATGAGCGCCGCTGGGATTCGTGAGGTGACTCAGACGCTTGACGGCAAGGTCGCCTGGGTGACCGGCGGCTCCTCCGGCATCGGTCGCGCGACCGTGACGCTCCTACAGCGCCGCGGCGCGACGGTCGGGGTGCTCGATCTATCGGAACCGGCCGCGGACATCCCTTGGCAGGCCTGCGATCTCAGTGACCCCGAATCGGTCAACGCGGCGGTGGAAAGCCTGGCCGCGGTGACCGGGCCGGCCGATGTGCTCGTGTGCAGCGCGGGGATCAACGCGTCACACCCCGTCGTCGACCATCCCGATGAGCTATGGCAACGGGTGCTCGGTGTCAACCTGTCAGGAACGTTCCACGTCATCCGTGCATGTCTGCCGACGATGCTGGAACGCCGGTGGGGCCGCATCGTCACGTTGAGCTCAGGCGGCGCGGTGCGCGTGCTCGCCGACCGCGCGGCGTATGCCGCCTCCAAGGCGGGGATAATAGCGCTCACGAAATCCGTTGCGCAGGAGGGTGCGAAGCACGGTGTGACGGCCAACGTGATCGCGCCGGGGTTGACCGATACCCCGATGGTTGCGGCGGTATACGGCGAGGGGGACGACCGTTCCAACGTTGCCAACCCGATGGGTGTTCTGCTGGACCCGATCGATATCGCCCACGGGATCGAGTACTTGTGCGGGCCCGAGGCGCGGTATGTCACCGGGCAGGTCTTGCACATCAACGCCGGCGGGGTGATGTGACGGCCGCGGCCTAACTTCGGCGACAGACGTACGGCCGTATATAGGAAAGGAGATGGTTTTGTACTCCGAGGATGTGGCTGCGGTCGGCCCAGAGGAATCCTGTCCGCAGGACGTGCTCAATCCGCGCACGCAGCGAAAAGTTCTCGCGGCGGGCATGATCGGAACATTGATCGAGTACTTCGACTTCCTCGTCTACGCCACGGTGTCGGGGCTGGTTTTCGGGAAGCTGTTCTTCCCGACCGACAACGAGTTCGTGGGAGCGATGCTCGCGATCTCGACCTTCGCGGTCGGCTTTCTGGTCCGGCCGATCGGAGGCATCGTCTTCGGCCACATCGGTGACCGGTATGGTCGCCGGCGAGTCCTGTCGATCACTATCACCATGATGGGTATCGCGACGGCTTTGATCGGTGTACTGCCGACGTATTCGACGATCGGTATCGCGGCCCCGATCGTCCTCGTTCTCTTGCGGATCACACAGGGATTGGGTGTCGGCGGCGAGTACGGGGCCGCGTCGACAATGGTGATCGAACACGCGCATCAAACCGGTCGCCGTGGGCTGTTCGGTGGCCTGAACGCAAGTGCAGGATCATCTGGATTCCTTTTGGCGACAGGACTTCTGGCAGCCCTGACGACCCTGACGACCGACGAGCAGTTCGAGGCGTGGGGCTGGCGAGTTCCGTTCCTGCTCAGCGCCGTGTTGCTGGCCGTGGGCTTCTACATTCGGTATCACCTGCCGGAGTCGCCGGTCATGCAGGCTGCAGTCGAGCACGGCCGGACGGTTTCCCGGCCACTACTGGAGGCCTTCAGACACCACCCACGTCAGGTCGCGATCGCACTCGCCGCACCCACCGGCTCGTTCGTTGGGTATTACGTCATCCTCGTGTTCAGCGCACCGTACGCTGCGGATGTCTCCGATCACGACGAATCCGCCTTGCTCGCACTGCTCACTGTCGGGCAGGTTGCGTATCTGTTTGCGGTCGTGGGCTGGGCGTGGTGGTCGGATAAAGTTGGCCGTCGATTGCCCATGCTGATCGGTTCCGGCGGGCTCATGGTGTGGGGTTTCGTGTTCTTCCCGCTGCTCTTGTCGGGGTCGATGATGGCGACACTGGTTGCTTTCTCTGTGGCGCTTGTCTTCCTGGGCGCCATCTACGGTCCGCTGGCCACCTTCCTTGCCGAACTCTTCGGAACCGAAGTTCGCTTGAGCGGGCTCTCGTTCGGGTTCCAGGTGAGTGGAGCGTTAGCAGGCGGGCTGTCACCGGTGATCGCCACCGCCCTTGTCGGCCGTGGCGGTACCTGGTTGCCGGTCGCGTTCATGATTGCGATCGCCGCGGGCACAACAGTAATCGCCGTCTGGTTCAGCAAAGACGGCCGACATAGGGATCTGAGAGATAGCGCTACGGCCCCTCATGCGAAATAACCGTCATCCCAATTTTGTAAGGAAGTCATGACTCCGGCAATCAGCAGTGTGTACGCCTTGAAATATGCAAGCCGCCCGGAGTGCCTAGCGAGCGAGGCCTTCTACCGGCATGACCTCTACGGTGAGTCCGATCGTGCGATCGGCATGGACTACTTCTTCTGGATTGCGCACAACGGCGACGACAGCGTGGTCATCGACTGCGGGTTCGATCCGGAGATCGGCCGCGCGCGTCACCGCGAGATCGAGGTCCCACCAGCGGAACTACTGGCCAGAGTCGGCACCAATCCAGCCGATATAAAGCACGTTGTTCTCAGCCATATGCATTTCGACCACGTCGGAAATACCGACCTCTTCCCGAACGCAACGTTTTACATGGCCCGCAAGGAGCTCGAGTACTGGACCGGTCCTTGTCGCGACCGCCCGAACTTCTCCTGGTCGGTTGCACCCGAAGAGGTCCGCCTCGTCGAATCACTCCATCGGGATGGCCGGCTACTTCTCGTCGACGACGACACGGAAATCGTGCCCGGAGTTCGGACGCTTCGATATCCCGGACACACACCTGGCCAATTGGTGACCACGGTTGAATCGACAGACCGCACAGTCGTCATCGCGTCGGACGCTGCCCACTACTACGCCGAGATCGACCACGACCGGCCCTTCTACATCTTCACCGACATGGAGAAGTTGTTCGCGTCCTATGACTCTCTTCGGGTCATGTCGTCGCGACCGGACGTGGATGTCGTCCCTGGCCACGATCCCCTCGTCAGTCGTCGGTACGCCGAAGTCGAACCAGGCTGCTTCGACCTGACTCGCCGGTGCTGAGATCGCTCACGCGAAGACGCGCCCCAGCGGGACACCGGGAAGTAGCCACCGACACCGCCAACCAGTGCTCACAGGTACGTCGTGGAGGGCTATCGGGCCGCGGACGAGCGGCGTGCGATGAAATCCCTTGTCCGGACGCTACCGCTGAATCCCAAACTCAGGTGGGTTGGGTGCGCAGGCCTTTGACGCGGCGGTTGCCGCCGTAGGCGGGCGGGCCGGCTTGTTCGGGGCTGAGCCGGGCGCGCCGTGAGCTGAGGAACTCGCGGATCTCGCTGCGCAAGTCCATCGTGGTCATAGCTCCACGGTAAGGGCCCACCGGCCGGGAAGGGAGGTACTGGCATTCCCCCGAACAACTGTCACTCCCTATATGAGGAGCAAAGGCGTTGACTGGGGACAACAGACCCGCTGACACGCTCCACAACACTCACGCTGGTGCCGCAACCTACTCTCGGAGAAGAAGACTGATGCTGAAGGTCAACGCCTACGGAGCGCCGTCGGCCACCCAACCGTTGGAGCCGATGGTCATCGAGCGTCGCGAACTCGGCCCGCACGACGTGAACATCGAGATCAAGTACACCGGGATCTGTCATTCCGATATCCATCACGCCCGGGGCGACTGGCGCGACGAGCACTATCCGCTGGTCCCCGGTCACGAGATCGCCGGCGTGGTAACCGAAGTGGGCAATCGGGTCACCAAACATGCCGTGGGCGGGGCCTGACCCCGGTTCTTGGACACGCTGAATCCAGCACTTGGTGCTGGGGAAGCGAGATGATCCGAGAACCATGGCCAGGAAGAAATACTCCGAAGAGTTCCGTCGTCAGGCCGTCGACTTGTACGAGTCCACCCCGGGCGCGACGCTGAAGGGCATCGCCACCGAATTGGGGGTCGCGCGGGGCACCCTGAAGCACTGGGTGGACCAGTACGGCACGGGCAAGAAGACCGCACCCGACGGCACCACGATCCCGCGTCTCACGAGTCCGGGCGGGACACCGCCGCCGGACGGACCGGAGACGCCCGAGCAGGAGCTGGCCCGGCTCCGGGCGCGGGTGCGTGAGCTCGAGGTCGAGACCACCAAGCTCTCCACCGAGCGCGAGATCCTCCAGCGGGCGGCCAAGTATTTCGCCGGGGAGACGAACTGGTGAGTCGCTTCCAGTTCGTTGCCGACAACTCCACCACCTTCGAGGTGAAGCGACTGTGTGAGCTCGTCGAGATCGAGCGCTCTTCCTACTACGCGTGGGTCAAGGCCGCTCCCGGGCGTGAGGCCAGGGCGGTCGCGGACGCGGCGCTGGCTGAACGGATCAGGTCCGCACACCAGCAGGACAAGACCTGCGGCGCGCCCCGGATCACTGCCGAGCTCAACGACGGCGCCCCTGCTGATCGCGCTCATCGAAATTCCCCAGGTGTGCTCGTTGAAATTCCCCACCTGTGAGCATCGGTCAGTGTAGTGCTTGGCGGGTGCCGGTGGTGGCGCGGCGGAGGGTTTCCGCGGCGGCCT
>Ga0182741_1000527_pt1 | contig 56945 bp, 54 predicted proteins | sample eDN5th37CBELigOP_FD_128874 | JGI IMG/M metagenome (GOLD analysis project Ga0182741, IMG submission 128874) | Enriched Organic Plus compost microbial communities from Emeryville, California, USA - eDNA 5th pass 37_C BE-Lig OP (version 2) (version 2) ... | reverse complement strand
TCGGGGAGTCGGGGACGGGGAAGAGCACCACGCTCAAGCTCATCCTGCGGCTGCTCGTCCCCGACCGGGGGCAGGTGTGCATCGACGGCGACGACATCTCGGTGCTCACCTTCGAGGAGGCGCTCGAGGTGCGCAAGAAGATGGGGATGGTCTTCCAGGGCGCGGCGCTGTTCGACTCGATGACCGTGTACGAGAACGTCGCGTACCCGCTGCGCGAGCACTTCCACCTCCCGGAGGAGGAGATCCACCGCCGCGTGCGCGAGAAGCTGGAGTTCGTGGACCTCGATCCGGATCGGGTCCTCGACCAGCTGCCGAGCGAGCTGTCGGGGGGGATGCGGAAGCGGGTCGGCATCGCGCGCGCGATGTCGGGCAATCCGGAGATCATGCTGTACGACGAGCCCACCTCCGGGCTCGATCCCCTGACGACGGGCACGATCACGCGGCTGATCATGAAGCTCCAGCGGGAGCTGCGCGTGACGAGCGTCGTCGTGTCGCACGACGTGCGGTCGGTCTTTCGCATGGCCACGCGGGTCGCGCTGCTCCAGGAGCGCCGCATCCGCTTCTTCGGCACGCCGGAGGAGATGATGGCCAGCGAGGACCGCTACATTCAGGACTTCCTGGGCGGATTCTGAGGAGCTGACGATGCGACGCTCGGCGCAGATCACATGGGATGAGCTGAAGGTCGGCCTCGTGGTGCTGGCCGCGATCGCCATCCTCACCCTCGCCGTCTTCAAGCTCGGCCAGGCGGCGAACCTCTTCTCGCGACGCTACACGCTGGTGACCTTCCTCGCCGACGCGAACGGGCTGCGGCCCGGCGGCTCGGTGATGATCGCCGGCCAGCTCGTCGGCACGGTGAAGGACATCGAGCTGCTGCCGGTGGACACCGACACGACGCGCAACCTCAAGGTGATCGCGCGCATCGACGAGAAGGTGAAGGAGCAGATCCGCGGCGACTCGCGCGCGCGCCTCCGGTCGCTCGGGCTGCTCGGCGACAAGGTGCTCGACATCTCGCCGGGAACGCCGCGCTACGCGACGCTGCAGGACGGCGACACCCTCCGTTCGGTCCCCTCGCTGGACTACGAGGCGGTCATCGCCAGCGCCGCCGGCGCGGTGGACGACGTCGTGCTGCTCACCCGCGACCTGCGCACCCTCACCGGCGGGATGGTGCGCGGCGAGGGGACCGTCGGGCAGCTCTTCACCAACCGCAGCCTCTACGACCAGTTCCAGGGGACGATGGCGCGCACCAACGCGATGCTCGTCCGCCTCCAGAACCCGAGCGGATCGGTCGGCCGTCTCCTCGACGATCCGCGGCTGTACGACAACACGGTCCGCATGATCGCGAGCATGGACTCGCTCGTGCGCGCGGTCGGGAACAGCGAGGGGACGCTCGGCAAGCTGCTGAAGGACGACACCCTCTACACGCGGTTCGTGAGCATCGCCGCCAACGCGGACTCGGTGATGCGGCTCGTGCACTCGGGCGACGGGCTCGCGGGACGCATGCTCACCGACCAGTCGCTGTACGATCAGCTCGCGAAGCTGACCACGAACCTCAACGCGGTGCTCGAGGACGTGCGTCGCAACCCGTCGCGCTACACGCGCGGGCTCGTGAACTTCGGACTGTTCGGCGGGGGCGGGAAGAAGGACGACAAGTAGCGCGGCACGCGCGCGCCGGCCAGCTTGGGGCCATGACGACCGCCACGCTGGCCGATGATCGACGTCCGGGGAGCGCGCGCTCGCCCGCGCTCGTGCTCACGCTCGCGCTGCTCGGCATGTCGTTCGCCGGGCCGCTCGTCCGCCTGTCGCATGCGCACCCGCTGGCGATCGCGACGTGGCGGCTCGGCTTCTCGCTCGTGATCATCGCCGCCGTCCTTTTGGCGACCGGCGGGTGGCGCGCCTGGGGCGGGCTCCGCGCGCGCGAGCTCGCGCTGGCGTGCGGGGCGGGGGTGCTGCTGGCGCTCCACTTCTGGTCGTGGAACGCGTCGATCGCGATGACCACCGTCGCCGCGTCGGTGGTGCTCGTGAACACGCAGCCGGTGATCGTCGCGCTCCTCTCCGCGGCGTGGCTGGGCGAGCCGCCCACGCGTCGGCAGTGGCTCGGGATCGGCGTCGCCATGCTCGGCGCGCTCCTCGTGGCGCTGCCGGACCTGCGGGCGAGCGACGGCGCGGCCAGTCGCGCGATGCTCGGGAACCTCCTCGCCGTCGTCGGCGCGGTCACCGCGGCGATCTACTTCGTCACCGGCCGCCGGCTGCGCGCCGCCCTCGATCTCTGGCCGTACGTGGGGCTCGTCTACGGCGCCTGCTTCGTCGCGCTCGTCGCGCTCGCGCTCGGAGCCGGGGTGCCGCTCGGCGGACAGCCGCCGCGCGAGCTGGCCATCTTCGCCGCCCTCGCGATCGGCCCGATGCTGCTCGGGCATACCGGGATGAACTGGGCGCTCCGCTATCTGCCGGCGTACGTGGTCAATCTGACGCTGCTCGGCGAGCCGGTGGGCGCGACGCTCATCGCCGCGCTGCTCCCCGGGATTCGCGAGGTGCCCCACGTCGCGACGCTCGCCGGCGGTGCGCTCATCCTCGGCGGCGTGCTGACGACGGCCGCGCGTCGTCGCTGAGCGGTGCACTCCCGAGCGCGGCCGGTGTATCTTGCACCAGTTCGCGCCGGGCCGTCCGGCGCCTGTTCTCGCTCTCGCGCATGAAGACGCTCGAACTGGACGTCGTCAGCTCTCGCGGCACCGTCGTCGAGTCGCGTCACCGCATCCACGCTGCGGTGGTGGACGCTCGCGGCCGTGTGGTCGCGGGCGCGCGCGATCCCGAGCTGCGCACGCACTGGCGCTCGTGCGCGAAGCCCTTCCAGGTGATGCCCCTGCTCGAGTCGGGCGGCTTCGACCGTCTCGGATGGGGCGACGACGAGCTCGCGCTCGCGTGCGCCTCGCACGGCGGCGAGCCGGAGCACGTCGCCCTCGCCCAGGCGATGCTCGCCACGATCGGGCTCGAGGAAGGGGACCTCGCCTGCGGGGCGCACGAGCCCCTCTCCCAGCGCGGCGCGAAGCTCTGGCGGGAGTCGGGGGCGCGCCTCACGCGGTTGTACAACAACTGCTCGGGGAAGCACGCCGCGATGCTCGCCCGGGCGCACACCGCCGGATGGCCGCTCTACGGGTACGAGCGCGTGGAGCACAAGGTCCAGCGCGCGATCCTCGAGACGGTCTCGCGCTGGAGCGAGGTCCCCACGAGCCAGATCGGGTGCGCGATCGACGGGTGCGGGGTCGCCGAGTTCGCCATCCCCCTCGACGCGATGGCCCGCAGCTACGCCAAGCTCGCCGAGAGCGCCCGCCGCCGCGAGGAGATCCCGGCGCGGGTCACCGGCGCGATGGGCTCGCGCCCCTTCCTGGTCGGCGGCACCGACCGCTTCGACAGCGTGCTCATCGAGGCGACCGACGGCCGCGTGATCGCCAAGGTGGGCGCCGAGGGAGTGCACTGCGCCGCGCTCCTCGACGAGGGGATCGGAATCGCGGTGAAGGTCGAGGACGGTGCGCAGCGCGCGCAGTATGCCGCGGTCCTGCGCGTGCTGCAGGCGCTCGGCGCGCTCCGCACGGAGCTTCCACCGCGGCTCGAGGAGTTCCTCCATCGCCCGCTCCGCAACACGCGTGGAGAGGTGGTCGGGGAAGTGCGGCCCGCGTCGCCGTCGTGAGCGAGGCGCGACCGAACGGTTCGGCCGGCGACGACCCGGTACCACGCCGCGTGCAGTCGGACGTTATCGTCGAGCCGTTGGACGAGGCGACGCGGGCGCTGGTGCGTCTCGCGGCGGTCGTGACCATCGGCGACGAGCGGACGGTGCGCGCGGAGCTCGAGGTGGGCGTCGCGGCGATCCCCCCCGAGTGGGTCGAGGAGCTGATCCTCCAGTCGTACCTCTTCGCGGGCTTCCCGCGTGCGCTCAACGCGATGCGCGAGTGGCGGCGCGTCTCCGGGCGTCCGGCGCCGGAGCGCGACGAGGACGGGGAGGCGCTGGACCGCGCGGTGGACTGGCGCGAGCGCGGCGATGCGACGTGTGCCCGGGTGTACGGCCCCTTCTACACGAAGCTGCGGCACAACATCCGGCACCTGCATCCGGCGCTGGATGCGTGGATGATCATGGACGGGTACGGCAAGGTGCTGGGGCGTCCGGCGCTCGATCTGGTGCGACGCGAGCTCTGCATCGTCGCCGCGTGCGTCGCCGCGAAGCAGGATCGCCAGTTGCACTCGCATCTGCACGGCGTGCTGCACGTGGGCGGCATGCCGGAGCAGGTCGACGCGGCGTTGGACGCCGTCGAAGGGGCCGTGGACGAGGATGCGCTCCGCTCGGCACGGATGCTGTGGGCCAGGGTGAGAGGGAAGTAGAACGACCATGTTCATCGATCGCGCGCTCGTCAGAGTCAGGGCCGGGGACGGCGGCTCCGGAATCATCTCGTTCCGGCGGGAGAAGTTCGCGCCCATGGGCGGCCCCGACGGCGGCGACGGCGGGCGGGGAGGGAACGTCGTCGTCCGCGTGGACACGAACCTCAGCACCCTGCTCGACTACACCTATCGCGATTCCTGGAAGGCCGACAACGGCGAGCATGGCTCCGGGAACAACAAGACGGGGAGCTCGGGGGCCGACGTCGTCCTCCCGGTGCCGCCGGGAACGATCGTGCGCGACGCGCGTACGGGGGAGCTGCTGGGCGAGGTCATCGAGCCCGGGGAGGAGCTCGTCGTCGCGCGCGGCGGACGGGGCGGGAAGGGGAACAGCCACTTCGCCACCGCGACGCGACAGGCTCCGCGCGAGTATCAGCCGGGCGAGGACGGCGAGGAGCGGGAGCTCGAGCTGGAGCTCAAGCTCATCGCGGACGTCGGCCTCGTGGGGAAGCCGAACGCGGGGAAGTCCACCCTCCTCTCCGTCATCTCCGCCGCGCGGCCCAAGATCGCCGACTATCCGTTCACCACGATCACCCCGAACCTCGGCGTGGTGCAGCTGAGCGGGCATCGCACGTTCGTGGTCGCCGACCTCCCGGGGATCATCGAGGGGGCGTCGGAAGGGAAGGGGCTCGGGCACCAGTTCCTCCGCCACATCGAGCGCACGCGGCTGCTGGCGTTCGTCATCCCCATCGACGCGATGGACTGGCAGGAGGAGTACGACCAGCTGCGCGCCGAGGTGGCCGCCTACTCCCCGGAGCTCGCGAAGAAGCCGCACTTCGTCGTCTTCTCGAAGATGGACCTGATGGGGGAGGAGTACGTGCCGCCCATCGAGACCCAGGGCGCCGTGGGCGCCTTCGCCATCAGCGCGGCGAGTCGCGAGGGGCTGGAGCCGATGCTCGCCGCCTGGTGGGAGCGCCTGCTCGACATGAAGAAGGCGAGTGTCCGGGTCGACGAGCAGATCCCGCTCCCCTGATCCCGCGCTGCGCGACGCGCTGGCGCTCTCGCTCGCCCGTGGGGTCGGGCCCTCGCGGCACCGCGAGCTGATCGAGGCACATGGCTCGGCGGAGCAGGCGCTGCTCGCCATTTCGCGGTCGCAGGCGGCGGAGCTGCGGCGCACCGCGGACCGGATGCTGGAAACCGCCGCCGAGCGCGGAGTGCGGGCGCTCCATGCGCGGGACGCGGCCTATCCCGCGCCACTGCTCGAGCTTCCCGACCCGCCGCCGGTGCTCTGGCTCGCCGGCGACGTCGGGGCGCTGGCGGCGCCCTGCGTCTCCATCGTCGGCACGCGCCGGTGCACGGCGTACGGCGAACGGGTGACGCGAGAGCTGGCGACGGCGCTCGCGCGGGTCGGCGTCGGCGTGGTGAGCGGGATGGCGCTGGGGATCGACGCGGCGGCGCACCGCGCCGCGCTCGAGGCGGGGGGCCTCTCCATCGCGGTGCTCGGCACCGGCGTCGACGTCCCCTATCCCGCCGGGCATCGGGAGCTGCACGCGCGGCTCGCCGCGTCGGGGCTCGTCGTCGCCGAGTCGCCCCCCGGGACGCCGGCGCAGCCGGGCTCCTTCCCGCGCCGCAACCGGATCATCGCTGCCCTCTCCCCGGTCGTCGTGATCGTCGAGGCGGGCGCGGCCAGCGGCGCGCTCATCACCGCGCGTATCGCGCTCGATCTCGGTCGCACCATCGCCGCCGTCCCCGGACCGATCGACCAGCCGCAGTCGGCCGGGAGCAACGAGCTGCTCCGCGACGGCGCGATCGTCATTGCCTCCGTCGCCGACCTGCTCGCTCTCGTCGGCCGGACGCCGGCGGTGCGGCGGGACCCGCCCCCCGACGATGCCGACGGCGCGGAGGTGTGGCGCGCGCTCGCCGACGGTGCGCTCGACCTCGATGCCCTCTGCGCACGCTCGCGCCTTCCCGCCGCGCGCTGTCTGCAGGCGGTCACGATGCTCGAGCTGGCGGGGCGGGTGGAGTGTGCCCTCACGGGAGAGATCCGACGGCGCTGAGCGGGGTATCTTCTCTCATGCCTCCGCGTCACCTGTACGTCCACGTCCCGTTCTGCTCGCGCCGCTGCGCCTACTGCGACTTCTCCATCGCCGTGCGCGCGCGGACGCCGGTGGACGAGTATCTCCGGGGGATTCGAGCCGAGCTGGAGTTGCGCCATGGCGGCGCCGTCGGATGGACGCTCGACACCGTCTACTTCGGGGGGGGCACGCCGTCGCGGCTCGGCGCGGACGGCGTGCGGCGGCTGCTCGACCTCGTGCGCGAGCACGCGCGGGTGGCCGACGACGCCGAAGTGACCCTCGAGGCCAACCCGGAGGACGTGACGGTCGAGTCGGTGTCGGCGTGGCGCGACGCGGGGGTCAACCGCCTCTCCATCGGCGTGCAGTCCTTCAACGACGACGTGCTCCGCTGGATGCACCGCGTGCACGACGCCGGCGCCGCCGAGCGCGCCATTCGGAGCGCGCGACAGGGGGGGATCTCGAACTTCTCGGTGGACCTGATCTTCGCGCTCCCCGAGATGCTCCGCCGCGAGTGGCCGGACGACCTCGCGCGCGCCATCGACCTCGGGCCGACGCACGTCTCCCTGTACGGGCTGACCGTGGAGCCGCACACGCCGCTCGCCCGCTGGCGGGAGCGTGGCGAGGTCGAGGAATCGCCGGAGGAACGCTACGAGGCCGAGTACCTGCTCGCCGACGAGCGGCTCGCGGCCGCCGGCTTCGAGCACTACGAGGTCTCGAACTTCGGCCTGCCGGGGCGGCACGCCCGCCACAACGGCGCCTACTGGGCCGGGGTGGCCTACGCGGGGATCGGCCCGGCGGCGCACGAGTTCGACGGCGTGGGGCGCCGGCGGTGGAACGTCTCGGCCTACGCCGACTGGCTCCGGCGCCTGGACGACGGGACCGACCCCGAAGGGGGGCACGAGCAGCTCGACGAGGAGAACCGGATCGCCGAGCGCGTGTATCTCGGGCTACGCACCACAGCCGGGCTCGAGCTGATGCCGGGCGAGCGCGACCACGTCTCGCGGTGGGTGGAGGTCGGGTGGGGGCAGCTCTCGAGCGACGGGCGATTGGTGCTCACCCCTGCGGGGTGGCTTCGCCTCGATGCCTTGGCGCGAGACTTGACCTCTCTCCGAAGTCGTTAGTAGGTTGGCACTTATGTCGCTTCCCGAGCTCTCACGGCGCGAGCGGATCGTACTCGAGGCGGTCATTCAGACGTACGTCCAGACCGCGGAGCCCGCCGGTTCCCGTACCCTCACGCGCAGGTTCGGCCTGGGGGTGTCGCCGGCGACCATCCGCAACACGATGAGCGACCTCGAGGAGAAGGGCTTTCTCTTCCACCCGCACACCTCCGCGGGGCGCGTCCCGACCGACAAGGCGTACCGCGCCTACGTCGATTCGCTCCTCCAGGTGGCGCCGTTGGAGAGCGCGGACGTCGAGCTGCTTCAGGAGAACCTTCGCTCGACGGGGGGCACGGCGATCGAGTCGGTGCTCCGGCGCGCCGCCCAGAGTCTCGGCGTTCTCTCGCAGGAGCTGGGCGTGGCGCTCGGCCCGCGGATGAACGACGCCGTGCTCGAGCGACTCGACCTCGCGCGCGTCTCGACCGGCCGGCTGTTGATGATCCTCACGATCGGCGGCGGCTTCGCGCGCACCGTCTTCGTCGAGGTGCAGGGGGAGATCGCGGAGAGCGCCCTCGCCGAGGTGACGATGGTGCTGAACGAGCGCCTCGGCGGACTGTCGCTGGCGGAGGTGCGCGCCACGGTCGGGGAGCGGCTGCGCGACGCCGCGAAGAGCACGGACGCGGGCGAGCTGCTCAACATCTTCGTCGAGGAGGGGGAGTCGCTCTTCGACGCGTCGCTCCCATCCGCCGCCGAGCAGGTCGTGCTGGGCCAGGCGTCGGTGCTCGCCGAGCAGCCGGAGTTCGCGGGACCCGAGAGCATGCGCCGGCTCCTCGCCCTCACCGAGACGCCGGAGCGGCTCGCGGAGGCGATCCGCCGCCGGAACACGGGGCCGGGGATCTCGATCACGATCGGCAACGAGCACGACGATCCGCGCCTCGGCGACTTCACCGTCATCACGACCGAATATCACGCGGGGCCGCTCTCCGGCGTCATCGGCGTCATCGGCCCGACTCGCATGCCCTACGAGAAGGTCATCTCGCTGGTGAGCCACACGTCCCGGCTGCTCACGGCCCTGCTCAACCGCTGATTAGCTTTCGACGCGAGTGCGAGTGCCCGACCTGACCTTCCAGCGGTATCATGGCTGATTTCTACGCCGTACTCGGCGTTTCACGAACTGCCTCCGACGACGAGATCAAGAAGGCCTATCGTCGGCTGGCCATGCAGTACCACCCCGACAAGAACGGGGGGGCGAAGGAGGCCGAGGAGAAGTTCAAGGAGATCACCGAGGCGTACGACGTCCTGCGCGATCCGCAGAAGCGGGCTGCGTTCGACCGGTACGGCGAGGCGGGGCTGCGCGGCGCCGCGGGCGGTGGGTTCCACCACGTCGATCTCTCCGAGGCGCTCAACATCTTCATGCGCGACTTCGGCGGCTTCTCCGGGCTGGAGGGGCTGTTCGGCGCGGCGGCAGCGCAGTCGCGCGGCGGCGAGGACGTGCGCATCACCGTTCCGCTCACCCTCGCCGAGGTGGCCACCGGCGTCGAGAAGACGATCAGCCTGCGCACGCTCGAGCCGTGCAGCGCCTGCAAGGCGACCGGCGCCGAACCGGGATCCAAGTCCCAGAGCTGTCCGACGTGCGGCGGCGTGGGCGAGGTGCGCCGCGCGCAGCGCTCGTTCTTCGGCCAGTTCGTGAGCGTCGCGCCCTGTCCGACCTGTCACGGCGAGGGGAAGATCCTTCAGACGCCGTGCAAGGTCTGCCGGGGCGAGGGACGCACGCGCGGCGAGCGCACGATCACCGTGCGCATCCCGCCCGGCGTCGCGAACGGCCAGTACATGACGCTGCGCGGCGTCGGCAACGCGGGCCACCGCGGCGCCGAGCGCGGCGACGTGCACGTCTTCTTCGAGGTCGCCGACGATCCGCGGTTCGAGCGCGACGGCGAGGACCTCTACACCGAGCTGCTGGTCACCTACACGCAGCTGGTGCTCGGCGCCGACCTCGAGGTGGGCACCGTCCAGGGGACGACGGAGCTCCGCGTCCCGCCGGGGACGCAGAGCGGGCACGTCTTCAACCTGCGCGGCCGCGGGCTGCCGCGCCTCAACGCCAACGGCACCGGCGACCTGCACGTGCGCGTCCAGCTCTGGACGCCGAGCGAGGTGACGCCCGAGGAGGAGCGGCTGCTGCATCGCCTGGCGGAGCTCCGCCCCGACGTGCCGACCGACACGCGCGCCAAGGGATTCTGGGCGAAGATGAAGGAAGCGCTCGGCGCATGAGCGACCAACCCGAGCGCACCCGGAGCGACGGCTGGCTCTCCGTGCGCATGCGCCCCGGCGCCGACCGGGAAGCCGCGGTGAGCGCCCTCTTCGACGCCGGCGCGCAGGGCGTGCAGGAGGTCGGCGACGATCTCGTGACGCAGTTCCCCGGTGACACCGACTCGAGCGCGCTCGTGTGCCAGCTCCTCGAGCGGTGCCCGGACGCGCGCGTGGACACCGAGATCGTCCCCGCGGTGGACTGGACGGAGCAGTGGAAGCAGGGCGTGCGCGCGCATCGGGTCGGGCGCCTCGTCGTCTCGCCACCGTGGCTCGCGAGCGAGCACGATCCCGCGACGACGATCGTGATCGATCCGGGGATGGCGTTCGGGACGGGGGAGCATGCGACGACGCGCGGCGTCCTCCGGCTCATGAGCGACGTCATCCAGCCCGGCGACCGCGTCGCCGATCTGGGCGCCGGGAGCGCCGTGCTCTCGATCGCGGCGGCGAAGCTCGGCGCCTCGCGCGTCGCGGCGATCGAGCTCGATCCGGAGGCGATCGGCAATGCCGGGGAGAACGTCGAGCGGAACGGCGTCGCCGATCGCGTCACGGTGCTGGAGGGGGACGCGGCGCTCCTCCTCCCGCTCGTCGCGCCCGTGCGCGTCGTGCTCGCGAACATCATCTCGTCCGTGCTCGTCGGACTCCTGCCGGTGATCGCCGACGCGCTCGAGCCCGACGGTCGTGCGCTGCTGAGCGGGATCCTGCAGGCGGAGCGCGACGATCTGGCGCAGGTGCTCGACGAGGCGGGGTGGACGATCCTGGCCGAAGATCGCGAGGACATCTGGTGGAGCGCGCTGATCGCGCTGCGGTAGCGACCTTCCACGCGCCCGGACTGGCCTCGGCCGCCGGACGGATCACCCTCGGTGAGGACAGCGCGCATCACGCGCGCGTGCGCCGGCTCGCGGTGGGGGAGCCGGTGCGTCTCACCGACGGAGCGGGGACGCTCGCGCTCGGCCGCATCGAGCGGCTGGCGAAGGGGGCCATGGAGGTGGCGCTCGACGCGGACTCCCGCCGGCGCGTTCCGCGCCCCGCCCCCATCCACCTCCTCGTCCCGGTCGGCGACCGGGATCGCATGCTGTGGCTGGCGGAGAAGAGTGCCGAGCTCGGCGTCACGACCTGGGTCCCGGTCGTGTGGGCGCGCTCGCGCAGCGTCTCCCCGCGAGGCGAGGGGGCGGCGTTTCACGAGAAGGTCGAGCGGCGGATGGTGGCGGCGCTCGAGCAGTCGGCGGGGGGGTGGCTCCCGCAGGTCGAGCGTGAGCTCTCGCCGGTCGATGCGGCGGCGCGGTTCGGCGAGGCGCATCGGGTGCTCCTGGACGCCGGCGGGGCGCCCCTCCCGCCGATGCTCGCCGATGCCGACGCCGTGGCGATCGCGCTCGGTCCCGAAGGGGGGCTGGAGTCGGGGGAGCAGGCGCTCCTCCGCGACGCGGGGTGGCGCCGCGCGGCGCTCGCCCCTAGCGTCCTGCGATTCGAGACGGCGGCGATCGCGGCGGTCGCCGTGGCGCGCGCGTCGTGGCTCGAGCGCGACGCGGAGTCGAACGGATCAACCGGGGGGAGGTGAGGGATGGCGGAGTCCTGTCTGTTCTGTCGCATCGTGCGCAAGGAGATCCCGGCCACGATCGTCGCCGAGACGGAGCACTGCGTGGCCTTCCGGGACATCAATCCCCAGGCGCCGACGCACATCCTGGTGATCCCGCGCGAACACGTCGCGACGCTCGCCGACACCGACGATCCAGCGCTCGTCGGCCGCCTCGCCCTGCTCGCCGCGGAGCTCGCCCAGCAGGAGGGGATCGCGGAGCAGGGCTATCGCACGGTCATCAACTCCGGCCGCGACGCCGGCCAGACCGTCTTCCACGTCCATCTCCACCTCCTCGGCGGCCGGCACATGAGTTGGCCGCCGGGATGAGACGACGCCTGCGACCCGCGGACTGCGAACCGACTGCTGCGACCTGCGACCTTCGTCCTGCGTCCTGCGTCCTGCGTCAGGAGCGTCCCGCGGGTGTGAGGACGCAGGACGAAGCCGTCCCCTCGCCCCCCGACTCCCGCTTCCCGCCACCACCTCCATGTCCCAGCTCCTCGCTCGTCTCCAGTCCGATCTGACCGCCGCCCGCAAGTCGCAGGACAAGGGGGGCGTGCTCGTCCTCGGCACGACCGTGGCCGAGGTGAAGAATCGCGAGATCGAGCTTCGTCGCGACGCCACCGACGACGACGTGATCGACGTGCTGCGCCGCGGGATCAAGAAGCGGCGCGAATCGATCGACATGTACGTCAAGGGCGGCCGGGAGGAGCTGGCGGCGAAGGAGCGCGACGAGATCGTCGTGCTCGAGCGCTATCTCCCGGCGCCGGTGAGCGACGAGGAGCTGCGCGCCGCCGTGCGCGCGGCCATCGCGGGCGGCGCGGCGAACGTCGGTGCGGTCATGGGGAAGGTCATGCCCCAGTTCAAGGGACGGGCCGAGGGCGGGACGATCTCGGCGATCGCGAAGGAGGAGCTGGCGGCGAAGGGTTAGATTTCTCCGCGATGAACCCACACGCCCTCGACGTCCTGGAGTTCCCGCGTCTCCTCGAGCTCGTCGCCGGCCGCGCCACCTCGACGCCGGGCGCGGCGCGGGTGCGCGGACTCCGCCCGACGACCGACGGGGCGTGGCTGGACCGCGAGCACGCGCGCGTGACGGCGATGCGCGGGATGCTCGAGGGGGAGCTGGCGTGGAGCCCGGAGCCGGTGCCGGAGCTCGAGGGGGCGCTGCGCAAGCTGCGCGTCGCCGGCGCCGCCTGGAACGGCTACGAGCTGCTGGGGGGCGCGCAGCTCCTGCGCTCGTCGCGGCGCAGCCGCGAGTCGCTCGCCGACGAGCGTCGCCCCGCCGTCATCGCCGGGGTGCTGGCGCCGCTCGCGAACCGCCTGCTCGTCGCGCGCACCGAGGAGGAGGCGATCGAGCGGGCCGTCCAGGACGACGGCACGCTCAAGGACGACGCGTCCCCGACGCTCCGGCGCCTCCGCACCCAGCTGCGCGCCGCGCACGGTGAGCTCGTGCGCATCCTCGAGAAGGCGATGGGACGCCTCGAGGAGCATCACAAGGTGGCGGACATGTCCGTCACCATCCGCAACGGCCGCTACGTCATCCCCGTGCGTCGGGAAGGGCGCGGCGCGGTCGGCGGGATCGTGCACGACGCCTCGTCGTCGGGGACGACGCTCTTCGTCGAGCCGCCGGCGGCGATCGAGTTCGGCAACCGCATCCGCGAGCTCGAGGCCGAGGAGGCGGAGGAGGTCGATCGCATCCTGCGCGAGTTGACCGACCGCCTGCGGCCCGTGCGCGAGGCGATGATCGACTCGCTCGACGCGCTCACCGAGCTGGATGCGCTCTACGCGCGCGCGCGCTTCGCCAACGAGTTCCGCTGCGCGTCGGCGCGGCTCGTCCCGGCGCGGCAGGGGTTCGCCCTCGTCGACGCGCGCCATCCGCTGCTCATGGTGCAGGCGGCCGCGGAGGGACGCGAGGTCGTCCCCTTCGACCTGAACCTCGAGGCGGACGAGCGCACGCTCCTCGTCTCGGGGCCGAACACGGGCGGCAAGACGGTGCTGCTCAAGGCGGTGGGACTCTGCTCCGCGATGGCGCAGTCGGGGATCCCCGCGCCCGTGCACGTCGAGAGCCGCATCCCCATCGTCGACGACCTGTTCGCCGACGTCGGCGACGAGCAGTCGATCCAGGCGAGCCTCTCGACGTTCAGCGCGCACCTCAAGAACGTGTCGGAGTTCCTGCGCCTCGCCACCGCGGACTCGCTCGTGCTCATCGACGAGCTGGGGTCGGGAACGGATCCCGTCGAAGGGGCCGCGCTCGGATGGGCGGTGCTCGAGGAGCTGACGCGGCGCGGCGCGACCACCGTCGCGACGACGCACCTCGGCACGCTCAAGGAGCTCGCGACGCAGGTGCGCGGCGTCGCGAACGCGTCGCTGCAGTTCGACGCCGTGCAGCTCGCGCCGACCTATCGCCTGATCAAGGGCGTCCCCGGACGGTCGTACGGCATCAGCATCGCGCGGCGGCTGCACCTGCCGGAGGCGGTCGTCGCGCGCGCCGAGGAGCGGTTGCCGCAGCAGGAGCGCGACATCGCGGCGCTGATCGAGCGGCTCGAGCAGAAGGAGGCGGAGCTGGCGGCGCGCGAGCGCGAGGCCGACGCGATCGCGACCGACGCCCGCACGCGCATCGCGGAAGTGATCCGGCGCGAGCGCACGGTGCGCGAGCGCGAGCGCGAGGCGGAGAAGCGCGCGCGCGAGGAGGCGCGGCGCTACCTGCTCGACGCGCGCAAGGAGATCGACCGCACGATCCGCGACCTCAAGAAGAAGAGCGACGCCGAGATCGAGGAGGCGGCGCGGGAGGCGCGCCGCAAGGCGGAGCAGCTCGCGGCCGCGCAGGGCGCACAGCTCGAGCGCCTCGAGCGCGAGGAGCGCAACGCCGAACGGCGTGCGCGCGGCGCGGCGCGGCCGGCGAGCGCCCCCCGGTCGCGCGAGAGCGTCGCCGTCGGCGACGCGGTGCTCGTCGAGACGCTCGGCGACAAGCGCGGGCGCGTGCTCGATCTGCGCGGGAACGAGGCGGTCGTCGCCGTCGGCGTGATGAAGCTGACGGTGCCGGTGCGCGCGCTGCGCCGCACCGAGTCGCCCGCGCCGACCGAGCGCGCCGTCGCGATCGTCGGCGACATCCCGGAGGTCGAGGCGTCCACCGAGGTCGACCTGCGCGGGATGCGATGGGACGAGGCGGAGGGCGCCGTCTACCAGGCGCTCGACGCGGCGATCACCGCCGGCCTCCCCGCGCTGCGCATCATCCACGGCAAGGGGACGGGCGCGCTGCGCGACCTCGTCACCGAGATGCTGCGTCGCGACACGCGCGTGCGCGGCTTCCGGCTCGGCGAGTTCGGCGAAGGGGGCAGCGGCGTCACGGTGGCCGACCTCACATGATCCCCGACGACGTGGTGGACCGCGTGCGCGTGGAGGCGGACCCCGTCGCGATCATCGGGGAGTTCGTGAAGCTCAAGCGCGTCGGGTCGAGCTTTCGCGGCCCCTGTCCATTCCACCACGGCAAGGGCGACAACTTCTCGATCTCTCCGCGCGGCGGCTACAAGTGCTTCGTCTGCGGCGAGACGGGCGACGTCTTCACCTTCGTGCAGAAGCAGGTCGGGCTCGACTTCGTCGAGTCGGTGAAGTGGGTCGGCGCGAAGGTCGGGATCGAGGTCCGCGACGTGCAGCGGGTGCGCGAGGAGCGCGATCCGCGCGAGCCGCTGTACGAGGTGCTCGCCGCCGCCGCGGAGTACTTCCAGCAGCAGCTCTGGGACGCGCCCGACGCCGAGCCGGCGCGGCAGTACCTCGCGCAGCGTGCGCTCGGCGACGCCGTCGCGCGGCAGGTGGGGCTGGGATGGGCGTCGCGCGATCCGATCGCGCTGCGCGATCATCTGCGCGCCCTCGGCCACGACGACGCGCGTCAGCTCGAGGCGGGGCTGCTCGTCGTGCGCGAGGGGGAGACGGAGCCGCGGCCGCGGTTCCGCGGGCGGCTCATCTTCCCGATCCACGACGTCCAGGGTCGCGCGATCGCCTTCGGCGGACGCGTGATCGGCCAGGGCGAGCCCAAGTACCTGAACTCGCCGGAGACGCCCGTCTTCCAGAAGGGACGTACCCTCTACGGGCTGCACCGCGCGAAGCACGCGATCCGGAAGGAGGAGCGCGTGCTCGTCGTCGAGGGGTACTTCGACGCCGTCCGCGTCGCCGCGAGCGGCATCGAGTGCGTCGTCGCGCCGCTCGGCACCGCGCTCACCGACGAGCAGGCGAAGTTGATGCGCCGCTACACCGGCACCGCGTATCTCCTGTACGATTCCGACAAGGCGGGGCTCAAGGCCACCTTCCGGAGCGGCGACGAGCTGCTGCGCCAGGGGATGCGGGTGCTCGTCGTCACGCTGCCGAACGGCGAGGATCCGGACAGCTTCGCGCGCGCGAAGGGGCGCGACGGCCTGGAGGCCCAGCTCGCCGCCGCGATCGACCTGTTCGAGCGGAAGGTGCAGATCCTCGAGCGCGGCGGCTGGTTCGCCGATCTGCGTCGCAAGCGTCTCGCGATCGACCGACTCATCCCGACCATTCGCGCGGCGTCCGATCCGCTGACGCGCGATCTGTATCTCGGACGGGCCAGCGAGGCGGCGGGGATCGACCGCGAGCTGCTCGCGCGGGAGGTCGCCGCCGTCACCGATCGCCCGCGGCGCTACGGCAGCGCCGTCGCCGAGGCGGAGCCCGAGGGCGGACCGGCGTCCGCACGCGCGCCGTCGCCGGGGCGGGCGCGCGCCGAGCGGCGGCACGCCTCGTCGCAGCGCACGTCGCTCGCGGAGCGGGAGCTGGTGCGCACGCTGGTGCATTTCCCGCAGTACGTGGACGAGGTGGCCGAGCGACTCGGGGCCGAGGACTTCCATAACGCGGTCCTGCGGCGGATCTTCGGAGCAGTGCTCGCCGCGGGCGCGGAGAGCGGCCCCGCCGAGTGGGCCGAGGCGCTGGGGCCGGCGGAGGTCGCCGAGCTGGAGGCGCTCCTCGCGCAGCAGGGAGGGCTGGAGCATCCGGCCGCGATCGTGCAGTCGAGCGTGGCGCGACTCGGACAGGGGCGGCTGATCACGGCGCGTCTCGCCGAGATCGATCGCGAGCTCCCACTCGCCGACGGTGCGCAGAAGGACGCGCTGATCGACGAGAAGCAGCGGTTGCGACGCGAGCTGGGCGCGATGGGCATCGTGCGGTACAAGGCGTTCGACTCGCGTCGGCAGTAGCGATTCATCTTCAAGATCGGAGGTTTCGTGCATCCGGACGTCGAAGCGTTGCTGTCGGTCCAGGACGACGATCAGCAGATCTTCGCCATCGAGGCCAAGATCGCGGAGCTGAACCCGCGTCTCGAGAAGCTGGCCCGCGAGCGCGAGCGCGAAGGCGCCGCGCTCGCCCAGGCGCGGCAGGCGTTGGAGCAGGAGGGGCGCCGCCGACGGGACCTCGAGACCCGTCTCGCGCATCACCGACAGCTCCAGGATCGGAGCCAGGCGCAGCTCAATGCGATCACCTCCCAGCGCGAGGCGACGGCCGCGATGGCCCAGGCCGAGCAGACGCGCCGGATGGTGAGCGACAGCGAGCGCGATCTCGACGCGCTCGACCACCGGATCGCCGACCTGCGGCACGGCGTGTCGGAGCGGGAGCACGCGGTGGCGGCGCTCGAGCAGTCGCAGGCCGAGGCGCGCGCCTCGCTCGACGCCGATCGCGCGACGCTCGAGCGCGAGCTCGCCGCCGCGCGCGCCGACCGCGAGGCGAAGGCGCAGCGCGTGCCGCGCGCCGCGCTCGCGCGCTACGACCGGATCCTCGGCCGCCGCCGCACGCGCGTGCTGTATCCGCTGCGCGGGGGCTCGTGCAGCCACTGCGACACCGTGATCCCGGTGCAGCGCCGCGCGTCGATGGCCGGCTCGGGCGCGCTCGAGGCGTGCGAGGGGTGTGGAATGCTGCTGTACGCGGCGGATTGATGCTTGTTGCCCCTCTCGTGGGCCGGTAACTTTCGCTGGTGACTGCTCCCGCCGTTCGCCATCGTGCACGCACGCGCTGGCTCTTCCCCGAGCCGCCGGATCCGATGGTCGTGGCGCGGCTGGTGGAGGAGCTGCGGCTCCCCGAGCCCGTCTGCCGGCTGCTCGCGCTCCGGGGACACGACGGCGTCGACGCGGCGAAGCGCTTCCTCCGTCCTCGGCTGGAGCAGCTCCACGACCCGGCCGGGCTGCGCGACGTCGATCGCGCCGTGGAGCGGCTGAGCCGTGCGGTGCGCGCGGGCGAGACCATCCTCGTGCACGGCGACTACGACGTCGACGGCATCTGCGCGACGACGTTGCTGACGCGGACGCTCCAGTCGCTGGGCGCGCGCGTGGTGCCGTTCATCCCGCATCGCATCACGGACGGCTACGATCTCACTGCGGCCGGGGTCGCCGCGGCCGTGGACGCCGGCGCGACGGTGGTCCTCACCGCGGACTGCGGGACGAGCGCGCTCGCGCCCATCGCCTCGCTCACTGCGGCGGGGATCGACGTCATCGTCACCGACCACCATCTCCCCGGCGGCCCGCTTCCGGACGCGTACGCGGTGCTCAACCCCAAGCGCCCGGGGTGCGACTACGCCGACAAGGACCTGGCCGCCGTCGGCATCGCCTTCAAGCTCGCGCTCGCCCTCGTGCGCGCGATGGGGGCGAGCGAGAACGTCGTGCTCGGGATGCTCGATCTCGTCGCGCTCGCGACGATCGCCGACATCGTCCCGCTGCGCGGCGAGAATCGCATCCTCGCCCGCTACGGGCTCAAGCTGCTCGCGGAGACGCGCAACCTCGGACTGCGCGCCCTCATCCGCGCCGCGGGGCTCGACGCGAAGCCGCTCACCGCCGGGCGCGTCGGCTACATCCTCGCGCCCAGGCTCAACGCCGTCGGGCGGCTCGGCCACGCGCTGCGCGGCGTCGAGCTGCTGCTCGCGCGCACCGAGCACGAGGCGAACGCGATCGCGCGCGAGCTCGAGGAGCTGAACCGGCGGCGGCAGGACGTCGATCGCGGCACCCACGAACGTGCGCGCGCGCTCGTCGCCCAGCTCGATCTCGACGAGACGTACGGGATCGTGCTCGCCGAGGAGGGGTGGCACCCGGGCGTCATCGGGATCGTCGCGTCGCGGCTCGTGGAGGAGTTCGGGCGCCCGACCGTGCTCGTGGCGATCGAGAACGGCGAGGGGAAGGGGTCGGGGCGCTCCATCTCGCGCTTCAACCTGCACGCCGCGCTCGCCGGCTGCCGCGACCTGCTCGTGCGCTTCGGCGGGCATGCGTCCGCGGCGGGGCTCACGATCGCACGGGAGCAGATCCCGGCGTTCGCCGCCCGCTTCAACGCGATCGCGCGCGAGCGGCTCACCGCCGACGACCTCGTCCCCGAGCTGCGCGTCGATCTCGAGGTGCCCCTCGAGGATTGCACCTTCGACCTGGAGAACCTGCTCAAGCATCTCGAGCCGTGCGGCGCGAGCAATCCGGCGCCGGTGCTGGTGTCGCGCGACGTGCGGCTCGCCGCGCCCCCTCAGGTGGTGGGACAGGGTGGGCTCAAGCTTCGCCTCGCATCGGCGGGGGGCGGTGCGCTCACCATGCTCGGGTGGGGGATGGGCGATCGCGGGCGCGGCCTGCGCGTCGGTGACGTGCTGGACGTCGCGTTCCGCCTCGAGCGCGACGACTGGAACGGCGAGCAGCGGCTGCAGGGGCGTCTCGCCGACTTCCAGGTGCACGAGGACTGAGCGGATGCGGATCGTCGCCGGCCGGTGGCGGGGGCGTCGCATCGAGCCGCCGCGCGACGAGCGGGTGCGTCCGACGGCCGACCGGGTGCGCGAGGCGTGGATGAGCATCGTCCGCGACTACATCCCCGACGCGCGCGTGCTCGATCTCTTCGCCGGCTCGGGCGCGCTGGGGCTCGAGGCGCTCTCGCGGGGTGCGGCGGTCGCCGAGTTCGTGGAGATGTCGCCGCGGAGCCTCAAGGCGATTCACCAGAATGCGGAGGCGCTCGGCGCCGGCGAGCAGGCGATCGTGCACCGCGCCGACGCGCTGCGGTTCATCGAGGAGCTGCCGCCGAACGCCTTCGACCTCGCGTTCGCCGATCCCCCCTATCGCCTCGCCCTGGCGGCGAAGATCGCCGAGCGCTGGCTCGAGGTGCCCTTCGCCGCCGTGCTGGGAATCGAGCACGAGCGGCGCGATCCGATGCCCCCCGGCGGCGACGCGCGGCGCTATGGCGACACGGTCATCAGCTTCTATCGCACCGATTGAGGGCGGACGCCCGCCTTCCCACCGTTTCGCTCGCCGCTATCTTTCCCGCGCACATCCGCCGACCCGAGCGGCCGAGAGCCGAAAGCCGAGAGCCGAGAGCCGCACTTGTCACGCATCGCGATCTACGCCGGAAGCTTCGACCCCGTCACCCGGGGGCACGAGGACCTGATGCGGCGCAGCCTGCAGTACGTGGACCGGCTCATCGTGGCGGTGGCGACGAACGTCTCGAAGCAGCCGCTGTTCAGCGCCGACGAGCGGGTATCGCTGCTCCGGACCGTGCTGGAGGACGAGCCGCGCGTCGAGGTCCGTCGCTTCGACGGGCTGCTGGTGGACTTCGCGCGCCAGGTCGGTGCGGGGCTCCTCATTCGCGGCCTCCGCGCCGTGAGCGACTTCGAGTACGAGTACCAGATGGCGCTCATGAACCGTCATCTGTATCCGGCGCTCGAGACCGTGTTCATGATCCCGTCCATCGACACCACCTACATCAGTGCGTCGCTCGTGCGCGAGGTCGCACGGTTCGGCGGGCAGGTGGACGATCTCGTGCACCCTGCGGTCGCGACGGCGCTGCGCGCCCGCATGGCGCCGTCCGCGCGCTCCGCCGTGTCGGGATGACGAGCTTCCTCGAGTCGGTGCACCGCCGCGCGGCGGCGCGTCCCCGGCGCATCGTCTTTCCGGAGAGCGCCGATCCGCGCACGCTCGACGCCGTGCAGACGTTGCGCGCGCGCGCGCTCGTGCACCCCGTCCTCGTCCTCGACCCCGCCGCTCCGGAGACGCACGCCGCGCTGTGCGCGACCGGGTGCGAGGTGGTGGACCCGACGGCCGACGAGCGGAGCGCCGCCATCGCGGCCGAGCTCGTGCGCCGCCGCGGCCACCGCGGGCTCACGGCGGCCGACGCCGAGCGGCTCGCGCGCACCCCGCTGTACTTCGCCGACGGCCTCGTGGCGCTCGGTGCCTGCGACGGCTGCGTCGCCGGGGCGGTGCACACGACGGGCGAGGTGATGCGCGCCGCGCTCTACCTCATCGGCCCCGCGGCCGGCGTGCAGACGGTCTCCAGCGCCTTCTACATGGTCGTCCCGCCCTTCCGCGACACCAGCGGGGCGGCGGAGGTCCTCACCTTCACCGACTGCGCGGTCGTCCCCTACCCGGACGCGACGCAGCTCGCGGACATCGCCATCGCCGCGGCCACCGACCGGCGGCGGATCGTGGGTGACGAGCCGCACGTCGCCCTGTTGTCCTTCAGTACCCGGGGGAGCGGGTCCGGCCCCTCGGTGGCGCTGGTGCGGGAGGCGGTGGCGCAGATCCGGTCGAGAATGCCGGGTCTGCCAGTGGACGGAGAATTGCAAGGAGACGCTGCGCTCATCAGGTCGGTAGGAGACCGGAAGGCGCCGGACAGCACCGTCGCCGGCCGGGCGAACGTGCTCGTGTTTCCCTCCTTGGACGCAGGGAACATCGCGTACAAGCTTGTGCAGCGCCTCGCCGGAGCGAGCGCCGTCGGGCCGATCGTGCAGGGGCTCGCACGCCCTGCCAACGACCTCTCGCGCGGCGCCGTCTCCGGCGACATCGTCAACGTCGCGGCGATCACCGCCCTGCAGGCGGACGACGCGACGGCCAGCTAGGATATCGGGGTACCGCCAGGAGAGAACGTCAAATGAGCTTCTCGATCAAGAAGCAGGGCGAGGTCGTCGTCGTCGACGTCGAAGGTCAGCTCATCGTGGGCAACCGCCAGGAGCTCAAGCAGAAGGTGCTCGACGAGCTCGAGCGCGGCGAGCGGAAGTTCCTCATCGACTTCTCGCAGACCGGGTACATCGACAGCTCGGGGCTGGGCGTGCTCGTGTCGCTGTCGAAGAAGATCCGCGAGCAGGGGGGGGAGCTGCGCCTCGCCAACCTGAACGACGACCTGAAGACGCTGTTCGAGCTGACGAAGCTCGACACGCTCTTCCAGATCGCCGACACGCGCGAGCGCGCGCTCGAGAGCTTCTGATCGCTCCCACCGCTTCGTCGCACGGGCACGACCGGGGCGCGCGCTCCGTCGTGCCCGTGCGAATGCGCGCCTCGCCCGCCGGCCGGCGCGACTGGCGACGACGCCACCCGCGACGTTGATGAACTTTCCCGAATCCGACCGCCAGGACGAGCTGCGCGTCGCGCTCGAGATGGAGATCCCCAGCGACGTGAACGTGATCGAGTGGGTCGTCGAGCGCGTGACCGCGCAGTGCGCGGCGCTCGACCTCGGCCCTCGACAGCTCGCGCTCAATGTGCCCGTGGCCCTCACCGAGGCGCTCTCCAACGCGATCATCCGCGGCAATCGCGAGGATCCGGGGAAGCACGTGCAGGTTCGCACCCTGGTCGATCCGGGGCGCGTCGTGCTCGAGGTGCGCGACGAGGGGCAGGGCTTCGACCTCGACGCCTGCCTGGTCGATCCCACCACCCCCGATCAGGTGCTGCGCGAGGACGGCCGCGGGCTCTTCCTCATGCGCAAGCTCATGGATCGGGTGGAGCGCCTCGACGCGAATCCGCACGGGAGCATCGTGCGGCTGACGCTGCGCCGCGGCGAGGCCGCTCCGCGATGACCGCTCTCGAGGAGGTGTTTCGCGCCTATCGCACCGCGACCGGGTGCGAGATGGCGATCTGGCGCAGCACGGACCGGGACGGCGTCATTCGCGTCGAGGCGGCGACCAGCGGCGCCGCCGCGCCCATCCCGCGCGAGCTGCTGCCGACCGGCGACCGGCCGACCCGGATCGAGACCGAGCGCGGGCCGGCGATCGTCGCCGCGGTGCCCGGCCCGCGTGCCGCGTGGGTCGCGCTGGGGCCGTGCGAGCCGAACTTCCCGGTCGCCGACCACCTGAGCTTCATCCTCCCCATCTGCGCGCAGTATCTCCAGTCCTCGCTCGAGGTGGAGCACGCGGCCAACGAGCTCGCGGAGCGGTACGAGGAGATCAACCTCCTCTACACCATCAGCGAGATCCTGGGGCGGACGGTGTCGCTCGAGGAGGCGGCCGAGAAGATCCTCACCGAGGTCTCGGATACGGTCGGCGCGCAGCGGGCGGCGATCCTCGTGTACGAGCGCGGATCCGAGGTGCTGCGCGCCATCGCCGCGATCGGCGCCGTGGCGAGCGACGTGCCGCCGATCTCGATCGACGACCAGCGGACGGTGAGCGCCCGTGTCTTCCGCACGCTGCACCCGATGCTCGTCGAAGGGCACGAGCTGGAGAACGAGGCGGAGCGCACCTTCCGCGACGGAGCGATGCTCTCGGTGCCGATCGTCCTCACCGGCCCGCGCGGCGGCGAGCCGCTCGGCGTCGTCAACCTCTCCGGGCGCAAGGCCGGCCAGCCGTTCAGCGCCGGCGATCAGAAGCTCACGGCGGCGATCGCGTCGCAGATCGGCACCGCGATTCAGAACACGCGCCTGGTGCAGGCGAACGTCGATCGCCAGCGGCTCGCGCGCGAGATGCAGCTCGCGCACGACCTGCAGATGCGGCTCCTCCCCGGCCCCGGCGCGCTCGCGCCGGTCGCGCAGGTGGCCGCGCGGGTCGTGCCGGCGGAAAGCGTGGGCGGGGACTTCTACAACCTGTTTCGCCTCGACGACGCGCGCGTCGGCGTCATGGTCGGCGACGTCTCCGGTCATGGCTTCCCCGCGGCGCTCATCATGGCGCTCACCATGAGCGCGTCGGCGATCCACGCGCAGCGCGTCGCCGATCCCGGCGCCACGATGCAGGCGCTGCTCGAGTCGCTGCAGGCCGAGCTGGAGACGACCGAGATGTTCATGTCGCTCCTCTACGCGGTCGTCGACGGGGAGGCGCGCACCCTCCGCTACGCCAACGCCGGGCACCCGCACGCCTTCGTCGTGCGCGCCTCGGGAGAGATCGAGCGGCTACCGGCGACCGATCCGCCGCTCGGCATGGTTCACACCGCGCCCTCCACGCAGCACGCGGAGTTCGATCCGGCGAGCGACCTGCTCCTCGTCTTCACCGACGGCGTGAGCGACGCGCGCGACGCGAGCGACGAGCGGCTGGGAGAGGGACCGGTCCTCGAGGCCGTGCTGCGCCACCGCGACCAGCCGGCCCAGGTGATCCTCGATCGCATCTTCGACGTGGTGGACGCGCACGCCCAGGATGCGCGCCGGCGCGACGACCTCACGGTCGTCGTGCTGCGCGGTTAGGGGCCGGGTGTCGGCGCGCGACGGCGGCGCGAGGGGGGAGGGGGGGCGCCGCGGCGGGCGGGCGACGCCGCCCATCCGGAAGTCGCTCGGGCAGCACTTCCTCGGCGACCCACGCATCCTCGCCCGCATCGCCGACGCGCTCGCGCTCACGCCCGACGACGTCGTCGTGGAGATCGGCCCCGGACGCGGGGCATTGACCGCCGAGCTGCTCCAGCGTGCCGGACGGGTCGTCGCGGTCGAGGTGGACCGGCAGCTCGCGGCGCTCCTCCGCGAGCGGTGGGCGCACGAGCCGCGGCTGACCGTCGTGGAGGCGGACGTGCTGACGGTGGGCCTCGCCGACGTCGCGGGGACGGAGGATTTCGTGCTGGTGGGGAACGTCCCCTACTACATCACCACGCCGATCGTCTTCCAGTCGCTCGAGGCGCCGCGCCCGCGGCGCAGCGTCTTCCTCGTGCAGAAGGAGGTCGCCGACCGGATGGCGGCGCCGCCCGGCGGAAAGGAGTACGGCGCGCTCTCGGTGAACGTGCAGGCCGTCGCGCGCGTCGAGTCGCTCTTCCGGGTCGCCCCCGGAGCGTTCCACCCGCCGCCGAAGGTGGACAGCGCGGTCGTGCGGCTCACTCCGCGCCCGGACCCCGTCGTGCGCGCGGAGGAGGAGGTGCGCTTCCGCACCATCGTCCAGCAGGCGTTCGCGATGCGGCGGAAGCAGATGCGGCGGGTCGTCCGCACCCTCTTCTCGCTCGATGCCGAGCGCGCCGACGCGCTGCTCGCGCGCGCGGGGATCGGTCCCGAGGTGCGCCCGGAGACCCTCGGCGCGTCGGAGTTCGCCGCGCTCGTGCGGCTCGCGTCCGCGCCCTGACGCCGCGGGGGCGCGGCGCTAGTCGCGATTGGTGAGCGCGAAGCTCAGCCCTTCCAGCTCCATCGCCATGTTCACCGTCTTCACGGTGACGTCCGCGGGCGCCTGGAGCTGGACCGGGGCGAAGTTCAGCACCGCCTTGATCCCGGCCCGGACGAGCCGGTCGAGGACCGCCTGCGCGTGCTCGCTGGGGATCGCGAGCACCGCGATGTCGGGGGCCTCCTCCGCGATGTCCGCTTCGAGCGTCGCCATGTCGCGGACCTGGACGTCCTCCAGCTCCCCGGCGATCCGCTGCGGATCGGTGTCGTACGCGGCGACGACGCGGAAGCCGCGCTGCTGGAAGCCCCGGTACTGGGCGAGCGCCGCCCCGATCTTCCCCGCGCCGATGATCACCACGCGCCACTCCCGGCCCAACCCCAGGATGTCGCGGAGACTGTGCGCGAGCTCGGGGACCGAGTAGCCGAGCCCCCGCTTGCCGAACGAACCGAAAAAGGAGAGGTCCTTGCGGACCTGGGCCGAAGTCGTCCCCCCCCGCTGCGCCAGGTCGGCGCTCGAGATGGTGGACAGCCCCTTCGCCTCGGCTTCCTCCAGGAACCGCAGGTAGGCCGAGAGCCGTCGAACCGTCGAGTCTGCGATACGTTTCACGAGTGAGCGAGCTGGCTTGTGAATCCATTCACAAGATAATCGCCACCGTCGAACAGACCAATCGGCGGCCGCGGCGCGGAGCCGTTATCTTCGGTGCCTGTACGCGTTCCGCGGGTTCGCCGCCGGAGGGCCGCCCGGTGCATCGTCGGGCGGACCGATCCGGGGACCGGAGCGGTACCACTGGGGAGAGGAGACCGCGTGCTGGATGCTGGACTGACGACACGAACCGCCGACACCCTGCTCACGGAGCGCGCCGCCGACGTCCTCGCGGCCGGCCCCGTCAGCGCCCGCGAGCTGGTGGCGAGCATCTGCCAGCTCCCCGGGGTTCCCGAGGCGGTGGCGGAGCACATGGCGGCCACCCTCCTCGGCGGCCATCCGCGCTTCGTGCGGGAGGATGCCGGGCTCTGGCGTCTCAAGGGAGAGGGGGAGGGGGCGCGCCCCTCGGCGCCCGACGCGCTCGAGCACCTCTCCTACGTCGTCGTGGACGTCGAGACGACGGGGACGAGCCCCGATTCGGGGCACCGCATCACGGAGATCGCCGCCGTCGTCGTGCGCGACGGCGTGCTCGCCGAGCGCTTCGAGTCGCTCGTGAACCCCGAGCGGCCGATCCCGCGCTTCATCACGCAGCTCACCAACATCTCGTGGGAGATGGTGAAGGACGCCCCCACCTTCCGCGAGATCTGCGAGCCGCTGCTCGACCTCATGGCGGGGCACGTCTTCGTGGCGCACAACGCCGGCTTCGACTGGCGATTCGTCTCGTCCGAGGTCCGGCGCGCCACCGGGCGCGAGCTCGACGGGCGCCGGCTCTGCACCGTCCGGTTGTCGCGGAAGCTCCTCCCGCAGCTCCGCCGCCGCTCCCTCGACTGGGTGACCGCCCACTACGGCGTCGAGATCGCCGCGCGGCACCGCGCCATGGGCGACGCCGAGGCGACGGCGAAGGTGCTCCTTCGCCTGCTGGCCGACGCGCGCGACCGCGGCTGCACGAGCTGGTCGGAGCTGGAGCAGCTCGCCAGGCCGTCGGGCGCTCAGCCGCGCCGCCGCCGTCCGCCCGCCCTTCCTCATCCCGTTCGCCTCGACACGACCGCATGACCGCCTCCCCCGTCGCCCCGTCCATTGCCCCCCACGTCGAGACGCGGCGCATCGGCCGCTTCAACGTGCACGCCATCCAGGCCGGCGGGCAGAAGCTCGACGGCGGAGCGATGTTCGGCGTCGTCCCCAAGGCGCTCTGGGAGCGGCGCATCCCCGCGGACGCGCGCAACCGCATCCAGCTCGGGATGCGCTGCCTCGTCGTCGAGCACGAGATCGGGCCGATCGTCGTCGACACCGGCGTGGGGAACAAGGAGGACCCCAAATTCCACGACATCTACGGCGTGGAGAACGCGGGGGAGGGCGGGGCGACCTGGCTCGAGGACGGGCTCGCCCGGCTCGGGATCCGGCCGGAGGCGGTGGCGATGGTCGTGAACACCCATCTCCACTTCGACCACGCCGGGGGGAACACCGCGCGCGACGGCGACGGGGTGCGCCTCACCTTTCCGAACGCCCGCTACGTCGTGCAGGCGGGGGAATACGACTGGGCGACGCACACGAACGAGCGGACCGCCGCCAGCTACTTCGCCCGCAACTTCGTCCCCGTGCTCGAGCGCGGCCGGCTCGACCTGATCGAGGGCGATCGCGAGATCGTCGCCGGGCTCCGAGCGATCCGCACCCCGGGGCACACGCCGCACCACCAGAGCATCCTGATCGACGGGGGGACCGAGCGCGCCCTGTTCGCCGGCGACCTGGTGCCGACGGCGGCGCACGTCCCGCTCCCCTGGATCATGGGCTACGACGTCGAGCCGCTGGTCACCCTGGAGACCAAGCGCCGCATCCTGCGGCAGGCGGACGAGGAGCGGTGGCTGTTCGTGCTGGAGCACGACGCCGGGACCCCGTGGGGGCGGATCGGCCGGGACGAGCGGGGGAACTACAAGTTGGAGGCCGACGGCGGTGAGCCCTCGGCCGGGGGCCGGTGAGGAGCGCCCCGCTGCCTTGACTCGCTCCGGGGCGCATCGTTAAACTTCGCCCCCACAACACGGTAAGTGGACGGGTGCTGTCCCGTCCCACCCTTCGGCCCTCGCTCGCGCGGGGCGTGCTGACGGAGTTCACACGCGGTGCCGCCCTCCAATCACGGCTGGGCGGCTCATCCCATGTGCGGGCTCCCATCGGAGGGTCCGCACTTTTCTGTTGTCTCTCTTTGGAGGAACACCGCCCATTCAGGACACCACCAAGCGCGTGCGGATCAATCGCCAGATCCGTATCAGTCCGGTCCGCGTCATCGGTTCCGACGGTTCGCAGCTCGGCGTGATGGATCTCGACGCCGCCTTCCAGGCGGCCGAGCAGGCAGGGCTGGACCTCGTGGAAGTCGCGGCGATGGCTCGCCCCCCCGTCGTCCGCATCATGGACTATGGGAAGTACAAGTTCGAGATGGCGAAGCAGGCGCGGGCGGCGAAGAAGAAGCAGCACGTGATCGAGCTGAAGGAGGTGAAGTTCCGCCCCGGCATCGGCGATCACGATTTCAACACGAAGACCGGGCACGCGCGCCGGTTCCTCGAAGAGAAGAACAAGGTCAAGGTGACCATGATGTTCCGTGGTCGCCAGGTCGCTCACCCGGAGCTCGGACAAGCCGTGCTCACGCGAGTGGCCTCACAGCTTCAGGATGTGGCGAAGATCGAGTCCATGGGCCGCCTGGAAGGGAAGTCCATGACCATGATCCTCGCCCCCAAATAAGGCGGCACTGCAATGCCCAAGATGAAGACGCACAAGGGCGCGAAGAAGCGCTTCTCCGTCACCGGCTCCGGCAAGGTGAAGCGCCTCCGCGCCTACAAGAGCCACATCCTCACCAAGAAGGATCCGAAGCGGAAGCGTCGTCTCCGCCAGGCGACCACGATCGCGACCAACGGCGAAGCCAAGGTCATCAAGCGCCTGATCCAGGCGTAACGGACAGGAGTGAGATAGATGCCTCGCGCGAGATCGAACGTTCCGCGTCTGAAGCGGAAGAAGCAGATCATGAAGGCCGGCAAGGGTGCCTTTGGCGGCCGCAGCAAGCTCTGGAAGGCGACGAAGGAGACCGTCGAGCGTGGCTGGCGCTACGCGTACCGCGACCGCAAGAACAAGAAGCGCGACTTCCGTCGCCTCTGGATCCTGCGCATCAACGCGGCCGCGCATCAGCACGACCTGACCTACAGCTCCTTCATCCACGGGCTCGGGAAGGCCGGCATCGAGATCGATCGGAAGATGCTCGCCGATCTCGCCGTGCGTGATCCGCAGGCGTTCGGCCAGCTGGCCGACGCGGCGCGCAACGCGCTCTCGACGGCTGCCTGATCGAGGGACGACGGAGGCGGGAGGCGGGAGGCGGGATTCGTTCTCGCCCCCTGCCTCCCGCCTCCCGTGTATTCAGTGGTCCCGGTTACTCGTGAACCCGTCCAACCGCCCGTGACTGCCCCTCCGACCGACCTGTCCACCTTCATCGCCCTGCTCGACGAGATCGAGCGCGAGGGCGTCCCCGCGCTCGGCGCGGCGAGCGATGCCGCCACCCTCGAGGCGGTGCGCATCGACTTCCTCGGCGACGCGCGCGGCCGACTGCGCGCCGCGCAGAAAGCGCTCGGCGCCCTCGCGCGCGAGGACAAGCCCGCCGCCGGCCGCCGGTTCAACGAGGTGAAGACGCGCCTCGAGTCGCTGCTCGCCGAGCGACGCGCGGCGATCGAGGCGACGCGCGCCGACGGGCGTCCGCGCGACCTCACCCTGCCGCCGCGGCGGCAGTGGCTCGGGGCCAAGCACCCCGTCACTCTCGTCATCGAGGAGATCGAGGGGATCTTCCGGGAGCTCGGCTTCACCGTCGCCACGGGGCCCGAGGTCGAGACCGAGTGGTACAACTTCGGGGCGCTCAACTTCCCGCCGGATCATCCGGCGATGGACATGCACGACACGCTGTATCTGCGTGACGAGCTGCTCCTGCGCACCCACACGTCGCCGGTGCAGGTGCGCACCCTCCAGCGCTACCAGCCGCCGGTGCGCGTGCTCGTGCCGGGCAACGTCTACCGCCGCGACTTCTTCGACGCGTCCCACGCGCCGATGTTCGCGCAGATCGAGGGGCTCGCGATCGACGAGGGGATCAGCTTCGTGGACCTCAAGGCCACGCTGAGCAATTTCGCGCGCAAGTTCTTCGGCGCCTCGCGCACGCGCTTCCGCCCGAGCTTCTTCCCGTTCACGGAGCCGTCGGCCGAGATGGACGTGCAGTGCGGCGTCTGCGGCGGCGCGGGCTGCGCGACCTGCAAGGGAAGCGGCTGGATCGAGATCCTCGGATCGGGGATGGTGCATCCGCGCGTCCTCGAGTCGGCGGGGGTGGACAGCGAGCGCTACACCGGCTGGGCCTTCGGCATGGGGCCGGCGCGCATCGCCCTGGCGCGCTACGGCATCCCGGACATTCGCATCCTCTACGATTCCGACGTGCGCTTCCTGGAGCAGATGGCCGATCCCGCCTCGAACGGAGGTGGGCGATGAACGTCTCGTACGAGTGGCTGCGGGCGCTGGTCCCCGGCGTCCCGAGCCCCACCCAGGTACGCGATCTCGTCACGTCGCGCGTCGCGACGGTGGACGAGGTGGTGGCGCTGCGCCAGGATCTGGCGCCGATCGTCGTCGCGCGCGTCGTCGAATCGGTCAAGATCCCCGACACGCGCCTGAGCGCGAACAAGGTGGACGCCGGCACCGGCGAGCTGCTCGACGTGGTGTGCGGCGCGCCCAACGTCACCGTCGGCAAGCTCTATCCGTTCGCGAAGACGGGCACCACCGTCCCGATCGGACTCAAGATCGAGCGCCGCAAGATCCGCGGCCACGTCTCGAACGGGATGCTCTGCTCGCCGGACGAGCTCAAGCTCGGCTCCGACCACAGCGGGATCATGGAGCTCGACGTGGACGTGGCGCCGGGCACGCCGTTCCTCGACGTGCTCGCGTCCGCGGACACGCGCATCGTCGTCGACGTGACGCCGAACCGTCCCGACCTGCTCTCGCACGTCGGGATCGCACGCGAGGTGGCCGCCGCGCTCGGACAGGCGGTGACCCTCCCGCCGATCGAGGGCGCGGCACAGGTGCCGGCCGCGGTGCGCGTCGAGCGCGAGGGGACGACGGCGGACATCACCGTCCGGGTCGAGGATGCCGCCCTGGCGCCGCGCTACATGGGCGTCGTCGTCCGCGGCGTGAAGATCGGGCCGAGCCCGGATTGGCTGGTGCAGCGGCTCGAGGCGGTCGGCGCGCGCAGCATCAACAACGTCGTCGATGCCACGAACTACGTGCTGCACGAGCTCGGGCAGCCCACGCACGCGTTCGATCTCGCGCGGCTGCGCGGGCAGACGATCGTCGTGCGCGCGGCGCGCGCGGGGGAGCGCATCACCACCCTGGACGGAGCGGAGCGCGAGCTCCAGCCGTCGATGACGGTGATCGCCGACGCCGATGGGCCGCAGGCGATCGCCGGCGTCATGGGCGGGCGCGACAGCGAGGTGAGCGAGGAGACGACCGACATCTTCCTCGAAGTCGCCGTCTTCTCGCCGAGCGCGACGCGCGCGACGCGCCGGACGCTCGGGCTGTCGACCGACGCCAGCTATCGATTCGAGCGGGGCGTGGACGAGGAGCTGCCCCCCCGAGCGCTGGTGCGCGTTGCGGAGCTCGTCACCGCGCTCGCCGGCGGTCGGGTCGACGATCCGCCGATCGACGTGCGTGCCTCCGAGCCGTCCCGTCCGGCGATCGCGCTCCGCGCCGCGCGCGTGGCTACCCTGCTCGGGGAGCCCGTGCCGCTCGAGGAGATGGCGGCGCTGCTGCGGAGCATCGGCTTCGAGACGACGTCGTCGGCGCCCGGCGTGCTGGACGTCGTCGCGCCGAGCTGGCGCCGCGACATCGCGCAGGAGGTGGACCTCATCGAGGAGGTGGCGCGGCTGCGCGGCTACGACAGCTTTCCCGACGAGCTGCGCCCGCAGCGCCCCGGAAACGCCCCCGATTCCGTCGATTACGTCGTCGCGCGCCGCGTGCGCGAGGCGCTCGTGGCGGCGGGGCTCCTCGAGGTGCGGCCGATGCCGTTCGTCGCCGCGTTCGACGAGGGGGCGTACGTGCGCGTGGCGAATCCGCTCGCCGAGAACGAGGCGTTTCTGCGGCGCGAGGTGCTCGAGTCGCTGGCCAAGCGCGCCGAACACAACCTGGCGCACCAGCAGGGAAACGTCCGGATCTTCGAGATCGGCTCCGCCTTCCTCCCCGGCTCTCCCCATCCGACCGAGGAGGTGCGCGTCGCGGCGCTCGTCATGGGTGATCGCCGACCGCCGCACTTCACGGAGCCGCGCCCGCCGCGCGTCGACGAGTGGGACGTGGCGTGGCTGGCGCAGGTGGCCGCGCGCGCCGCGTGGTCTGGCGCGCGGGTGGAGCTCGTGCCGTCGAACGATCCGGCCGCGCTCTGGCAGGTGATGGCCGATGGCGAGGTGCGCGGTTCGGTGCGGCGGGTGTCGCTGGACGCGCCCGTGTGGGCCGCCCCAGCCTTCGGCTTCGAGCTCACCGTGCACCGCACCTCGGCGGCGGAGACGGCGCCGGCGGGACGGAACGCGTGGGAGACGGCGGCGCCGGTGGCGCCGGCGCCCCGCCGGTCGGCCTTCCGTCCGCTCCCGACCACGCCGCCGGCGCCGTTCGATCTCGCGCTCCTCGTCCCCGACCAGGTGACGGCAGCCGACGTCGAGCGCGTCATCCGGCGGACGGCGGGCGACGTGCTCGAGTCGCTCGAGCTGTTCGACCTGTTCGAGGGGGAGGGGGTGGAGCCGGGCTTCCGGAGCCTCGCCTGGACGCTGATCTTCCGGCACCCCGACCGGACGCTGACGGCCAAGGAGATCGAGGCGCGCCGCGAACGGATCCTGTCCGCCCTCAACAAGGAGCTGAATGTCCGACCGCGATCGGCCTGAGCGCGCAGCGTTCGAGGAGCTGGCGACCGTCGTCCGCCATCTGAGCGAGGAACTCGCCGGCTTCCGACGGCGCGCGCTCACCGCCGAGGCGCGCCTTCGCGAGCTGGAAGGGAACGGGAGCGACGACGCGGAGCCGCACGAGGACACCGCGTCGTTGCGCGAGCGCGTGGCGGCGCTCGAGTCGGAGAACGCCGAGCTGCGGGCGCGCATCGACGCTGCCGCAGGGCGGACCCGGCAGATGCTCGACCGAGTGCACTTCCTGAGGCAGCAGGCACAGGCGGGAGGGGAACGCGGAGGCGATCGATGAGCGCGCGGAAACACTCGGTGAAAGTCACCATCCTCGGCGAGGAGTACACGATCCGGTCCGAGGCGCTCCCGGAGCACACCCGCGCGGTCGCGGATCACTACGACCGCACCGTGCGGGAGGTCATGAACGCGGGGCTCGTGGTGGAGACGAACCGCGCCGCGATCCTCGCCGCGCTGCGCATCACCGGCGAGCTCCTCGAGCTGCGCCGCGAGCAGGACGAGCTCGTGCAGCGGATGCAGCAGCTGGCGGACGAGATCCGTCCGCTGCTCCCTCCCGCGAAGCGGGGGGCGTGATTGCCTTTTCCCCCGGCCCGCCGTACCTTTGGCCGAGTCAGCCTCGTTGACTCGTAGGTTGAAGCGCCCTTTGTAGTTAGCGTGCCCGCCCCGCCTCCTTCGCCGAGGTGTGGCCGGTGTGCGGCCGGGGGCGGCTCCCCACGGGTCGTGCGGTTTCTTCACAGTCTGCGGCGTCGCCGCGGTGGAGCATACATCCCAATGGATTCAACCGCACTGCTTGCCGCACTTGGCGCGTTCGTGATCGCCGGGGCGGCCTTTTTCGTGTTGGGGCGGCGCACCGGCGCCGCGGCGGAGATCGCGCGACAGCAGCTCGCCAAGACGACCGCCGAAGAGACGTCCAAGCGCATCCTCGGCGACGCCGAGCGCGAAGCCGAGACGCTCCGGAAGAGCGCCGTCGTCTCGGGGAAGGAGGAGATCATCAAGCTCCGCGAGAGCTTCGAGAAGGAGCTGCGCGGACGGCGGGAAGAGGTCGAGCGCGAGGAGCGCCGCCTCGCCGAGCGCGAGGGGACGCTGGAGCGAAAGGGGGATGCGCTCGAGACGCGCGACAAGGACCTCGGCCGGCGGGCCAGCGAGCTGGGACGTCGCGAGAAACAGGTGGGCGAGCGCGAGGCGGAGCTCGAGCGCCTCGTCGCCGAGGAGCGGCGCCGCCTCGAGCAGCTCGCTGGCATCTCGGCGACGGAGGCCAAGGCGGAGCTGATGCGCCGGATCGAGGAGGAGGCCCAGGCGGACGCGGCGAATCGCCTGCGCGAGATCCGCGAGACGGCGCGCCGGAACGCCGAGCGCGAGGCCAAGAAGGTCGTCGCCCTCGCCATCCAGCGCATCGCGGCCGAGACCACGGCCGAGAGCACCGTGTCCGCGGTGGCGCTGCCGAACGACGAGATGAAGGGGCGGATCATCGGGCGCGAGGGGCGGAACATCCGCGCCTTCGAGCTGGCGACCGGCGTGGACGTCATCATCGACGACACCCCCGACACCGTCGTCGTCTCCTGCTACGATCCGATCCGCCGCGAGATCGCGCGGCTGGCCCTCGAGAAGCTCGTGGCCGACGGGCGGATCCACCCCGGCCGCATCGAAGAGGTCGTCAACAAGTCGCGGAAGGAGATCGAGCAGCAGATCGTCGAGATCGGCGAGCAGTCCGTCTACGACGTCGGCATCCACGGGCTGCATCCGGAGCTGATCAAGCTCGTGGGGCGGATGCACTGGCGCACGAGCTACGGCCAGAACATCCTCCAGCACTCCAAGGAGGTCGCCTGGCTCGCCGGGATCATGGCGGCGGAGCTCGGGCTCGACGTGGCCATGGCCAAGCGCGGCGCGCTGCTGCACGACATCGGCAAGGTGCTCACGCACGAGCACGAAGGGACGCACGTGCAGCTGGGCGTGGAGGTCGCGACGAAGTACGGGGAGAACCCCCTCGTCGTGAACTGCATCGCGGCGCACCACGACGACGTCCCGCACGAGAGCGAGGTCTCCGTGCTGGTGCAGGCCGCCGACTCGATCTCCGGCTCCCGTCCCGGGGCGCGGCGCGAGGCGTTCGAGACCTACGTCAAGCGCCTCGAGGGGCTCGAGAAGATCGCGTCGAGCTACCGCGGAGTGGAGAAGGTCTTCGCGATCCAGGCGGGGCGCGAGATCCGCGTCATCGTCGAGCCGGACGTGGTGGACGACGCGCGCATGACGACGATGTCGGAGGAGATCGCGCGCCGCGTCGAGCAGGAGCTGCAGTATCCCGGACAGATCAAGGTGGTGCTCATCCGGGAGACGCGCGCCGTGGACTTCGCCCGATGACCGAGGGACCGACGATGGACCAGGCCGCCCTGATCGACGGGCGGGCGCTCGCGCAGACGATCCGCGGCCGGCTGGCGGCGGAGGTGGCGGCGCTCGCGTCGCGCGGCGTCGTCCCCGGGCTGACGGTGGTGCTCGTCGGCGAGGATCCGGCGAGCGCCGTCTACGTCGCGTCCAAGGAGAAGGCGTGCGTCGAGGCGGGGATGCGCGGGCGGACGATCCGACTCCCCGCCACGACGTCGCAAGCCGAGCTGCTGGCGATCGTCGATGAGCTGAACGCCGATCCCGAGGTCCACGGCATCCTGGTGCAGATGCCGCTGCCGCCGCAGATCGACGAGGAGCTCGTCGTGCGCCGCATCGTGCCGCACAAGGACGTGGATGGCTTCCATCCGGAAAACGTCGGTCGGCTCCTGATCGGCGACGCGGACGGCTTCGCCCCGTGCACGCCGGCCGGCGTCATGGTCATGCTGCGCGAGCACGGCGTCGAGACCCGCGGCGCGGACGTCGTCATCGTCGGGCGCAGCAACATCGTCGGCAAGCCGATGGCCTCGCTGCTCGTCCAGGCGGGGGTGGACGCGACGGTCACGATCTGCCACAGCCGCACGCGCGATCTCGCCGCGCACACGCGCCGTGCCGACATCCTCATCGCCGCCGTCGGGCGTCCGCGGCTGATCACGGGGGAGATGGTGAAGCCGGGGGCGGTCGTCGTCGACGTGGGGATCAACCGGATCGAGGACGCCTCCACGAAGTCGGGCACGCGGCTCGTGGGCGACGTGGACTTCGAGAGCGCGCGCCGGGTCGCGCGGCTCATCACCCCCGTCCCCGGCGGCGTGGGACCGATGACGATCGCGATGCTGCTCGACAACACGGTGCGCGCCGCCAGGCGCGCCGCCGGGCTGCCCGCGCGCGGTCCGCTGGAGTCCTGATGTCGCGCCGCCGGGGCGCCGCCCCGCGGACCGGGGGGCTGGAGCTGGAGTTGTTCACGAGCGGCCATGAGCCCTCGGTCGACGGCCCTCGGCACCTGGAGAAGCCCGCGGCCGACGGCCCCCGGCCGGATGCGGCCACGGTCATCGAGTCGATGGAGGAGCTCGGCGACCGCTTCCCGGGGGCCAGCGCCGGCTCGGCGATCCCCGTGAGCGCGCTGACCGCCACGGCGAAGGACGTCGTCGAGAGCGCCTTCCTCCCGATCTGGGTGCGCGGCGAGGTGAGCGACTTCAAGACGCACCGCAACGGCCACTGGTACTTCTGTCTGCGGGACGCGACGGCGCAGATCCGCTGCGTCGTCTGGTCGCGCGACCGGCGCGGCATCCCCGCGCCCCCGGACGACGGGATGCAGATCGTCGCGCTCGGGCAGCTCACGGTCTATCCGGCGCGCGGCGAGATGCAGCTCATGGTGCGGCGCATGGAGGCCGAAGGGGACGGGCTCTGGCGCAAGGCGCTCGACCTGACGCGCGCCCGCCTCGCGGCGGACGGGCTGCTCGACGACGCGCGGAAGCGGCCGATTCCCCGGCATCCGCGCCGGATCGCCGTCGTGACGAGCCCCGACGGCGCGGCGCTGCACGACGTCGTCGCCGTGCTCCGGCGGCGCGCGCCGTGGGTGGAGGTCGTCGTCGTCCCGACGGCGGTGCAGGGCGACGGGGCGCCGGAGCAGATCGTCGCGGCGCTCGACCGGGTGGCTCGCTGGCGCGACTGCGACGTCGTGATCGTCGGCCGCGGGGGCGGCGCCCGCGAGGATCTGTGGGCATTCAACGACGAGCGCGTGGCGCGTGCGGTCGCGGCCTGTCCGATTCCCACCATCTCGGCGGTCGGCCACGAGGTGGACATCACGATCTGCGACCTCGTCGCGGATCTGCGCGCCCCCACCCCGTCGGCGGCGGCCGAAGCGGCCGTCCAGTCGCGCGGCGAGGTGGCGAGCGAGCTCCGGTCGCTCGCGTCGCGCCTCCACGGCGCGATGACGATGCAGGCCGACGGGTGCCGTCAGCGCGTGCGCGACGGCGCCCGCGACCTGGCGAGTCTCACCGCGCGGATCGCCGAGCGCCGGCGGCTGCGCCTCGGCGCGCTGGCGGGGCGGCTCCAGGCGCTCAGCCCGCTCGCCACGCTCGCCCGCGGCTACGCCGTGGCGCGCGGGGAGGAGGGGGGCGCGCTGACCAGCGTCGCGCACTTCGCCGCCGGCGAGCGGTTCGAGCTGCAACTCCGCGACGGGATCGTGCGCGCCCGGGTCGACGAGGTGGTCACGGCGACGCCGGCATCAACCAGCAGCGAAGCGGAACGCGAATGACGGAGCAGACGTTCGAGAAGCGCCTCCAGCGTCTCGAGGCGATCGTGGCCGAGCTCGAGGGAGACGAGATCGAGCTCGCGAAGGCGCTCGCCCTCTTCGAGGAGGGGATCGAGTGCCTGCGCGGCGCCAGCGACGAGCTCTCGCGGGTGGAGGAGCGCGTGCGCACGCTGACCGAACGGATCGGCGGCGAGTTCGAGCTCGACGGCTAGGATGACGCAGATCTCGCCGGGAGCGCGCACCTCTCGCCCGATGGGGGGGGCGAGCGGGGACGACGCGATCGATCGCGCCGCGATCGACGCCGAGCTGGCGCGTGCGGCGGAGGGGCTGACCGCCGCGATGCACCCGCCGGTTCGCGACGCCGTCCGCTATGCGCTGGCGGGCGAGGGGAAGCGGCTCCGGGCGCTCCTCGTGCTCTGGTCGTATCGCGCTGCAGGGGGGACGGGCGACGCCTCGCGGCTCGCCGCCGCCGTGGAGGTCGTGCACGCCTACTCGCTCGTGCACGACGATCTGCCGTGCATGGACGACGACGACGTGCGCCGGGGTCGGCCGACGGTGCACCGGGCGTTCGGCGTCGACGCCGCCACCGCCGCCGGGCTCGCGATGGTCCCGCTCGCTGCCCGGCTCGTCCTCGAGGGCGCTGCGGCGCTCGAGTTGCCGCCGCAAGCCACCTCGGGCATACTTCGACGGTTGATGATCGCGGCCGGCGGAGGAGGGATGATCGGTGGCCAGCTGCTCGACCTCGACGGCGAGGGTCGGTCGCTCTCGCTCCGGGAGCTGGAGCAGGTGCACCGGGGGAAGACGGGGGCGCTCATCGCCGCGTCCGCGCAGGTCGGCGGGATGGCCGCCGGCGCGTCGGCGCGGAAGGTGGCGGCGCTCGAGCGCTACGGCGCCGCCGTCGGCCTCGCGTTCCAGATCGTGGACGACGTGCTCGACGTGACCGCGACCTCCGCGGAGCTGGGCAAGACCGCCGGCAAGGACCAGGCGGTGCAGAAGAGTACGTACCCGGCGCTGCTCGGACTCGATGGAGCCGGTGCTCGGGCCCGAATGTTGGTGGATGAAGGGTGTGGCGCGCTCGAGATGGAGCATCTCCTGACCCCCGCGCTCGCACGCCTCGCCCGATTCGCGATCGAACGTCGCAGCTGACGGGGATCGCACACTTGCCGCCTCGACTCACATGAGCATTCTGGATCGCCTCTCGTCACCTGCGGAGCTCCGGTCGCTGTCGCGCGACGAGCTGCGCACTCTCGCCGACGAGATGCGTGCGCGCCTCATCGACGTCTGCTCGCGGACCGGCGGGCACATCGGCGCCGGGCTGGGCGTCGTGGAGCTCACCATCGCGCTGCACGTCGCCTTCGATACGCCGCGGGACCAGCTCGTCTGGGACGTCGGCCACCAGGGGTATCCGCACAAGCTCCTGACCGGACGCAACGCGCGGATGGAGACGCTGCGCCAGGAGGGCGGGCTCTCCGGCTTCCTCAAGCGCAGCGAGAGCGAGTTCGACAGCTTCGGGGCGGGGCACGCCGCCACGGCGATCTCGGCGGCGCTCGGGATGGCCGCCGCCCGCGACGTGCTGGGCGAGGAGTTCAAGGTCGTCGCGATCCTCGGCGACGGCGCCCTCACCTGCGGGCTCGCCTACGAGGGGCTCAACAACGCCGGGCACTCCGACCACGACCTCGTCGTCGTCCTCAACGACAACGAGATGTCGATCGCCCCGAACGTCGGCGCGATCTCGAAGTACCTCAACTCGGTCCAGACGAACCCGCTCTACAACCGTGTCCGTTCGGCGATCGGGACGGTGGTAGACAACGCCCCCGGCCCCCTCTCGGGGATGGGGACGATGGTGCGGAAGTGGGAGGAGGCGATGAAGTCCTTCCTCACCCCCGGAGTCCTGTTCGAGGAGTTCGGCTTCCGCTACTTCGGCCCGATCGACGGGCACGACGTGGACGCGCTCCTCGACACCTTCGCCGCGGTGCGCGAGATGCGCGGCCCGCGGCTGGTGCACGTGCGCACGCAGAAGGGGCGCGGCTTCCCCGCGGGGGAGCACGGCGAGAAGTGGCACGCGCTTCCGCCGGGGCACGATCCCGCGACGGGGAAGCTCCTCGACGCCAAGCCGTCGAACCCGGCCTACACCGCCGTCTTCGGCACGGGGCTCGCCGAGCTGGCCGTGAACGACCCGCGCGTCGTGACCATCACCGCCGCCATGCCCAGCGGCACCGGCACCGGCGTCGTCGCCAGGGCGACGCCGACCCGCTTCTTCGACGTGGGGATCGCCGAGGGGCACGCGGTGACCTTCGCCGCGGGGATGGCCACGCGCGGGCTGCGGCCGGTGGTCGCGATCTACTCGACCTTCCTCCAGCGCGCCTACGATAACGTCGTGCACGACGTCGCGCTGCAATCGCTCCCGGTGGTCTTCGCGATGGATCGCGCGGGGCTCGTGGGCGAGGACGGCGAGACGCACATGGGGCTGTACGACATCGCCTACATGCTCGCCGTCCCCGGCATGACCGTGGCCGCGCCGAAGGACGGGCGCGAGCTGCTCGGGCTCCTGCGCACCGCGCTGCGCGACGAGCGCGGGCCCTTCTCGATCCGCTATCCGCGGGACGTCGTCCCCGACGCGGTGCCGAGCGCGCTCGAGGTCGAGCCGGTGCCGCACGGGACGTGGGAGGTGCTCCGCCGCGGACACGACGGGGTGGCGATCCTCGCCGTGGGCACGATGGTCCAGCCCTCGCTCGCGGCGGCGGAGCAGCTCGCGTCCGAGGGGCTCGACGTGACCGTCGTCAACTGCCGCTTCCTCAAGCCGCACGACGAGGTCACCCTCGCCGCGGTGCTCGCCGACCACCGTCAGCTCCTCGTCGTCGAGGAGGGGACGGTGGTGAACGGCTTCGGGGCCCACATGGCCGCCGTCGTCCAGGCGCACGACCCGTCGGTCCGCGTCGCGGCGCACGGCGTCCCCGACCGGATCATCCACGCCGCGTCGCGCGCCCGCCAGCTCGCCGCCTGTGGTCTCGACGCGGCGGGAATCGCGCTGCGCGTGCGCGCGCTGCACGAGAGCGAGGCGCTCGCCGGGTGACGCGACTCGGCGTCGTCGGGCATCCGCGATACGAGCGCCTGGCGGAGGTGGTCCGCGCCGTCGCCCTGCAGGCGCCGGCGCTGGGGATCCAGCTGTACGTCGAGCGCGATCTGCTGCCGTACGCGGACGGAGCCGCGTCGCTCGAGCATCCGTCGGACGTCGACGCCATGCTCACGCTCGGGGGCGACGGCACCTTCCTCCGCGCGGCGCGGTTCGTGGACGGCCACTCGATCCCGATCCTCGGCGTCAACCTCGGGCGGCTCGGCTTCCTCACCTGCTGCGGCGCCGACGAGCTGGACGCGACGCTCGTACGGTTCGCCCGCGGCGACTACACCCTCGAGGATCGGACGGCGCTCGTGGCGACGGTGCTCGACGATCAGGGGGGCGAGCGGGCGCGCTGCTTCGCCCTCAACGACGTCGTGCTGCACAAGGGCGGCTACGCGCGCGTGGTGTCGCTGCGCGTCGCCGCCAACGGCGAGGCGGTCGCCAGCTACGCCGCCGACGGCGTCGTCGTCGCCACGCCCACCGGATCGACGGCGTACAACCTCTCCGCCGGCGGCCCCGTGGTCTTTCCGACGCTCGCCTGCATCGTCGTGACGCCGATCTCCGCGCACACCCTCGCCATCCGGCCGCTGGTGCTGCCGGCCGGTGAGGAGGTGCGGATCCAGGCGGACGCGGGACCGGACGAGCTCCTCGTCACGGTGGACGGGCAGGAGGGGGCGAGCTATCGCGCGGGGAACGTGCTGGTGATCCGCAGCGCGGAGCATCCCGTCCGCATCGTGCGCCTCCCCGGGTCGAGCTTCTTTGCCACGATGCGGCGCAAGTTGGGTTGGGGTGGGCTGCTGGAGCGGGACGAGCTTTCGGAATGCTGACGGAACTGCGCATCAGGAACTTCGCGATCATCGAGGCCCTCACCCTGCCGCTCGGGCCGGGCTTCAACGTGCTCTCCGGCGAGACGGGGGCGGGGAAGTCGATCATCGTCGGCGCGCTCGGGCTGTTGCTTGGGGAGCGCGCGAGCACCGACCTCATTCGCACCGGCGCCGACCGCGCGACGGTGGAGGGTGTGTTCGAGATCGGCGACCGCCCGGAGATCGCCCAGCTCCTCGACGAGCGTGGGATCGAGGTCGAGGAGCCGCTGGTCGTGCTCAAGCGCGAGATCGCCGCCACCGGCCGCACGCGCGCCTGGGTCAACGGCTCGGCGGTGAGCGCGTCGGGGCTCGCCGAGGTCGGACGGCAGCTCGTCAACCTGCACGGCCAGCACGAGGCGCAGACGCTGCTCGATCCCGACTCGCAGCGCCGCATCCTCGACGCCTTCGCCGGTGCGACCGCGGTCGCCGCCGAGGTGCGGAGCGCGCACGAGGCATGGTGCGCCGTGCGCCGGGAGATCGCCGATCTCGATCGGCGGCGCCAGGACGCCGAGCGCCGCGCGGACTATCTCCGCCACGTCACCGGAGAGATCGAGGACGCACGGCTGCGGGAGGGGGAGGACGTGCGCCTCGAGGAGGAGGCGCGCCGGCTCGAGAACGTCGAGGAGCTGCGCACGCTCGCCGGCGGCGTCACCGCGGCGCTCGCCGACGACGAGGACGGCGTGCTGCACCGGCTGGGTGGCGTGCAGCGGCTGCTCTCGAGCCTCGTGCGCATCGATCCCTCGCTACAGCGCCTGCAGGAGCTGTACGACGGCGCGTTCTACAATCTCGAGGCGCTCTCGCGCGAGATCGACGACTACGCGAGCGGCGTCGAGCTCGATCCGGAGCGGCTCGACGAGGTGCGCCGCCGCCGCGACCTGATCTTCCGGCTCACCAAGAAGTACGGTCCGACGCTCGAGGACGTCATCCGCACGGGACGCGACGCGCGCCTGGAGCTCGATCTCGTCGAGTCGGGTGCGCTCGACCGGCACCACCTCGAGCAGCGCGAGCGCGACCTGCGGGCGGCGCTCGAGGCGGCGGCGACGGCGCTCACCGCCCGTCGCGAGGACGCGGGTGCGCGCCTCGCCGCCGCGGTGGACGAGGTGCTCCCGTCGCTCGGCATGCCCGACGGACACTTCCGCGTGTCGCTCACGCCGCTCGACGCGATCGAGGCGACGGGGGGCGAGGCGGTCGAGTTCTGCGTCGCGTTGAACCTCGGGCACGAGGCGCGGCCGCTGTCGCGTGTCGCCTCGGGGGGCGAACTGTCGCGCGTGATGCTCGCGCTCAAGACGATCCTCGCGCGGCTCGATCGGGTGCCGACGCTCGTGTTCGACGAGGTGGACGCGGGGATCGGCGGGCGCGTGGGGCTGCAGGTCGGCGACACGATGCGCCGCGTCGCGAGCTACCACCAGGTGTTCGCGATCACCCACCTGCCGCAGATCGCCGCGCGCGGCCATCGCCACATCCTCGTCTCCAAGGGCGCGCGCGGCGGCGTGACGACGACCGACGTCGCCGTGCTGTCGGACGAGGCGCGCGTGCACGAGATCGCGCGCATGCTGGGGGGCGATCCGGAGAGCGACGTCAGCCGCGCCCACGCGCGCGAGCTGCTGGAAAGCGCGACCGCCGCCCCCGAGCGACCGGCCGGCCGGGCGCGCAAGCGCGCCTGACCGCGCTCAGCGCGCCGGGGCGACCCGGCGCGGCCGATGCCCGAACAGCTGCTGGTAGAGCCGCAGCTGGATCTGCATCTGCGACGTCTTGAGCGCCGGACCGCCGCTGCTCGCGACGGTCGTGTTGTACGACACGATCAGGTCGACGGGGAGGCGCGCCCCACGCCGCATCCACTGATCGAGCGTGGAGTAGCTCACGCCGATCCCCAGCTGCTGGACCGTCGTTGCCTCGGTCGTCACCGGCGCCTCGGCCGGGAGGGAGCTTTCCGGCGGAAAGATGCGCCGGTAGGTCGCCCCCGCCGTCGTCGCGAGCGTGTAGTAGCCGTCGATGGAGAGGGCGTTCGTCACGCGATAGCGCGGCAGCGCCTCGAGCATCAGCACGTCGCCGAGCGACACGGTGGCCAGCACGGGGTCGAGGATGTCGGCGAGCTCGCCGCTCGGCGTCGGCAGGAACGCTTCGCCCTCGCCGAGCTGGCGCGTGTAGCGCGCCGACACCGTCGCGCCGGCGCGCGCGGAGACGTTGGCGTCGAGGAAGGCCGCGCCCTCGACATCCATCTGCCCGTCCCCCGTCCCGAGCCCGAACGGGGAGTCGAGCGCGACGGCGCCGGTGCCGAAGCGCACGAGCCCCGCGACGGCGAGGCGGATCCCGCGGCGCCGGGCGGTGTCGGCGCGCTGCGTGTCGAGGACGAGGAGCTTCGCCCCCACCTCGATGTCGCCGAGCCCCAGCCGCGAGACCTCGGCGACGGAGTCGAAGCGGGGGAGCACGAGGCTGTCGAGCAGTCGCCGCCCTGCGGGGCCGCGCGCGGCGCCGAGCTGTTCCGCCTCGAGATTCACGTCGACGCCGAACTCCGCGGCGCGCGCGGCGATGGCGTTCAGCGACGCGATGATCGCGAGCTGCACCGGCGAGTTCGCGATCGGCACGACCAGCTGGCCGGGATTCTCGAGGCTCACGCCGTAGAGCGCCGTCACGCGACTCGCCGCGTCCCTCGCCTGCTGGATGAGCAGATCCACCTGCGCGCCCTGCGCCAGGATCGCCGCGCAGAACGGCGCCGTCGAACCGCTCATGCACAGCGTGCGGTTGGTCGCGAGCTCCTCGGCGATCTGGTTCAACCGGCCGACGATGGCCTGGTTCTGCGTCGGCTCGCGCGCGTTGCTTCCGGTGTTCGCCCGCACGATCCCCGGGATGGGGACGCGATCGTTGTTCAGTAGATAGGTGAACCTCGCGCGCGTCTGGACGATCGGCACCGTCACGCCGAGCATGAGGCGACTGGTGACGCCGTACTCCAGCGTGATCGGAACGCCGACGGTGCGGATGCTCGCCGCCGATTCGCTCCTGCCGAGGTTGATCCGGAACCCCTCGTCCTGGCTCAGCGCCCGCATGAGCCGTTGCGCCGAGTCGAGCGCGGGGAGCTGACGCACGCCGAGCGAATCGCTCGTCAGCTCGCTCCCGATCGGCACGAGCCGCCGATCGCCGTCGCGCACGCTCCACCGATCGAAGGCGCGGCTCCACGTGGGGAGCACGCGCAGGCGCACGAAGCCACTGGGAATGGTGCTCGCATCCTCGCCACGCGGAACGATGAACTGGGCCGGGAGCGAGGTCGTCGTGACGAACAGCGCGACGAGCGCCGCGGCGATCGCGCGGCCGCGGCGGCGCGGGCGCGTGGCGAAGTCGTTGAATGGCAAAGGGGTAGCGCGCTTCCTGAAGCGTTGACGGGAGTCGCGGAGGTTATCATTCTTCCCCCCGGCCCGTCAACTCGTTCCACACGCCCTCGCGATGCTCCTACCTCCTCCGGGAATCCCGTGGCAGATCACGGGGAACCACTGGCTGTCCCTCCCGTGCATCCATCCCGGTGATGCGTCGGTGCATGCGATCGGCGTGCTGCATCGCGGCGCGCGGTCCGCCGTGGAGTTCGCGGCCACCGACCGCTTTCTCGACGGCCCGAGCGACGCGCTGCTGCGGCCGACGATCGACATCGACGGCGTTCGCCACGAGCTGTCGGGTGGCACGATGGCGTGGGAGCGCGCCGTCGGCTGGCTCCCCACCTTCACCTGCTCGATCGACACGCTCGTCGTCCGCGGGACGATCTTCGCTCCGTACGGACGCGACGCCGACGTGGCGGGCGCGGTCTACGCGCTCTCGGTGGAGAATCGCGGCAGCCGCGCGGTGGAGCTCACGCTCTCGCTCGAGGGGACGTTCGGGCATCGGCAGCTGCGGGTGCGCACGGCGCGCGCGGCCGACGACGAGCACCGCGTGCACCGGATGCCCGGCGACGTGGTGATCCTCGAAGGGGCGGCACAGCCCGGGCTCACCTCGCTCGCGATCGGCGCCGACGGCGACGCCTCGCTCGAGATCGGGGACGCGCGCCCCTGCCGGTTCGCCGTTCGCCGGCGCGTGGCGATCGACGCGGGGGGGCGCGCGCAGGTGGCGTTCTACATCGCGGCGGGCCCGGAGCGGGACGGCGCGCAGGCGACGGTGCAGGTGCTCCGGCGGCGCGGGTGGCGCGATCTCCTCGCGGCGACGCGCGACGCGCTGCGCGCCCTCGAGCAGACGACCGGCAACGACGCGATCGACCGGCTCGTCAACCGCAATCTGCTCTTCGCCTATTTCTACGCGGTGGGGCGCGCGCTCGACGACGCGCACTACTACCTCGTGCGCACCCGCGTCCCCTGGCACGGCCGCGGCGTCACCGTGCGCGATTGGGAGGCGCTCGCGTGGACGCTCCCGGCGGTGCAGCTCGCCGACGGGCCGCTCGCGCGCGAGCTGCTGCTGCGCATGTGCGAGCTGCACGGCTACGCCCCGGGGCGCGGCCTGCACTACCTCGACGGAACGCTCTTCGAGCCGGGGTTCTCGCTCGAAGGGGCCGCAGGGTACGCGCTCGCCGTCGAGCGCTACATCCGCGAGACGGGGGACGATCAGGTGGTGGAGGAGCCGGTGCTGGCCGACACCCTCTATCTCGCGTCCGACGACATCGCCGAGCGGCGCGACCAGCGCTTTCCCCTCTACGCCACCGAGGTCAGTCCGTCGGGCGAGCCGGTGCCGTATCCCTACACCCTCCACGCGAACGCGGTCGTCGCGCAGGCGCTGGACGTCTTTCGCCGGACGCTCGACGAGGAGTCGGCGCAGCGCGTGGAGGATCCGGCGGCGGTGCGCGCGGCGATCCGCCGCCAGTTCGGGCGCGGCGCGGGGGAGGGCAAGGGGACGCTGGCGACCGCGATCGACCTCGCGGGGGGCGTCTCGACGCAGGACGATCCGCTCGCCTCGGCGCTCTGGCTCCCCCTCTACGAGACGATCGACCGCACCGACTCGCTCTATCGCCGCACCGTGCGCGCTCTCGACGAACAGGCGCCGGCCGACGGCGTCCGCTCGCTCGCGCATCTCTGTGCGCACCTCTTCGGCCCCGACACGGCAGCGGTGCTCGAGCGCCTGCGCCGGATGCCCCTCGACGGCGGCTTCGCGGCGGAGCTGGTGGACGACGAGGGGCGCGCCGCCGCCAACGGCGGAGACGCTGCCCTCTCCGGGCTCCTCGCCTGGTGCGCGTGGTACGCCGTCCACGCCCTCGGGGCCACAGAGAGCCACTGAGAGCCACAGATGGGCGCTGCGGGGCACTGAAGGACACGGGGAGAGTCTCGGCACGGCGCGATGCGCCAGCGCGCCAACCCGCCCCTTCGGTGCCTCCCGGTGCCTCCCGGTGCCTCTCGGTGCCTCTCGGTGCCTCTCCGTGGCTCCGTGCCCCTCTGTGCCCCTCTGTGGCGCTTGCAAGGAGGACGAGCCCCTCGTTACCTTCCGCCACACGTTCGCGGGAATAGCTCAGTTGGTAGAGCACAACCTTGCCAAGGTTGGGGTCGCGGGTTCGAGTCCCGTTTCCCGCTCTGCGCGTGAGCGCGAGCACCGGAGCGGCCAGTGATCGGCCGCTCCGGTTTTTCGTTCGACGTCGTGCCGCGGCGTGTGGTGCGTGGCGCGGAGCCCCTGCCGGGGTGGCGAAACTGGTCAGACGCGCGAGACTTAAAATCTTGTGGGGGCAACCCCATGCGGGTTCGAGTCCCGCCCCCGGCACCTTCCGACCCCCGGCCGCATCGGCGATGCGGCCGGGGGATCTCATGTCCCGATGTGGCTCTCCGCCCAGGTCGATCGGCCGCGGGTGGCGGGTATGGATCACCTGCGCGCGTCGGCCCCCCCACCCCCCGGTCCGGCGCGCCCACGGTGTCTCCTTCCAGCTCGCACGCGGTCGGGACGCTCGCCGGGAGACTCGAGTCGCACGTGCGGGAACGACCGGATCCCCGCTCAGCCGGGCGGTGCGCTCTTGGTGCCCGCCCCGAGTCGGTGTGCATCCCGGGCGCGGTAGCGGCGGCTCCAGACCACCCGCGTACCGTCGGCGAGGAGCATGTGATAGTCCCCGTGCGACCACGGGTGCAGCTCCGTGACCGCGTCGAGCCGCACGATGTCGCTCCGGTTGACGCGCAGAAAGAGGCGTGGGTCCAGCCGTCGCTCGAGAGCGTCGAGCGTCGATCGCAGGACGTACGTCTCCCGTCCCGCGTGGACCCGCACGTAGTTTCGTTCCGCCGACACCCGATGGATCTGCGCCACCGCCACGAACCTCGCACGCTCGCCGTCGTGCACGAGGAGATGGTGCAGCGGCTCGCGTTCCCGTCCGATGGCGGCGAGGACGCGCTCGAGCTGCTCCGGCAGCGACGACTCGCCGGGAGTGGCGCGACGGCCAGCGAGCCGGCGGCCGGCGCGCTCCAGCGCGACCGCCAAGCGCTCCGGCGCGACGGGCTTGAGCAGGTAGTCGAGCGCTTCGGCCTCGAACGCGCGTACGGCGTGCTCGTCGTAGGCCGTGACGACGATGACCAGCGGCGTGGATCTGCCGGCCGCCGCGCCGCTCGCCACGGCCTCGAGCACGCCGAAGCCGTCGAGGCCCGGCATCTGGATGTCGAGGAGCACGAGGTCTGGCGCGAGTTCCGCGATGTGGGTCACGGCATCGGTCCCCGAGTCGGCCTCGCCCACCACCTCGATCTCGGGATGCGCCGCCAGCAGACGCCGGAGACGCGCGCGCGCCGGCGCTTCGTCGTCAACGAGGAGCGTGCGCATGATCCGACACCTCGTGCAGTGGCGCGCCGCTCCCCTCGGGCGTTCGTCCGACCGGCTCGTCGAACGGCTCGGGTGCCGGCGGCTGCTGCGGAGCGCGAGGCGACGCCCCACCCGGCGTCGTGCCCTCGGCAACGCGGTACGGCAGATCGATGCGCACCTGGAACTGCGCGCGGTCCTCACCGCGCGTCGCCTCGCGGTGCGGCGCTCGGTCGCGCGGCTCGTGCGCGCGGATACCCGACTCGACCGACGCCTCACCACCGTAGAGCAGCGCGAGCCGCCGTTCGGTGAGCGAGAGCCCGAGCCGGCGTCCGCTGCCGGCGGATTCCGGGGGCGTTGCGGGCGACAGCGAATTCTCGACCAGACACGCGAGTCGCGCACCCTGGCGCGCGACGGCGACCCGGATGCGCCCCGTGCCATCCGGCGTGGCGCCGTGCCGGATCGCGTTCTCGACGAGCGGCTGCAGCAGGAGAGGCGGTACGAGTGCCTCTCGCGTCGTCGGGTCCACGTCCAGCACGACCTGGAGCCGGGCGCCGAAGCGAGCCCGCGCCAGCGCGAGGTAGTGCCCGAGGAGGTCGAGCTCCTCCCGGAGTGGCACCAGATCTCGCTGCCCAGCGCCCAGCGCCCGCCGCAACAGCTCGGCGAGGTGGCCGAGCATGCGGTCCGCGGCGTCGGGGTCGTCGTAGATCGCCTGGGAGATCGTGTTGAGTGCGTTGAAGAGGAAGTGCGGCTGCAACTGCAGCTGCACGTTCTCGAGCCGCACGCGCGCGACTTCCCGCTCGAGAGTGAGCGCCTGCCGCTCGCGCTCGCGCCGCTCCCGCACGCTGCGTACGAGCGCCAGCGCGGTCAGCACCACGCCGTACGTCAGCACGTCACTCGGCAGCTCCATCGGAAGCCGGAAGGCGAGGGGGCCGTAGTCGTATCCGGCGAACCCGAGCGCGCCGGCGAGTCGCGAGCGGGACCACCACATCAGCACCGTCTTGGGGAGCGAGAACGACAGCAGGACGAGCGTGTGCGCGGCGACGGCGCGCGGCCAACCGACCAACGCGGGGCGGAGGCGGCCCGCGGCCCACACGATGAGCGGCAGGAGGAGGAGACCGGCGGCCGCGGCCGTCGCCTCCTCCATCGTCCGCACCGGGAGCGTGTCGCGCCGCCCGCGCGTCACGTCGTCCAGCACGAGGTACGCCGTGCGCAGGAGGCAGGTGGCGGCGCCGGCGAGTAGGACGCCGCCCCAGAAGCGACGCCGCTCCGACCAGCGCGCGAACGCGGGAATCACTCGACGGAGGCCAGCGCGCGCGGCGCGGGCGTCGACTGGTGCGCGCCTTCCATCATCGGCACCGCCGTGCGGACCGCGAGGGACCGGTCCACTCGCGCGGGTGGCATGCCGAAGAGGAACCGCATGATCCGGAAGGGGCGCACGAGCGACTCGTACAGTCCCCAGGTCACCGCGAGCGACACCAGCGCCAGGAACGCGAACTCGACGGCGACGCCCTCGCGGAGCGGCGTCACGTAGAGTGCGAGCACGACGATCACGGACTGATGCAGCACGTACACGGGGTACGTCCCCTCGTTGAGGTAACGGAGCGCAGCGCTTGATCGGTCGAGGTGGACCCGGGCGAAGCCCAGAATCGCGAGAATGGTGCACCACGCCGCGAAGACGCCGAGGACGAGGTACGCCGCGCGCGCCACCGAGTATCCCATGGGCGGCTCGATGCTGTTCCACCGGAAATAGCTCACCGCGATGGTGCCGAGCACCGCCAGCCGGAGCGACCGCACGCGGTCGTCGCGGATGCGGTCCCAGAGGGCATCGGCGCGGGCGAGGAGATATCCGTACACGACGTACAGCATGTAATAGCCCACGCGCGCCCAGTCTTGGACCAGATTCTCCGGCCCGGGAAAGCGAGGCTGGAGGAGGACCAGCGGCAAGGCGAGCGGCAGCGCGAAGACGGGGAGTCCGACACGCGCGACAAGCCTCGCGGCCGCCGACTCGAGGCGCGCTCGGCGCGCGCCCCTGAGCCACGCGAAGAGCGGGAGCAGCGCCGCGGAATACAGCGCAAGATAGGCGATGAACCAGAGGTGGTGCCAGCTCGTATCGCCCGCGGGGTACGGTCGGAGCTCCAGCACGCGCGGCCAGAATTCGAGGAACGATCGGTACGGGAGCCCCTGCAAGCGCCGCTCGACGTAGATCTGGGGCGGCACGATCACGACGATGCCGAGGGCGAGGGGCACGAGAAGCCGTTTCATGCGCGTGCGGAGGTAGACGAGCGGCGCCCGATCGCCGAGCGCGTACGACGTCCCGACGCCGGCGATCAGGAACAGAAGCGGCATGCGCCACCGCGAGAGGAACACGTTCACCTCGAGCAGCGCGTGGCTGGTCTCCGAGTCCTTGAGGTGCCAGCCGTATTCGGCCACGTAGGGCATCGCGGCGTGGAAGAAGACGACCAGGGTCACGGCGATCACGCGGAGCCAGTCGAGGTCGTGCCTGCGAGGTCGGGACGGGGTAGGAGAGTCGGTGCGTGGCATGGTGAAGCGAACGAATGGGGCCGGCCGGAGCGCCGGCGCCGGGATGTTCGCGCCGCACCGCCGTCGACCGCGAGCATTCCGGGACGAGCGGGACTCTCGTGTGACGAATGGGACGCGAGAGGGCGGAGCGGTCGTCGGGTGTCGCGACCCGACCGCGGCTGCGACTCGCCGGCAGAGTGGCACGAGATGGGGCGGGGGCAACCCCATGCGGGTTCGAGTCCCGCGGCCGGCATCCGCCGAGATACGACGAGCGCGGCGCGAGGATCATCCTCGCGCCGCGCTCGTCGTATCGCCGTACCTCCGGCTCAGAAGGGGAGCTCGTCCTCCGCCTCCGGCACCAGCGGGCCGGCATCGTTGGAGGACGGCGTGGCCGCGGTCGTCTCGCCCTTCGCCGCCGGCTTCTTCTCCGGCCAGATCACGCCGTCGCAGCTCCGGTCGCGGCACTTGAAGTCCGGCGCCTTCGGGTTCCGCTTCGACAGCCGGTTGTCCCACATCCGGCCGCCGCACTTCGGGCACTCCGGCTCCTCGCTCGCGCGGGGACCGGCGTCGCCGCTCGACGCCTGCGCGGCAGGCATCTCCAGCACCACGGCGTCCTGCCGCTGCTCCGTCCGCCCCTCGGCGACGCGTCCCGTCCGGGTGCCGGTGCGGCGCGCGTACGCCTCGGCCGGATCCTCCACCGGACGCGCGTGGCGGGAGTCGGAGTCGACCTGCACCCAGTTCTGCTCGTACGCGTAGAGCTCGTGGGCGATGCCGAAGCGCACCCCCGCGCGCTTGAAGGCATCCGTCGCCGCCGACTTGTAGTCGCGCCCGGTCCCCACGTCCTCACGGATGACGCCGAGGATCTGGAGGCGCGCCTTGAAGGACAGCGCCGGTTCCCCGTCGTCCACGGGCAGCGGCGGAAGGAGCTCGAGCGTCAGGTCCCACTCGCCGGGAACGACGCTGTCCAGCCGCTCGCGCACCGTGTTCGCGTCCACGTAGGCGACGAAGCGCGCGAAGTACTTGCCATCGCGCTGGATGGGGCGCCCGTCCTGGCGCCACGAGATCTCCGTCGTCGGCAGCGGCGCCGCCAGCTTCGACCAGATGTCCATCCTGTCGAGTTGCACCTCGTGTCGTGCGATCATGCTCTCATCCTCCCGTTGTGTGTCCCATTCTCGCCGTACTCTGATCGAACCTGCTTCGCGTACCGTCGCGCGTGGGCGACGGCCGGACAGGTCACGCCGTGCTCGCAGTACCATCCGTGCCGGTCGAAGTAGACCAGGTGCGCCTGGAGCGCCCGGTCGATGATCTGATCGACGCGGATGAGCCGCGCCACCGACGTTCCCACCCCGCACATCGCCTGGGGATCGAGGTCGCGGACGCGAATCGCGACCTTCGGTTCGGGCTTGGACGGCCGCGTCGGCTTGCGCCCCCGCGTGCCGGTGCCCGTCGCGCGTCCCTTCGTCGTACGTCGCTTGGCCGGCGCCGATTTCGACATCGCCCCCCGCCGAGTCGTGCGGGTCGTCCCGGCGACTCGCGGGACGGCCTTCTTCGGCCTCGCCGACGTCTTCTTCGGCGTCGGCGGCGTCTTCTTCGGCGTCGCCGCGGTCTTCGGCGGTGTCGGCGCCGCTTTCCGCGACGTCTTCGGCTTCGCCTTGGCGCCCCCCAGCGCCCGCGGCGCCGACGAGCGCTTCGGGCCCGGCTTCGACTTGCCCCGCGCCGCCTTCGGCGTGCTCGACGCCGCCGTCGACGTGGTCCTGGACTTCGACCGTGCGGCGCCCGATCCGGACGCCGGCCGGGTGGCGGCCGCACGTTGCTCCGTGGTGCGACGAACGTTCGCGCGACTCCCCGATTTCTTGACTTTGCCCACTCCGATTCCTACTCTCTGTAACGGACGTAGCGGTTGTTCGGGGAATTTTCGGTATCTCAAGCTAGGGGCGTGCGCAACGTATGTCAACCGAACTCGACGCCGCGCCAACCGAATCCGTCGGCCCGGAGCTCAGTCCGCTCGGCAAGCGGATCGAGATGCTCCGCATCGAGCGCGGGATCTCCAAGCAGCACCTGGCGCGCTTCGCCGGCACCTCCCGCCAGCAGCTCTGGCGGGTCATGACCGGGAAGTCCGATCTGACCGGCGCCCTCGGCGATCGGCTCGCCGAGGCGCTGCAGGTCGATCGACAGTCGCTCACCGTCCTCCCGACGCGCCTCCTGCCGCTCGCCATCCAGGCCGGCGCCGACCCCGCGCCCCCCGACGGCCAGCAGGATGGCGGCCAGTCGTCGATCGAGCAGTACCTCGCGAACGCCGACGCCATCGCCGCGACGCTCGCCGGCATGCCGGGAGGCGAGGCGGGGCGCCGGCTCAAGCGCGCGCATCTCGACGCGCTCGAGGACGAGGCGCACGCGCGGCGCCTCCTCCTCGCCGACCACGTGTTCGAGCTTCGACGACGCGTGCTGAACGCCGAGCTCTGACGGCGTCGCATCGCGGTCGCTTGGCAGGTGAACCGGCGGTCCGATACCTTGCACGCATGACCGACGTCGTCGCGCTCGCCGCCGAGCTTCTCGCGATCCATTCACCGACGGGGGCCGAACAGGACGCCGTCGATTTCGTTTCCAGCTGGCTCGTCGCGCGCGGCTGGAACGTGACGCTGCAGGAGGTCACCCGCGGCCGTGCGAACGTCTGGGCCTCACGCGGGCGCGGCGAGGTCGCGCTCTCCACGCACCTCGACACCGTGCCGCCGTACGTCCCGCCGCGGCTCGAGGGCGACCGGCTCATCGGGCGGGGCGCGTGCGACGCCAAGGGGATCGCCGCCGCGATGATGGTCGCCGCGGAAGAGCTCGCCCGCGAGGGGGAGGAGCGGGTGGATCTCCTCTTCGTCGTCGGCGAGGAGAAGGGGTCCGACGGCGCCCGCGCCGCCAACCGCCTCCCGACGACGACGCGCTTCCTCGTCAACGGCGAGCCGACCGAGTCCACGCTCGCCAGCGGCGCGAAGGGGTCGCTTCGCGTCACCGTCCGCACGAAGGGGCGCGCCGCGCACTCCGCGTACGCGCACCTCGGGCGCTCGGCGATCGAGCCGATGCTCGCCCTCCTGCCGACGATCAAGGAGCTGCCGCTCCCGTCCGATCCCGTCCTCGGGGAGACCACCGTCAACATCGGCACCATTCGCGGCGGCACCGAGGCGAACATCGTCCCCGAGTCGTGCGAGTCCGAGATCATGTTCCGGCTCGTCGGCGACGTGGAGCCGGTCAAGGAGCTCGTCTCCCGCTGGGCGGACGGGCGCGCCGAGATCGAGTGGGGCTCCTACATCCCGGCGCAGCACTTCCATACGATCGAGGGATTCGCGGTCGCGCCGGTCGCGTACACCTCCGACATCCCGCTCCTCGACCGGTGGGGGACGCCGCTGCTCTTCGGCCCCGGGTCGATCCACGTCGCGCACACGCCGGACGAGTACATCGACGTGCGGGAGCTGCGCGCGGCCGTGGACGCCTACCGGACGCTGGTCCGCGCCGTGCTTGGAAGCTGACACGATGACCTGGTACCAGAAGCCGACGCAGCCGGCCAACGGCGGCCGAGCGCCGACGTCGCGAATCCCCGTCGCCGTGCTCGGCGCCACCGGCGCCGTGGGGCAGGCGTTCGTGCGCCTGCTCGCGACGCACCCCTGGTTCGAGCTCGCCGAGGTCGCTGCCTCGGAGCGGTCCGCCGGCCGTCCCTATGCCGAGGCCGCCCGCTGGATCGGCGGCGACGCGATCCCGTCCGAGGTCGCGGGGCTCGAGGTGCTCCCCTGCGATCCGTCGCGGGTGCGGTCGCGGCTCGTGTTCAGCGCGCTCGACTCCGGCGCGGCCGGCGAGGCCGAAGCCGCGTTCGCGCGCGCCGGCGCGCACGTGCTGAGCAACGCCAAGAACTATCGGATGGCGCCCGACGTCCCGCTCGTCGTCGCCGAGGTGAACCCCGACCATCTGCAGCTCCTCGAGACGCAGCGGCGCGAGCGGGGATGGGAGGGCGGGATCGTCACCAACGGGAACTGCTCGACCATCGTCGCCGTCTCCGCGCTCGCGCCGATCCATCGGGCGTTCGGCGTGACGCGCGCCTTCATGGCCACGATGCAGGCGGTCTCCGGTGCGGGCTATCCGGGCGTGCCGTCGCTCGACATCCTCGGCAACGTCGTCCCCTACATCAAGGACGAGGAGGACAAGCTCGAGACCGAGACGCGCAAGATGCTCGGCCGGCTCGCGGGCTCGTCGATCGACGAGGCGGAGATCGCGGTGAGCGCGCACACGAATCGCGTTCCCGTCGAGCACGGGCACACGGTCTGTCTCTCGATCGAGCTCGAACGCACGGCGTCGCCCGAGGAGGTGACGCGCGCGCTCGAGGCGTGGCGGGGGGCGGAGATCGCGCGCGGGCTGCCGACCTCGCCCGATCGGCCGATCATCGTCGCCAGCGAGCCCGATCGGCCGCAGCCGCGGCGCGACGTCGATGCCGGCGGCGGGATGAGCGTGACGGTCGGCCGTGTGCGCGAAGATCCGATGTTCGACGTCAAGCTCGTCGCCATGGGGCACAACATCGTGCGTGGCGCCGCCGGCGCATCGGTCCTCAACGCGGAGCTGCTCGTCGCGAGCGGGCTCGTCGCCGCTCCGTGATCGTCCTCAAGTTCGGTGGGACCTCGGTCGGTGACGCCGAGGCGATCCGTCGCACGGGCACGATAGTCGCCGGCCGCGCGCCGCAGGGGGCGGTGGTCGTCGTGAGCGCGCTCGCCGGCACGACGAACGCGCTCGTCGCGCTCGCGGAGCAGGCAGCCAGGGGGCACCTCATCGGCGCGGTGCGCGCGGTCGAGGCGCTGCGCGAGCGGCACCTTCAGGAGGCCGAGGCGCTCCTCGGCGCCACCGCCGAGTGCGCGGAGGTGTGCGCGGAGATGAGCGCGATGTTCGACGAGCTGGCGCATCTGGCGGAGGCGTTGTCGATCCTCGGGGATCTGACGCCGCGGAGCCTGGACGCGATCGCCGCGACCGGCGAGTCGCTCTCGTCGCTGCTCGTCGTCGCCGAGTACCGGCGCGCCGGGCTCCCCGCGGTGCACGTCGATGCGCGCACGGTGATGATCACCGACGAGCAGTTCGGCCGGGCCGAGCCGCAGACCGAGGCGATCGCCGACGCCGTGCGGGAGCAGGTGCTGCCGCACGTGCGCGAGGGGCGCATCCCGGTGCTCGGCGGCTTCGTCGGCGCGACCGCCGGCGGCATCACGACGACGCTCGGCCGCGGCGGGTCGGACTACAGCGCGGCGCTCGTCGGCGCGGCGCTTCGCGCCGACTCGATCGAGATCTGGACCGACGTGGACGGGATGCTCACGGCGGACCCGCGCGTCGTGCGGGGAGCGCGGCTCATCGAGAGCATCGGCTTCGACGAGGCGTCGGAGCTCGCCAACTTCGGCGCCAAGGTCCTCCATCCGCTGACGATCGCGCCGGCCGTGCGGCTGGGGATCCCCGTGTACGTTCTCAACTCGCGGCGGCCGGACGGGACGGGGACGCGCATCACCTTCGAGGCGCCGCGGCGCGCGGTGAGCGCGATCGCGGGGAAGAGCGGCGTCACGCTCGTGAAGGTCGGGTCGCCGCGGATGCTGCTGACGGAAGGCTTCCTCCGCCGGCTGTTCGCGATCTTCGAACGGCACCGCACCTCGGTCGACGTCGTCGCGACGAGCGAGATCTCCGTCTCGCTCACCGTGGATGACTCCACGCGACTCGAAGGGATCATCCGCGACCTGCGCGAGCTGGGCGACGTCGCGATCGAGCGCAACCGGGGGATCGTCGCCGTCGTCGGCTCCGCGCTCAACGAAGGGGGGAGCGCGATGTCGCGCGCCCTCGCCGCGATCGGCGACGTGCGCGTGCACATGCTCTCGCTCAGCTCGACCGGCATCAACCTGACGATGGTCGTGGACAGCGACCTGGTGAAGCCCGCGATGCAGCGGTTGCACGACGCCTTCTTCGGAGGCCCGGCCTGATGCCGACGCGGATCGCGCTGGTGGGGATGGGGAAGATGGGGCGCGCGCTCGACCAGCTCGCGCCCGAGCGCGGGTGCGAGGTCGTGGCGCGCCTCGAGCACGACGCCGTGATCTCGCGCGACACGCTGGCGGGGGCCGACGTCGCGATCGAGTTCACCACGCCCGACGCCTCGGTCGGCAATCAGCTCGCGCTGCTCGATGCCGGGTGCGCGGTGGTGGTCGGCACGACGGGGTGGTACGCTGCGCTTCCGATGGTGACGGCACGCGTGGCGGAGCGGGACGGCGCGTTGCTCTGGGCGCCCAACTTCGCCATCGGCGTGAACATCTTTCAGGAGATCGTCGCGCAGGCGGCGGCGCTGCTGCAGGGCGTCGCCGGGTTCGACGCGCACCTGATCGAGACGCATCACGCCGCGAAGAAGGACGCGCCGTCCGGCACGGCGGGGAACCTCGCCAAGGTCGCGTCGGCGGCGCTCGGGCGCGACCTCCCGATCACCAGCGTGCGCACCGGGTCGGTTCCCGGCACGCACGAGCTGCTGTTCGACGCGCCGTTCGAGTCGATCCGGCTGGAGCACGTCGCGCGCGATCGCCGCGTGTTCGCGGAAGGCGCGCTCGCGGCCGCGCGCTGGCTCGTCGGCCGGCGCGGCGTGTTCACGATGCGCGACGTGCTGGCGGCGGCACACACGACAGGGGGAGGCACGCGATGACGACGACCCGGCTGCACGGCTGCGGGACCGCGCTCGCGACGCCGTTCGCGCGCGACGGCTCGGTGGACGAGGGCGCCCTGCGCGCGCTCGTGGACTGGCAGATCGAGGAGGG
>Ga0182741_1000524_pt1 | contig 57048 bp, 57 predicted proteins | sample eDN5th37CBELigOP_FD_128874 | JGI IMG/M metagenome (GOLD analysis project Ga0182741, IMG submission 128874) | Enriched Organic Plus compost microbial communities from Emeryville, California, USA - eDNA 5th pass 37_C BE-Lig OP (version 2) (version 2) ... | reverse complement strand
GCCTCCTGCATGTGATAGCCCGAGATCGAGATCGAGTTGAACCTGGGCATCTCGTTCGAGGTGTATTCGATGATGTCCGCGATGATCCGCATCGAGGGCTCGGGCGGATAGATATAGGTGTTGCGGACCATGAACTCCTTGAGGATGTCGTTCTGGATCGTGCCCGACAGCACGGCGCGGGAATGGCCCTGTTCCTCGCCGGTGACGATGAAATTCGCCAGCACCGGGATCACCGCGCCGTTCATGGTCATGGACACGGAAACCTTGTCCAGCGGGATGCCGTCGAACAGGATCTTCATGTCCTCGACGCTGTCGATGGCGACGCCGGCCTTGCCCACGTCGCCCTCGACCCGCGGATGGTCGCTGTCATAGCCGCGATGTGTGGCCAGGTCGAAGGCGACCGAAACGCCCTGCTGCCCTGCGGCCAGCGCCTTGCGATAGAAGGCGTTCGATTCCTCGGCGGTCGAGAAGCCGGCATATTGCCGGATGGTCCAGGGCCGGCCGGCATACATGGTGGCACGCGGGCCGCGGGTGAAGGGCTCGATGCCGGGCAGGCTGCCCAGATGGTCCAGGCCCTTCACGTCCTCCTCGGTGTAGAGCGGCTTGACCGCGATCCCCTCCAGCGTATGCCAGGTCAGGCTGTCGGGATCGGCGCCTTTCAGCTCTTTGCTGGCGAGCCGGCGCCATTCCTCGAGGGCGGCTTTCGTGCTTTCGGTCATCTTGCATCCTTTCCCATGGCCCCTCGGCTCTTATATGAATGAGGAGAAGAGGGGGCGATGAAACTGAAACGGTTGATTTTGCTGGTCGTGGTGCCGCTGGTGGCGGCGATGGGTCCAAGGCCCGAAGGCGAGGCCGACGGCCATCGCCCATATGTCCGCGGCGAAGTGCCCGCCGCACGAAGCGAAGGGGCGACGCCCGCGCGTCCCCAGACGCCTGCGGGCGAATTGACGGTGCTGCCCGCCGCCGAGGCCGATCCGGCCGAGTTCATGTGGCAGGCGCGGCCGGTGGTGATCTTTGCCAATACCGCCGCCGATCCGGCCTTCATCGAGCAACTGTCCGCCTTGCAGCGCGATCCCGCGCCGCTGATCGCCCGCGACGTGGTGGTGATCACCGATGCCGACCCCGCGGCGGCAAGCATCTGGCGCCGGCAATTGCGCCCCGAGGGCTTCTCGCTGGTGCTGATGGACAAGGACGGCCAGGTCAAGCAGCGCAAGCCCGTGCCCTGGTCGGTGCGCGAGATCACGCGGGCCATCGACAAGTTTCCGCTGCGCTTGCAGGAAATCGGCCGCGCCGGGCTGCCGTGACGCGGGCTTGCGAAAATCGCACCGATTTCATTGCGGGACGGGCGCGCAGCCATTATCTTGGGGGCAGGGCAGCATGGATGCCCGCTGAACAGGAGGACTGCCATGGCCAAATCGCCCCTGCCGCGCGTGACGGAAGACGCCGCCCCGGCGACGGGAGCCGGCCAGGCCAAGCCCGGTCCGGCCAATGCCTCGCTGGCCGAGCGGCTGGCCCGCGCCCGCACCGCCAATGAAATGGCCATCATCGTCGGTCTGAAACCCATCAAAGGCCGCTCCGGTCCGAAGATCGCTTACTGAGGCGGTCGCGCAGTTCCGCCAGCTCGCCGGGCAGGGCGGCGGCGATGCGCCCGGCGCCGGCCCGTTCTTCCTGCTCCAGCAATTCCTGAACTGCCCGCTCGCCGCCGAAGATGCTGGCCATGAGCAGCCGCATGGCTTCGTGCCCGGTCTCGCGTGCCGCCTCGGTCAGCCCCAGGTAATCCCCGAACATCTCGACCGCCCGCGCCGGATCCTTTCTGGCCTGGTCGCGGATCGCCTCGGCAAAGGCGGCCATGACCGACAGTTGCCGGTAATAGGTTACTACCGGATCGATGACCGAGGCGGGCAGGATATGCACCTCGTCGATGATGGCGGCGAAGATCCGGTCATTGGCCTGGGTCGGGATCACCGGCACCCGGCCGCTGGCGCGCAGGCCGTCCAAGAGCTGCCGCGCCTCGTCCTCGTCCAGCCGCTGCGCCTCCAGCGCGACGACATGGGCGCGGATCTCGGCCAGAAGCGCGCGCTGCACGTCGCCGATCCGCTCGGCGCGCAGCTTGGCGTCGCGGCGGCGGTTCTGCAGGGCGACGACCCACCAGCCCGCGGCGATGAACAGCCCGGCGATCAACGCCTGCTGCGCATGGGGGCTGAGATAATCGTCGAAAACCGGCATGATCCCCGATCCCTGGGCCGGGCGCTGGCGGGCGCCCGGCGGCTTCCTGTCACTCGAACTCGATGATCACGTCATCGACCTTGAGGCTTTCGCCCGGCGCGGCATTGACGGATTTTACCACCGCCTTCCTTTCGGCGCGCAGGATGTTTTCCATCTTCATCGCCTCGACCGTGGCCAGGGCCTGGCCTTCCTGCACCTCGTCCCCGGCCTCGACATTGATCCTGACCACTAGGCCGGGCATCGGGCAGAGCAGGAATTTCGAGGTGTCGGGCGGCAGCTTCTCGGGCATCAGCCGCGCCAGTTCCGCGGCGCGCGGCCGGCGCACATAGGTTTTCAGGTCGGCGCCGCGCACCCGCAGCCGGAAGCCCGAGGGCAGCCGGTCCACCTTCATCACCAAGGGCGCGCCATCGACCGTCAGCCGCGCCAGCGATTGCCCCGGCAGCCAGTCGCTTTCGACGCGCAGCTTGCGGCCGTCGATCTCGACCGTCGAGCCCTGCTTGTCGGCGGTGATGCGCACCGGGATTTCCTTGCCGGCGGTGAAGACGACCCAGTGCTCGCCGACATGGCGTTCATGGTTGTCCAGCCGGCCCGAGATGCGGGTGCGCCGGATTTCCGCCACGCGGTGCATGGCCGCGGCCGAGGCGGCGACGCGGGTGATCTCGGCATCGGGCAGGGTCGCGCCCAGGAAGCCCTCGGGATATTCCTCGGCGATGAAGGCCGTCGAGATGTCGCCCGAGACGAATTTCGGATGGTCCATCACCGCCGACAGGAAGGGCAGGTTGTGGCCGATGCCCTCGACCTCGAATTCGTCCAGCGCCAGGCGCATCTGCTCGATGGCCTCGGCCCGGCTTGGTGCCCAGGTGCAGAGCTTGGCGATCATCGGGTCGTAATACATGCTGATCTCGCCGCCCTCGTAGACGCCGGTATCGTTGCGCACCCCGGTCGCCGCGGCGGGCGGGTGATCGCCGGGATGGGCAGGCACCCAGGTATCGGCGGCCTGCATCGGTCCGGCCGCGGTCTCGACCGGCGGGCGATAGCGGGTCAGCCGGCCGATCGAGGGCAGGAAGTTGCGATAGGGATCCTCGGCGTAAAGCCGGCTTTCGATGGCCCAGCCGTTGATCTTCAGATCCGCCTGCGCGAAGGGCAGCGTCTCGCCGGCGGCGACACGGATCATCTGCTCGACCAGATCGATGCCGGTGATCAGCTCCGTCACCGGATGCTCGACCTGCAGGCGGGTGTTCATCTCCAGGAAATAGAAGTTCTTCTGGCCGTCGACGATGAACTCCACCGTGCCGGCCGAGGTATAGCCCACCGCCTTGGCCAGGGCCACGGCCTGCTCGCCCATGGCCTTGCGGGTCGCCTCGTCCAGGAAGGGCGAGGGGGCCTCCTCGATCACCTTCTGGTTGCGGCGCTGGATCGAGCATTCGCGTTCATGCACATAGACGCAATTGCCGTGCTTGTCGGCCAGCACCTGGATCTCGATATGGCGCGGCTGCGTCACGAATTTCTCGATGAAGATGCGGTCGTCGCCAAAGCTGTTCGCCGCCTCGTTCTTGGAGGATTCGAAGCCCTCGCGCGCCTCCTGCTCGGTCCAGGCGATGCGCATGCCCTTGCCGCCGCCGCCGGCGGATGCCTTGATCATCACCGGAAAGCCGATTTCCTTCGAGATCTTCACCGCCTCGTCGGCATCGGCGATCAGGCCCATATAGCCGGGAACCGTGCTGACCCCGGCCTCCTGCGCCAGCTTCTTCGAGGTGATCTTGTCGCCCATCGCCTCGATGGCGGGCGAGGGCGGGCCGATGAAGGTGACGCCCTCCTTCTCCAGCGCCTCGGCGAATTTCATGTTCTCGGACAAAAAGCCGTAGCCGGGATGCACCGCCTCGGCCCCGGTCCGGCGGATCGCCTCCATGATCCTGTCGATCACGATATAGGACTGGTTCGCCGGGGGCGGGCCGATATGGACCGCCTCGTCCGCCATCTTGACATGCAGCGCGTTGCGGTCGGCGTCGGAATAGACGGCGACAGTCTGGATGCCCATCTTCTTGGCGGTCTTGATGACCCGGCAGGCGATCTCGCCCCGGTTGGCGATCAGGATTTTCTTGAACATGCTTCTTTCCCTTGGGGCAGATCCCGAACGTGAAAAAGCCGCCCCGGCAAGATGCCGGGACGGCTGGAAAAAGGCTTGACCGGCGCGCGAGGGCGCGCCGTCAGCTTGGCGAAAGCCTTACTGGCACAGACGCACGTCGTCGCAAAGCGCGCCGGCGACAGCGCCGATTGCCGCGCCCTTGGCGACGTCATGGCCGCCCAGGTGGGCTGCGGTTGCACCGACACCGGCACCGATGATGCCGCGATCCATGTCGGTCGGATTGATGCCTTGGGTGCAGCCGGCCAGGCCGAAAAGGCCCAGGCCAAGCGCAAAGACGAGTTTCTTGGACATCTCGTTTGCTCCGAGAGATGGGCGGCGGCGCGGGAATGCGATCCGGCGCCGACGGCCCGGTTGCAATCAGTAGCGGCGCTGGCAGACGCCGGCGTCGTCGCAAAGCGCGCCGCCAGCCGCACCGATGAGCGCGCCGGTGGCCACGTCACCGTCGATGATCTTTGCCACGGCCGCACCGGCGAGCGCACCGCCAGCCGCGCGCTGCGCGTCGGGCGAAAGGGTCGAGCCGCCGCCATAGCCCTGTTCGCAGGCGGCAAGGCCGGCGACCAGCAGGACCGCGCCGGAAAGACGGAGGATGACGGATTTTTGCATAGCGTTTTGCCTGTATTATGGACCCGCTTCCGGGCCGTTGGTGATAGAGGTGCGCACAATATTGCACGCGCCAACCCCGGAAGAAACTGACAACGGTGTGAAAAGACAAGACTACGCGGCAATCCGCCCATCCCCCGTCTGGCCATCAGTCTTCGTCCTCGTCGTCCCAGTCGCCCTCGTCCCAGCCGGATTCCTCCCAGTCGAACTCGGGGGCGTCCGCGGCGAAAAGCTCGGGAAAGCTGGCTTCGGCGCGCTTCATGTCCACGCGCAGCAGCTGGTCGTAATCGGTGGGATCCAGCTTGCCGACCGCGACCACCTCGCGGCCGATCAGCCAGGACAGCCGCCCGGCATCGAGATTGCCGCGCGGGAAAGGCTCCTCGCCGAAATGCTGGATCAGCGCGGCCAGAAAGGCGGTATCGGCGCGGCGGTCGGCCGGCTTGCGGTCGCGGTAACGCTCGCGCCGGACCAGCGGTGTCGCGCCCTTCTTGTTGGCGCGGCGGATGATGAACTGGAAATCGGTGCCGGGAAGGCGGCCCGGAAAGCCGCGATGCTTCAGCATGTCTTGCCCCCTTGCAGGATTGCGTTGTCGCGCGGGGGCCGGGCGGAACGCAGATGGCGCGGGCCGCCAGGCAGCCCGCGCGCGGCCAATGGCTTAGTTGGCGCCGTATTTGCCCTGGAAAACAGGCTCGGGCTGGACCGGAACCGGGGTGACTTCGGGCTCTTTCTTGGCGCAGGCTGCGGCGAGGCCGACCAGGACGAGGGCGAGTGCAAGCTTTTTCGACATATCGTCGTGCTCCTGTGATGCGGGACCGTCAAGTCCCGACTGCTCGGTTGAGATTCGGTCGCCTCATGCGACCGCGGCGGCATGATAGCCAGCGCCGCGAAGCGCCGACAGGCAGCTTGAAGCCGCGGCCGCGCGGGTGCGCGGCGCTGTGGCAGGCTTGCATCAGGATGGCCAGGGGCGCGCATCACCACGGCTCCCATTCGCAGGCGTCGCGGTCGCTTGGCAGGCTGAAACCCTCGAAAACCTGCACCGCTTCGGGGTCGAAGGCGCCGAAAACGCTTTCGCGGTCGGTCAGGTTAATGGTGATCTTGCTGGGCCGCGGTGCAGGAGGGGCGGCGATGCGGGGCAAGGCCCAGTTCTCGCACAGCCAGACGATGTCCTCATGCACCGGATCCTGCGCCAGCACATCGGGCGCGGCGGGCAGGACCGGGGCGCCGACCAGGGCGTCGGCGGCCTCTTCGTCGGCCGGCTCGGGGATGTCCGCCTCGGCTGGCTCGGCCAGGGTCGCGGGGTCGATCAGCCCGTCATCCGCCTGCTCGCCCCAGGCCTCGCCGCTTTCGGTGTCGATTTCGATGGAACCGCGCGCTTCGTCCGGCGCGAAGTCCGAGGCCGGCCCGGCGGTCGTGGGCACCCGCTGCGCCAGGTCGGGCATGATGAAGCGGAAGCGATAGGTCAGGCCCAGACCGCCGGCATTGTCGTGGCGGGTCTCAAGCCAGCGCACCACCGCGCCCGAAGGCAGGGTGATGTCGGCGCCCGGCTCTTGCGCAGGGGCAACGCCCGCCGCCCCGGCCAGAACGGCCGCAGGCACCAGCGCAAGGCCGATCGCCGCCAGTCTCGACATGCTTCCTCCCTTCGTTTCCCGCAGTTACAGCGGGATGTTGTCGTGCTTCTTCCAGGGGTTCGACAGCTTCTTGCCGCGCAGGCTGGCAAAGGCGCGCGCCACGCGGCGGCGCGTCGAATGCGGCTGGATCACCTCGTCGATGAAGCCCTTCTCGGCGGCGACGAAGGGATTGGCAAAGCGGTCCTCGTAATCCTTGGTGCGCGAGGCGATCTTTTCGGCATCGCCCAGCTCGCTGCGATACAGGATCTCGACCGCGCCCTTGGCGCCCATCACCGCGATTTCCGCCGTGGGCCAGGCATAGTTGAAATCGCCGCGCAGGTGTTTCGAGGCCATGACGTCATAGGCGCCGCCATAGGCCTTGCGGGTGATGACCGTGACCTTCGGCACCGTCGCCTCGCCATAGGCGAACAGCAGCTTGGCGCCATGCTTGATGACGCCGCCATATTCCTGCCCGGTGCCCGGCAGGAAGCCCGGCACGTCGACGAAGGTCAGGATCGGGATCTCGAAGGCGTCGCAGAAGCGCACGAAGCGCGCGGCCTTGCGGCTCGAGTCGATGTCGAGGCAGCCGGCCAGCACCATCGGCTGGTTGGCGACGACGCCGACGGTCTGGCCCTCGATACGGATGAAGCCGGTGATGATGTTGGCGGCGAAATCCTTCTGGATCTCGTAGAAATCGCCCTCGTCCGCGACCTTCAGGATCAGTTCCTTCATGTCATAGGGCTGGTTCGGGTTGTCGGGGATCAGGGTGTCGAGGCTGGGCTCGACGCGGGCCGGGTCGTCGAAGAACGGCCGGGTCGGCGCCTTCTCGCGGTTGTTCAGCGGCAGGAAATCGACCAGCCGGCGGATTTCCGACATGGCCTCGACATCGTTTTCGAAGGCGCCGTCGGCGACCGAGCTTTTCTTCGTATGGGTCGAGGCGCCGCCCAGCTGCTCGGCCGTCACCACCTCGTTCGTCACCGTCTTGACCACGTCCGGGCCGGTCACGAACATGTAGCTGGTGTCCTTGACCATGAAGATGAAGTCGGTCATCGCCGGCGAATAGACCGCGCCGCCGGCGCAGGGGCCCATGATGACGCTGATCTGCGGCACCACGCCCGAGGCCATGATGTTGCGCTGGAACACGTCGGCATAGCCGGCGAGGCTGGCGACGCCTTCCTGGATGCGCGCGCCGCCGGAATCGTTCAGCCCGATCACCGGGGCGCCGTTCTGCACCGCCATGTCCATGATCTTGCAGATCTTCTGCGCATGGGTTTCCGACAGCGAGCCGCCGAAGACGGTGAAGTCCTGCGAAAACACATAGACCATGCGGCCGTTGATCGTGCCCCAGCCGGTGACGACGCCGTCGCCATAGGGACGGTCCTCCTCCATGCCGAAATCGGTCGAGCGGTGGCGGACGAACATGTCGAATTCCTCGAACGACCCTTCGTCCAGCAACAGCTCGAGCCGCTCGCGCGCGGTCAGCTTGCCGCGGGCGTGCTGCGCGTCGATGCGCCGCTGCCCGCCGCCCAGCCGCGCATCGCGGCGGCGCGATTCCAGTTCGCCGAGGATGTCCTTCATGAGCCGTCTCCCTTTGGGTTTGCGGCAAACTACCGGCTTGCTGCGGATGCGGGAAGCGGAAAGGCGAAAATTTGCAAAATATGCTAGATAATTTCGCTGCAAATAGCAAAATTGCTAAAACCCTTGACGCGGGCCGGGGCAAGAGCCATGCCGCTGCCATGGGACTCGTCATTGATCTTGCGGCCGTCGTGGCCAATTGGAAGGCGCTTGCGGCCAAGGCTGCGGGCGCGCGGGCGGCGGCGGTGGTCAAGGCCGACGCCTATGGGCTGGGCGCGGATCGCGTGGCGCCGGCGCTTTACGCGGCCGGGGCGCGGGATTTCTTCGTCGCGCTGGCCTCGGAGGGGCAGGCGATCCGGCCGCTTCTGCCCGAGGATGCGCGCATCTTCGTGCTGTCGGGCCATATGGAGGGCGCCGACCTGGCCGGGCTGATCCCGCTGTTGAACAGCCCCGAGCAGTTCTTCCGCGACCGGGCGCTGCGGCCGCGCGGGCCTTTCGGCATCCAGCTGGACAGCGGCATGAACCGGCTGGGCATCGAGCCCGGCGAATGGGCCGCCATCCGGGCCGAGGCGCTGGCCGCCGATCCGGCGCTGATCATGTCGCACCTGGCCTGCGCCGACGAGCCGGACCATGCGGCGAATGCCCAGCAACTCGCCGCCTTCCGCGCCATGACCGAGGGCGTGGCCGTGCCGCGCTCGCTGGCGGCGACGGGGGGCATCCTGCTGGGGCCGGACTATCATTTCGACCTGGTGCGACCCGGCATCGGGCTTTACGGCGGCGAGCCCTTTGGCGATGCGCAGCCGGTGGTCACGCTGGGCTTGCCGGTGATCCAGGTGCGCGAGGTGCGCCCCGGCGAATCCGTGGGCTACGGCTATGCCTGGACGGCCGAGCGGCCTTCGCGGGTGGCGACGGTGGCGGCGGGCTATGCCGACGGGCTGGCGCGGGCCCTGGCGCGGGACGGCAAGCTGAGCCTCTGGGCCGGCGAGCATGCCTGTCCGGTGATCGGCCGCATCTCGATGGACCTGATCACCGTCGACGTGACCGACCTGCCCGACGTGCCGGCGGCGCTGGAGATCCTGAACGCGCGGCAGGGCGTCGACGCCCTGGCGGCGCTGTCGGGCACCATCGGCTATGAAATCCTGACCTCGCTGGGCCGGCGCTACGAGCGTCGCTGGCTGTGAACCCGATCCGGCTGACCGGCAGGGCGATGATCGGCCTGACCCGGATGACGGGACGGGTGACGCTCTTTGCCCTGCGCGGCCTGGCCGGCATCGGGCAGCATCCGGCGGAACTGGCGCGGCAGGTCATGCAGATCGGCTGGCTGTCCCTGCCGGTGGTCGGGCTGACGGCGCTGTTCACCGGCGCGGCGCTGGCCCTGCAGATCCATTCCGGGGGCGAACGCTTTCAGGCCGGCGACGTGGTCCCGGCCATCGTCGCCATCGGCATGGCGCGCGAACTGGGCCCGGTCCTGGGCGGGCTGATGGTGGCGGCCCGCGTCGCCAGCGCCATCGCGGCGGAACTCGGCACCATGCGCGTGACCGAGCAAATCGACGCGCTGGTGACGCTTTCGACCGATCCCATGGGCTGGCTGGTCTCGCCCCGGCTCTGGGCGGCGCTGCTCTGCGTGCCGGTGCTGGTCGGCGTGGGCGACGTGATCGGCATCATGGGCGGCTGGCTGATCGGGGTGAACGCGCTGGGGTTCAACTCGGCCATCTACCTGTCCAATTCCTGGGCCTATCTGGAAAGCTGGGACGTGGTCTCGGGCCTCTTGAAGGGCGCGGTCTTCGGGCTGATCGTGGCGCTGTCGGGCTGCTGGTTCGGCATGACGGCGGCGGGCGGGGCCGCGGGCGTCGGGCGGGCGACGACCAATGCCGTGGTCGCCGCCTCGGTCGGCATCCTGGCCGCGAATTTCGCACTGACGGGGCTGTTCTTCTGATGCTGGGGGTGCGCGGCCTTTGCAAAGCCTATGGCGCCAAGCGGGTGCTGGACGGGGTGGATCTGGACCTGGCCACGGGCGAAAGCCTGGTGGTGATCGGCGGCTCGGGCACCGGGAAATCGGTGCTCCTGCGCTGCATCCTGGGGCTGGAGACGCCCGATGCGGGCGAGATCCTGTGGCAGGGCCGGCCGCTGGCCGGGCAGCGGGGCGCGTTCATGGAGCATTTCGGCATGCTGTTCCAGAACGCGGCGCTGTTCGACAGCCTGCCGGTCTGGCGCAACGTCGCCTTTCGCCTGCTGCGGACCATGCCCAGGGCGCGCGCCCGCGCCATCGCCGTGGAAAAGCTGGCCCGCGTCGGCCTTGGCCCCGAGGTGGCGGATCTTTACCCGGCGGAACTCTCGGGCGGGATGCGCAAGCGCGCCGGGCTGGCCCGCGCCATCGCCGCCGATCCCGAGGTGATTTTCTTCGACGAGCCGACCACGGGGCTCGATCCGATCCGCGCCGCGGCGATCAATGCCCTGATCCGCGGCATCGTCGACGAGACCGGCGCCACCGCCATCACCATCACCCATGACATGAGTTCGGTGCGCGCCATCGCCGACCGGGTGGCGCTGCTGGATCGCGGGCGGATGCGCTGGCAGGGCACGGTGGCCGAAATGGACGCGGCCGAGGACGATTACCTGCGTGATTTCGTCGCAGGGCGCGCCCGGCCCATGGCGCGTGGTCCGCAGCCGTGATGTCCGTTTTTTCGCCGAATCGACGGCAAATCCGAAACTGCGGGGCCGCCCCCCTTGTGCGAATCCCGCTCAGTTGCAACCATGAGTTACTGAGAACCCCACCTCGGAGACGAATTTGGGTCTGACCCCTACGCATCCCGCGACCGCGACCCCCGGCGAAACCCTGCTGGAATTTCACGACAACCGGCTGCTGATCGATCTCTGCGGCCCGCATGACCGCTACCTCGCGCGGATCGAGGAGGCGCTGAAGGTGCATATCCTGCGACGCGGCAACCTTCTGTCCGTTGTCGGCCCCGTCGAGGCCCAGGCCGAGGCGGCGCAGGTGCTGCGCGCGCTTTACGCCCGGCTGGAGCAGGGCCGCCCGGTCGAGATGGCCGAGGTCGAGGCGGCCCTGCGTATGGGCGCCGAGACCGTCACCGAGGGCCCGAGCCCGGCCGAGCAGCTGGAAATGTTCCAGACCGGTCCCATCGAGCTGCGCACCCGCAAGAAGACCGTCGAGCCGCGCACCGATGCGCAAAAGGACTATGTTCGCGCGCTTTTCGCCAACGAACTGGCCTTCGGCATCGGCCCGGCCGGCACCGGCAAGACCTATCTTGCGGTCGCCGTGGGCGTGACCATGCTGATCGGCGGCCATGTGGATCGCATCATCCTGTCGCGCCCCGCCGTCGAGGCCGGCGAGCGGCTGGGCTTCCTGCCCGGCGACATGAAGGAAAAGGTCGATCCCTACATGCAGCCGCTCTATGACGCTCTGAACGACTTCCTGCCCGCCAAGCAGGTGCAGAAGCTGATGGAGGAAAAGCGCATCGAGATCGCGCCCCTGGCCTTCATGCGCGGCCGCACGCTGTCGAACAGCTTCGTGGTGCTGGACGAGGCGCAGAACGCCACCACCATGCAGATGAAGATGTTCCTGACCCGGCTGGGCGAGGGCTCGCGCATGGTCGTGACCGGCGACCGCACCCAGATCGACCTGCCGCGCGGCGTGCATTCCGGCCTGGTCGAGGCGGAAAAGATCCTCAAGGACATCAAGGGCATCAGCTTCAGCTATTTCACCGCCAGGGACGTGGTGCGCCATTCGCTGGTCGCCCGCATCATCGAGGCCTATGACGCCGAGGCCGAGGCGGCGCTGGCCCGCGGCGAGGTCTTCGACGAGCGTGGCCAGCGCATCCCGCGACGCGAGCCGCGGCTGGCTTCAGGGAGGCAGGGCGATGCCTGACAAGGCCGATGCGCCCGAGGAGGCGCTGGAAATCGTCGACATCGTGCTGGAGGACGACCGCTGGGAGGATGCCGGCCTGCCCGCCATGGCCGAGCGGGCGGCCCGCGCGGTGGGCGAATGGCTGGATCTGGGCGCGTTCCAGATCGTCGTCATGGGGTGCGACGATGCCCGCATCGCCGCGCTGAACGCCGAGTTCCGCGGCAAGCCCAAGCCGACCAACGTGCTGAGCTGGCCCGCGGTCGAATTCGATGCGCGCCGGCCCGGCGCCCCTCCCGAACCGCCCCGCGTCGAGGAGCTGGGCGATATCGCCATTTCCTACGACACCTGCCTGCGCGAGGCCGAGGCGCAGGGCAAGCCCTTCGCCGACCATGCCATGCATCTGCTGGTCCATGCCATGCTGCATCTTGCGGGCTATGACCATATCGACGACGCGGATGCCGAAACCATGGAGGATGCCGAACGCTCGATCCTGGGCAAGCTGGGCATCCCCGACCCTTACCTGGAACACGAGACATGACCAACGACCGAAGTCCCGACACGCCCGTCTCCGCCGAACCCGCCTCATGGGCGGATGGCACAGGCGGGGACGGGCGTGACCTGCCGCAATCGCGCGGCTTTCTGGGGCGTATCCTGGGCGCCTTCGGCGGCGGCGAAGCCGAGCCGGCCGGCGCCGAGGCCCGCGACAGGGGGCCGGCCGCCCCGACGGCGGGCGTTCCGGGGATGGTCAACCTGCGGCGGATGCGCGTCGACGACGTGGCCGTGCCCAAGGCCGAGATCGTCGCTGCGCCGGTCACGGCCACGCTGCCCGACCTGGTCGAGATGTTCCGCGAACACGGCTTTTCCCGCATCCCGGTGTTTCGCGGCACGCTGGACAGCCCGCTGGGGCTGATCCACCTGAAGGATCTGGCGCTGAAATACGGCTTCGGCGCCAGGGTGCCGGTCAAGTTCGCGCTGCGTCCGATGCTGCGGCCACTGCTTTACGTGCCGCCCTCGATGCCGATCGGCGTTCTGCTCCAGCAGATGCAGCAAAAGCGCATCCACATGGCGCTGGTGATCGACGAATATGGCGGCGTGGACGGGCTCGTCACCATCGAGGATCTGATCGAGCAGGTCATCGGCGAGATCGAGGATGAGCATGACGAGATCGAGGGCGGCCTGGTCATCCAGGAACAGCCCGGCCAATGGCTGATCCAGGCCCGTGCCGCGCTGGAGGATGTCGAGGCCCAGACCGGCCTGCGCCTGGCCACCGACGAGGAGGAGGAGGAGATCGACACGCTGGGCGGGCTGATCTTCATGCTGACCGGCCGGGTGCCGGTGCGCGGCGAGGTGATCCCGCATGAAAGCGGCGCCGAGTTCGAGATCGTCGACGCCGATCCGCGCCGGGTCAAGCGCGTGCGGCTGCGGTTGCCGCAAGCCGAGCCGCCGCCCCCGGCCGAAGGCTGAGCCGGCTCAGACCCCGGCGAAGGCCGGGGCGTGGGCGATGCGGCTGCCCGCGGGCAGCCGCGGCCCCAGCGCCATCAGATGCGGCCCGGCATAGGGCGACGCCAGTTCGGCCGGCGCAAAGCCGAAGCGGCGGTAATAGGCCGGATCGCCCAGCACCACGATGGTATGGTCGCCGAATGCGGCGAGCGCGGCGCGAACCAGCGCCGTGCCGATGCCGCGCGACTGCACGGCGGGATGCACCGCCAGCGGCGCCAGCGCCAGGGCCGGCCCCTCGGCTGCCAGCGGCGACAGGGCGACATGGCCGATCACCGTGCCCGCGGCCTCGGCCACCAGCGCCAGCGCAAGGTCGCCGGCCTCGCGCAGGCTGTCCACCAGCCGCGCCTCGGCCGGGCCGTCGAAGGCGCGCACCAGCAGGTCGGACACCGCGGCGCGGTCATGCGCCCGCTCGGCCCGGATGCGCGGCAAGGGATCGCTGCGGGTGAAATCGCGCCCGATGCCCTGGCTCTCGCGGGCCCAGCGGCTATGTTCCAGCCGGGCGCGATGCGCGGCGAAAGCCTCGTCATCGGCGTAAAGCTCGTTCAGTTCCCAGACCAGCGGATCCTCGGACTGCCACAGGTCGAAACGCAGGTTGCCGGGTTCGGCCCGGCTCAGCGCCACATGCTCGGTCAGCAACTCCATGGCCAGCATCATCTGGGCCGCATCCTTGCAGATCAGCCGGCCGGTCAGCGAGACCAGCGGTTTCTCCAGGGGGATCTCCTCGCCGCCCAGGATGGGCGGGGGTGTGTGGTTGTGGTTCTGTCCGCAGGCGCAACTCATGGCAAGATCCTCGTCGTGAACAGGCCGCAACGATGGACGACGGCGGCTTCCCGCGGCCGGAACCGTTAGCAGCGATAACCTTATCGGGCGGCATTGCGCCGTCCTTGTCAATTTGCAAAGCCGCGCCTTGCGCCGGATGCGGCCCCTGAAACGAAAAGGGCGGCGCAGCGGCCGCCCCTCGGGGTCATTCCCACTCGATGGTGCCCGGCGGCTTCGAGGTGATGTCATAGGTGCAGCGGTTGATGCCCTTGACCTCGTTGATGATCCGCGTCGCGGTCTCGCCCAGGAACTGGTGGCTGAAGGGATAGTAATCCGCTGTCATGCCATCGACCGAGGTCACCGCGCGCAGGGCGCAGGCATAGTCATAGGTGCGCCCGTCGCCCATGACGCCAACGGTGCGCACCGGCAGGATGGCGACGAAGGCCTGCCAGATCTCGTCATAAAGCCCGTGCTTGCGGATCTGGTCGATGAAGACCGCGTCCGCCTTGCGCAGGATGTCCAGCTTGTCGCGGGTGATCTCGCCCGGACAGCGGATGGCAAGGCCGGGGCCGGGGAAGGGATGGCGGCCGATGAATTTTTCCGGCAGGCCCAGTTCGCGGCCGAGCGCGCGGACCTCGTCCTTGAAAAGCTCGCGCAAGGGCTCGACCAGCTTCAGCCCCATCTTCTCGGGCAGGCCGCCGACATTGTGGTGGCTCTTGATCGTGACCGAGGGGCCGCCCGAGAAGCTGACCGATTCGATCACGTCCGGGTAAAGCGTGCCCTGGGCCAGGTATTCCGCGCCCTCGATCCCGCTCGCATATTTCTGGAACACGTCGATGAAGAGCTTGCCGATGGTCTTGCGCTTGACCTCGGGGTCGCTGACGCCCTCCAGCGCGCCGATGAACAGGTCGGCCTCGTCGGCATGAATCAGCGGGATGTTGTAGTTGTCGCGGAACATGGTCACGACTTCCTCGGCCTCGTTCAGCCGCAGAAGCCCGTGATCGACGAAGACGCAGGTCAGCTGGTCGCCGATCGCCTCGTGGATCAGCACCGCGGCGACCGAACTGTCGACGCCGCCCGACAGCCCGCAGATAACGCGCTTGTCGCCCACCTGCTCGCGGATCTTGCGGATCGCCTCCTGGCGATAGGAGGCCATGGTCCAGTCGCCGGTAAAGCCGGCCATGCGGACGAAGTTCTCCAGCATGGTCCGGCCGTTCGGGGTGTGATGCACCTCGGGGTGGAACTGCACGGCGAAGAACCGGCGCGCCTCGTCCGCGATCATGGCGAAGGGGGCATTGGGCGAGGTGCCGATGACCTCGAAACCCGGCGCAAGCTGCGTCACCCGGTCGCCATGGCTCATCCAGACTTCCTCGCGGCCGGTGTCGAACAGGCCGGCGAAGATGCCGTCGCCCCGGTGCCCCTCGGCCGGGGCGATGAAAGCGCGGCCGTATTCGGCGTGGTGGCCCGATTCGACCCGGCCGCCCAGCTGCTCCATCATCACCTGCTGGCCATAGCAGATGCCGAAGACCGGCACCCCCATGCCGAAAAGCCCCTGCGGCGCGCGCGGCGAATCCGGCTGCGTGACCGAGGCCGGCCCGCCCGACAGGATCACGGCCTGCGGGGCGAAGTCTTTCAGGAAGGCGTCATCGACCGCGTTGAACGGGTGGATTTCGCAATAGACGTTCAGCTCGCGCAGGCGGCGCGCAATCAGCTGCGTGACCTGGGAGCCGAAATCGATGATGAGAAGGCGCTGATGCTGGGTCATGGCAAGGCTTTAGGCCGCGGCATGGCGCTGCGCAAGAGGGCTGACGCATCGCCGGCTGCAGCGCCGCCGGGGTATTGAAAAACAGAGAAGGCCGGCCGTCGCGCCTCTACCGACGGTGCGGTCCAGTCCGAGCCAGTCGTCTTCTCTGTTCTTCAAATACCCCCGGCAAGAGCTGCCACCGGCACCTTCAGCGCCAGAGAACCCCCAGGGCTTCGGCCGGATCCGGTTCCGACCAGATCTCTGCCCCCAGGGCGATGAAATCGGTCAGCGGGGCCAGCTGGCCGATCAGCGCCGGGGTCAGGGCGCCCTCGGCGACCACCGGGATCTCGATCATCTCGGACCACCATTGGAACAGGTCCAGCGGCGCGGTCTCGCCATGGCCGAGCGCCGTGGCGCCGCAGGGGCCGAAGCTGACATAATCCGCCCCGGCCTCGGCCGCGTTCATGCCGTCATGGCGCGAGGCGCCGCAGAACGTGCCGACGATGGCGTCCTGGCCCAGTTCCTTGCGGGCATGGCGCACCCCGCGCGCGCCATTGGTCAGGTGCACGCCGTCGAGCCCGTGGCGCTGCGCCAGCTGGACATGGTCCTCGATCACCACCGCCACGTCGCGGGCATGGGCGATCTCGCGCGCGAGATCCGCGATGCGGCCCAGCTCCTCCTCGGTGCCGGCGCCGGGGATGCGCAGGCAGGCGATGGGAAAGCGGTCCATGACCTCGGCCAGCATCGGGCCCAGCGTCGAGGCGGCCGCGCCGACCGGGGCGATCAGGTAGAGTTGCGGCGTATTGGGCTGGTCTGTCATGGCGCTGTCATCCCTCGTGGTTCGCCAGCAGATAGCGCAGTGCCGCGCGCCTTGCCAGTGGGTCTGCGGAAGGATATGGCCGCGGCCATGGAACCGGCGATCATCCTTGTCCGCCCGCAGATGGGCGAAAACATCGGCGCGGCCGCGCGCGCCATGCTGAATTTCGGCCTGACCGACATGCGCCTGGTGGCGCCGCGCGACGGCTGGCCCAATCCCAGGGCCGTGGCCATGGCCTCGGGTGCCGCTGGCCGCGTGCTGGACCGGGCGCGGGTTTTCGCGACGCTGGCCGAGGCCATGGCGGATGTGGATTATGCCTATGCCACCACCGCGCGCGGGCGCGAGCTGACCAAGCCGGTGCTGACCCCGGCCACGGCCATGGCCGATGCCCGCGCGCGGGTTGCGCAGGGCGGCCGGGTCGCGGTGATCTTCGGGCCCGAGCGCGCTGGGCTGGAGAACGAGGACGTGGCGCGCGCCAATGCCATCATCACCGTGCCGGTCAATCCCGATTTCCCCTCGCTGAACCTGGCGCAGGCGGTGCTGCTGGCCGGCTATGAATGGGCCCGCGACAGCCTGCCGCCCGAGCCTGCCCCGCAGGGCCGCCGCCCCGATGGCGAGGCGCCCGCGACGCGGCTGGAGATCGAGCGGCTGGCCGATCACTGGGAAGAGCGGCTGGCCGAAGCCGGCTTCTTCTTTCCGCCCGAGAAGGCGCCGGCGATGAAGCTGACGCTGCGCAACCTGTGGTCGCGCCTGCCGCTGACCCGCGCCGACACGCGCATCTTTCACGGCATGCTGCGGCAGTTGATCCGTCGCGGCTGATTGATTTCCGGGCGCGGGCGGGCCAAGGTCGCGCCCGATCGAGAAGGAAGCTGACATGGCAAGACGTCCCGTCTTTCAGGAAGTCACCGAGACCACCCCCCGCAGCACGCCGCCCGCCGGCGGCATGATCGACGTCGGTCCCAAGGGCGCGCGCGGCGCGATCCGCATCTGGCTGATCGTGCTGTTCGTCATGGTCGCGGCGATGATCGCGCTGGGCGGCGCGACGCGGCTGACCGGCTCGGGCCTGTCGATCACCGAATGGAAGCCGGTGACCGGGGCGATCCCGCCGATGGATGGCGCCACCTGGCAGGCCGAGTTCGACAAATACCGGCAGATCCCGCAGTTCCAGCTGGTCAATTCCGACATGGACCTGGCAAGCTTCAAGCGCATCTACTGGTGGGAATGGTCGCACAGGCTGCTGGGGCGGCTGGTGGGGCTGGTCTGGGCGGCGGGCTTCGTCTTTTTCCTGGCGACGAAGCGCATCCCCGCGGGCTGGGTGCCGCGGCTGCTGTTGCTGGGCGTGCTGGGCGGCGCCCAGGGGGCGATCGGCTGGTGGATGGTGCATTCCGGCCTGTCGGGCGAGATGGTGCGGGTGGCCTCTTACCGGCTGGCCACGCATCTGGGGCTGGCCTTTGCCATCCTGGGCCTGATCGCCTGGCAGGTGCTGGCGCTGTCGCGATCCGAGGCGGCGCTGCTGCGCGCCCGCCGGGCGGGCGAGGGCAAGCTCTTCTCGATGACCACCGGGCTGATGCACCTGGCCTTCGTCCAGATCCTGCTGGGGGCGCTGGTGGCGGGGATCGATGCCGGGCGCATGTATACCGGCTGGCCGACCATGGGCGGCGAATGGATCCCGGCCGAGATCTGGGACGCGGCGCTGGGCTGGCGCAACTTCTTCGAAAACCCGGCTCTGGTACAGTTCATCCACCGCATGGTGGCCTATCTGCTGGCAATCTTTGCCGTGGTGGTGTTCCTGCGCGCCCGGCGCTCGCCGCATCCGGTGACGCGCGGCGCCTATGCCGCGATGCTGGTCGCCCTGGCCGTGCAGGTGTTTCTGGGCATCATGAACGTGCTGCACGCCTCGCCGCTGGCTTTGGCACTGGCGCATCAGATCGGTGCCGTGGCACTGTTCACGCTGATCCTGCGCGCGCGGCACCATGCGCGCTATCCAATCGAAACTTCGGTCCGGGGAACAGTCCGATGAGCGCCTTCGACGATCTTCTCGCCTTCCAGCGCCAGACCGAGGCGCTGTCCTCGGTCGCCGAGCGGCTGGCCTGGGACCAGGAAACCGTGATGCCGCGGGGCGCCGTCGAGCAGCGCGCCGAGGAAATGGCGGCGATGGAAGCGGTGCTGCACGAGCGCCGTACCGATCCCCGCCTGGGCGAATGGCTGGACCAGGCCGAGCCCGAGGATGCCGAGGACGCCCGCGTCATCGAACTGATCGCGCGCGATTATCGCCGCGCCTCGCGCATCCCGTCGCGGCTGGCGACGGAACTGGCGCGGCAGACCTCGCTGGCGCAGGGCATCTGGGCCGATGCCCGTGCCAAGGACGCGCCCGAGGATTTCCTGCCGGCGCTGAACGACATCCTGATGCTGAAGCGCGAGGAGGCCTCGGCCCTGGCCGATGGCGGCGATCTTTACGACGCGCTGCTGGACGATTACGAGCCGGGCATAACCCAGGCCGAGATCGCGCGGCTTTTCGATGCCATGCGGCCGCGGCTGGTGGCGCTGCGCGAGGACGTGCTGGGCGCCGCGTTCCAGCCCGAGCCGCTGATCGGGCATTTCCCGCAAGAGACGCAGCTGCGCCTGGCGCGGACCTGCGCCACCGCCTTCGGCTATGACTGGACGCGCGGGCGCATGGACATCGCCGTGCATCCCTTCAGTTCCGGGCGCTGGCAGGACAGCCGCATCACCACGCGGGTGGTCGAGACCGACCCGTTCAACTGCCTTTACTCGACCATCCACGAGGTCGGGCATTCCAGCTATGAGCTGGGCATCGACAGCGATTATGCCTTCACGCCGCTGGGCCGCGGCGTCTCGATGGGCGCGCATGAAAGCCAGAGCCGCATCTATGAAAACCAACTGGGCCGCAGCCGCGCCTTTACCGGCTGGCTCTACCGGCGCATGTCGGACGCCTTCGGCGGGCTGTCCCTGCCCGATGCCGATGCCTTCTACGGCACCGTGAACCGCGTGACGCCCGGCTTCATCCGCACCGAGGCCGACGAGGTGCAATACAATCTGCACATCATGCTGCGCTTTGACCTGGAGCGCGACCTGATCGCCGGGCGGCTGGATGTCGAAGACCTGGTCGAGGCCTGGAATACCCGATTCCTGCGCGATTTCGGCGTGGCGGTGGACCGGCCGGCCAATGGCGTCTTGCAGGACGTGCATTGGGCGGTGGGGCTGTTCGGCTATTTCCCGACCTATGCGCTGGGGAACGTCTATGCCGGCTGCCTGCATGCCGCGCTGCGCGCCGCGGTGCCGGACCTGGACGAGGCTTTGGCGCGCGGCGAGGCCGACCCGGCGGTCGAATGGCTGCGCGAGAACGTCCAGCGCCATGGCGGACTTTACCCGCCGCGCGAACTGATCGGGCAGGCGACCGGGGCCGATGTCGGGGAGGGGCCGCTTCTGGACTACCTGGAAGAGAAATTCTCGGCCATCTACCGGCTTTGAGGCCGGATTCGGGTATTTGGGGAACGAAGAAGCCGCGCGCCGGGCGTCATGGCGGCCGGCCTTTCCAAGCCGGGCGTTTTCCTGTATCAGGCCTCGATCCCAAGGACAGCACGGCATGAGTGACCCAGCCAGCAAGCCCGCCCCGGCGGTGAAGAAGCTTTTCATCAAGACCTATGGCTGCCAGATGAACGTCTATGACAGCCAGCGCATGGCCGAGGCCATGGGTGCCGAGGGCTATGTCCTGACCGAGAACCAGTCGGACGCCGACATGGTGCTGCTGAACACCTGCCATATCCGGGAAAAGGCGGCCGAGAAGCTTTATTCCGACCTCGGCCGGCTGAAGCCCTTGAAGGCGGAGAAGCCCGACCTGAAGATCGGCGTCGCCGGCTGCGTCGCCCAGGCCGAGGGCGGCGAGATCCAGCGTCGCATGCCCATCGTCGACCTGGTGGTGGGGCCGCAAGCCTATCACCGGCTGCCGGCCATGGTGCGCGCGGGCGGCGGGGTCGATACCGAGTTCCCGGCCGAGGACAAGTTCGAGCATTTGCCGAAGCCCGCCGCCACCAGGCGCGCGCCGGCCGCCTTCCTGACCGTGCAGGAGGGTTGCGACAAGTTCTGCGCCTTTTGCGTGGTGCCCTATACCCGCGGGGCCGAGGTGTCGCGCCCGGTCTCGCGCATCCTGGCCGAGGCGCGCGACCTGGTCGGGCGCGGCGTGCGCGAGATCACGCTGCTGGGCCAGAACGTCAATGGCTGGCATGGCGAGGGGCCCGGCGGGGCGGAATGGGGATTCGGCCGGCTGATCCGGGCGATCGCGGAAATCGACGGGCTGGACCGCATCCGCTATACCACCAGCCATCCCAATGACATGGCCGACGACCTGATCGCCGCGCATCGCGACGAGCCGAAGCTGATGCCCTATCTGCACCTGCCGGTGCAGTCGGGTTCGGACCGCATCCTGAAGGCGATGAACCGTAAGCATACGGTGGACCAGTATCTGAGGCTGATCGAGCGCATCCGCGCGGCGCGGCCCGACATCATGCTGACCAGCGATTTCATCGTCGGCTTTCCCGGCGAGACCGACCGGGACCACCAGGACACGCTGGAGCTGGTGCGGGCGGTGAATTTCGGCACCGCCTTCAGCTTCAAGTATTCGCCGCGCCCCGGCACCCCGGCCTATGAGCGGCCGGAGGTCGAGGGTGCCGTGGCCGATGCGCGCCTGCAGGAATTGCAGGCGTTGCTGACCAGCCAGCAGAAGGCCGCGCAGGAGGGCATGGTCGGGCGCGAGCTGGGCGTGCTGTTCGAAAAGCCCGGCCGCAATCCCGGCCAGATGGTCGGCAAGTCGGACTATCTGCACGCGGTCTTTGTCGAGGCGCCCCAGGCCAAGGTCGGCGACCTGGTGCGGGTGCGCATCACCCATAGCGCGCCGAACTCGCTGGCCGGGGTGCTGGCGGCCTGAGCCGCCCGCGCCGGGTCAGACCGTGTCGAGGTAAAGCTCGACGGTTTCCTCGTCGGAAAGCTCGGCCATGTAATGCAGTTCCTGCCGCTTGGTCATGACGAAATTCTCGATCAGATGCGCGGGGAAGATGCGCCGGATCTCGGGCGAGGTTTCGAAGGCGTCGATGGCCGCGCCCCAGCTGCCGGGAAGTTGCTCCAACCCTTGCTCATAGGCATTGCCCTGAATCGGCGGCGGCGGCTCGGCCTTGTCCTCGATGCCGTTCAGCGCCGCGCCCAGCACCGCGGCGACGGTCAGGTAGGGGTTCACGTCGCCGCCCGCCACCCGATGCTCGATCCGCCGCGCCTTGGGCCCGGAGGAGGGAATGCGGATGGCCGAGGTGCGGTTTTCATAGGCCCAGCCGATGCCGGTGGGGGCATGGGCGTTCGGCACCAGCCGGTCGTAGCTGTTCTCATGCGGGGCAAAGAGCAAGGTCGAGCCGGGCATGGCGGCAAGGCAGCCGGCGACGGCATGGCGCAGCACGTCCGAACCCTCGTCGCCGCCATTGTCGAAGACGTTGCGGCCCTGCCGGTCCAGCACCGAGAAATGCATGTGCATGCCAGAGCCGTTCCATGCCTCGTAGGGCTTGGCCATGAACGAGCCGGCAAAGCCGTAGCGCCGCGCCAGCCCCTTGACCAGCAGCTTGAAGAGCCAGGCGTCGTCGGCGGCCTTCAGCGGGTCGGGTTGGTGCATCAGGTTGATTTCGAACTGGCCCGGCGCGGCTTCCGAGATCGCCGTGTCGGCGGGGATGTCCATCGCCTCGCAGGCGTCGTAGAGCGCGGTGAAGAAACGGTCGAAGGCGTCGAGCGCGCGCAGGGACAGGGTTTCCGCCCCGGTGCGGCGCTTGCCCGAACGCGGGCTGGGCGGCACGCGCAGCTGCCCGCCCGAATCGTCGATCAGGAAGAACTCCAGCTCGGTCGCCACCACCGGGGTCAGGCCCACGGCCTGGTAGCGTTCGACCACGCGGGCCAGCGCCTGACGCGGATCGCCCTCATAGGGGCGGCCGTCCAGGTGGAACATCCAGATCGGCAAGAGGCCGGTCGGCGCTTCCAGCCAGGGCATGGGCATGAAGCCGCGTTCGGTCGGCAGCAAGAGCCCGTCGGGGTCGCCGGCCTGGAAAACCAGCGGGCTGTCCTCGATATCCTCGCCCCAGATGTCCATGTTCAGGACCGAGAAGGGGAATTTCGTGCCCTCGGTCAGGATCTTGTCGGCAAAGCGTGCCGGAACCCGCTTGCCGCGCGCCACGCCGTTGAGGTCGGCGGCCGCGATGCGGATGGTCTTGACGTCGGGATGCTCGCGCAGCCAGTCCATGGATCACCTGATGAGATTGGGCCTGTAACGGATCTTCTTTGCCGCGCCGGGAAGGTGGCGGTTCAGCCGGCGGTTCACCATGCCGAACAGCGCGATCAGACCGATGGTCAGCAGCACGAAATAGCCCGCCACGATCGGATAGGCGATGAAGGGGTTGAAGGTCTTGTCGGCGAAATAATTGGCGTAGTAGAGCGCGTCGCCCCGCTGCTGGAAGGCCGGGAAGCCGGAAAAGAACACCAGCGTCGTGGCGTGGAACAGGAAGATCGCCTCGTTGGTATAGGCGGGCCAGGCAAGCCGCATCGCGGTGGGCCAGACCACCCGGCGCCAGCGGGTCCAGCCGGCCATGCCATAGGCATCGGCGGCCTCGAGCTCGCCCTTGGGCAGGTTGCGCAGCGCGCCGTAGAAGATCTCGGCCGAATAGGCGGCGGTGTTCAGCATCAGGACCAGCAGCGCCCCGGCCCAGGCGCGGGTCATCCAGCTGGTCTGCACGGTGATGCCCAGCACGTCGATGCCGGCGCGCGGCAGCTGCACCAGCATCTCGTAGGCCAGGAAGAACTGGATGAACAGCGGGCTGCCGCGGAACAGGAAGATGAACCACTCGGCGGGCTTCCTGGCCCAGGGGTTGCGGCTGGCCTTCGCCACGGCCAGCGCATTGGCCAGGAAAAAGCCGAAGAACAGCGCCAGCGCGGCGAAATAGATGTTCCAGATCAGGCCCGAGCCGATCAGCGTGACCTGCTCGCACAGCGTAAAGCCGCTGCGCGGCAGCAGCCTTTCGCCCAGGCCGAGCGCGCGCAGGCCGTAATCCTGGATGGTTTGCAGGCATTGGTTCATGTCGCGGCCTTTCGCATCGCCTCGCCGGCGGCGGTGGCCTGGCCGCGCGACAGCCTGGTCCGGATGCGGTCGAAGATCCGTTCCGAGCCCCAGGTCATCAGCAGGTAGAAGGCCAGGATGGCCAGGAAATAGTAAAGCCGCCAGTCGGGATGCGGATAGGCATAGGCGCGGGTCTTGGCCCCGCCCAGCTCGCGCGCCCAATAGACGATGTCCTCGACCCCCAGCACGAACAGCAGCGGCGTGGCCTTGATGAGGATCATCCACAGGTTCGCCAGGCCGGGCAGGGCATAGGTCCACATCTGCGGGATCAGGATGCGCCGGTTCACCTGGCGCGGGCTCATGCCATAGGCCTCGGCGGTTTCCAGCTGCGCCTTCGGCACGGCGTTCATCGCGCCATGCAGCACATTGGCGGCGAAGGCGCCGAAGACCACGGCAAAGGCGATCACCGCCAGGAAGATGCCATAGGCCTGGTGTACCCATTCCGGCGAGGTCGAAAGCGGCAGCTTGGCGGCGGCGCAGACGATGAACTCATTGCCCTGCCGCACCGGCACCGAGGGGTCGCAATAGACGCGCGAGCGCAGCCATTCGAAACCCTGGTCCAGCGCGATGGGCACGAACAGGAAGAAGATGATGTCGGGCACGCCGCGCACCATCGAGGTATAGATGCGGCCGAACCAGCGCACCCCCGCGATGCGCGAGCGCGAGGCCATGGCCCCGCCGAAGCCGAAGATCAGCGCCGCCGGCGCGGTGATGGCCAGCAGCAGCAGCACCGTGCCGAAGCTGGCATAGAACAGCATGTGGTTGCCGGTCGTCAGATAGCATGACAACCAGGCAAGCCCGTCCAGGGCAGAGGGGTCGGTGCAATGGGAAAACATCATGCCGCCGGTTTGGCCGCCGCGGCCGGTGCCGCGGCGGCATCAGGTCATTCGTAGGTCTGCGCGTCCTCGCCGAAATGCGTCTTGATCAGCGCGTTCAGGCTGCCGTCCTGCTTCATCGCGGCGATCGCCCCGTTCAGCTTTTCGCGCAACTCGTTGTCGGACTGGCGCACGCCGATGCCGATGCCCTCGTCCAGGTGGACCTGCTCGCCGACGAGGATCAGGTCGTCGCTGTCCTCGACAAAGGGGCGCATGACTTCGTGATCGCCGAAGGCCGCATCGGCCTCGCCATTGCGGACGGCGGCGAAGACCTGGTCGATATTCGGGTATTCCAGCATCGTGGCCTGGGTGTCGGCGATATGGGAGGCCTGGACCGTGCCGGTCTGGACCGCGACGATGCCGGTCTCCAGGTTCGCGCCCTCGTCCAGCGCGACATAGGAGGACGGCGCCGGCGGCAGGTAATCCTCGGTGAAGGCGATGACCTGCTTGCGTTCCTCGTTGATGCTCATCGCCGCCATGATCGCGTCATAGTTCGACGAGACCAGGTTCGGGATGATCGAATCCCAGTCGTTCTTGACCCAGGTGCATTGCAACTCGGCCCGCTGGCACAGTTCGTTGCCCAGATCGACCTCGAAGCCGGCGACCTGGCCCTGGTCGTTGATGAAATTGTAGGGAGGATAGGCGCCCTCGGTGGCGATGCGCACCGTTTGCGCCATGCCCATGCCCGCGGTCAGCGCCAAGGCTGCGGCTGCAAGCGTCAGTTTCTTCATGTCCTTGCTCTCCTGTCGGTTCTTTCATTCGGCCATGGTGGCGCTCAGGAACTGGCGCAGCCGCTCGGACCGCGGCGCGCCGAAAAGCTGCGCCGGCGGTCCCTCTTCCTCGATCCGGCCCTGATGCAGGAAGACGACGTGATCGCTGACATCGGCCGCCAGCCGCATGTCATGGGTGACCAGCAGCATGGTGCGATGCTCGGCCGCCAGATCCTTGATGACGCGCACCACCTCCTGCTGCAATTCGGGGTCGAGCGCGCTGGTCGGTTCGTCCAGCAGCAGCGCCCTGGGCTCCATGCACAGCGCGCGGGCGATGGCGGCGCGCTGCTGCTGGCCGCCCGACAGCTGCGCCGGCCAGGCATCGGCCTTGTCGCCGATGCCGACCTTGGCCAGCAATTCGCGGGCCCGCGCCTCGACCTGGGCCGGGTTGCGCTTCAGCACATGGACCGGCGCCTCCATGACGTTTTGCAGGATGGTCATGTGCGACCACAGGTTGAACTGCTGGAACACCATGGACAGGTTGGTGCGCAGCCGCGTCACCTGCGCCCGGTCGGCAGGCACGCGGGCCAGTCCGGTGCCGCGCCATTTCACCGCCTCGCCTTCGAACAGAATCTCGCCCTGCTGGCTGTCCTCGAGCAGGTTGCAGCAGCGCAAGAGCGTCGACTTGCCCGAACCGGACGAGCCGATCAGGCTGATGACATGGCCGCGCGGCGCCGTCAGGCTGACGCCCCGGATGACCTGGAGCGGGCCATAGGCCTTGTGCAGATCGCGGATTTCTATCACCGGCACGCGGGTCGGATCTGCGGTCGGATCTGCGGCAGGATCGGGGGCCGTGACGGGCGCGGCCATGGTCGGTTCTGTCTGGCTCATGGGAATATGAGGCGATATTTGCTGCGCGATTGCAATGTTTTCGTCACTGGCCTTCCAGGCAGGGCGCAGGCATGGATCGCCGGCGCGGGGGGCGGCACAGGCGGGCCGGGGCGGGGCTGCGCGTTCACTTGCCCGACAGCCCCAGATCGTCCAGCGCCCTTTGCCGCGCCAAGGCCGAATCGCGGTCGTTCACGCCCAGAAGCCCGGCCACCAGCCGCACCAGCGATTCCTCGTCGGCGCTGCGGGCCCCGTCGGCATAGGCGATCTCCCACAGGGCGGCGACGATCTCCTGGCGCTCCTGCAGTTCCACGCGCTCCTTGATGATGCGGGTGAAGCGGACGGTGTCGGGCGCCTCGGCCTCGATCATCTCGGCTGCGGCGCGTCGCTCGGCCGCCTCGGCGGCGTCCAGCCCCCGGCGCCGGGCCAGAACCTGGTCGATGCGCTGCCGTTCAGCCGTGCCGTAATGGTCGTCGGTGCGCGCCAGCCGCACCAGCAGCGAGGCGATGGCGACCTCGGCATCCTGGCCGCTCAGATGCGGGGAATCAGGGCGGACGGCGAAAAGACGGCTCAGAAGATTGCGAAACATGGCCGGATATTAGGGTATTTTCGCGGCGCAACAATATCCCGCGCCAAATTTGTCAGGCAGATTCCCAGCCCTCGACGATGGCCAGATCGGCGATCGAGCAGGGCCGCCGCAGCGCCAGGGCCGCCTGGTATTCCGGGCTGTGATAACAGGCACGGGCGGTTGCCAGATCGGGAAACTCGATCACCACCGCGCGGGGGCGCATCTGGCCCTCGACCACCTCGAGCGCACCGCCGCGCACCAGGAAACGTGCGCCATACCTGGCGAAGGCGGCGGCATTGGCCTGGCGATAGGCTTCGTATGCGGCGGGGTCGTCGACCGTGACATGGCCGATCCAATAGGCTTTGGGCATGGCGTGTTCCTTGCGGCTGTTCCGTGCCGATCATGCCGCGCAAGGGCGCCGCCGCAAGCCCGATCCCGCCCTAGTAACGTTGCGGCACGTAAAGCTCGGGCGGCAGCACCTCGCGCTCGTAATCGGGGTTGAAGACCCGGTCGGGCAGGGTGATCTCGTCATGCGGCACCGGGCCATAGGGGATCATGGTCAGAAGATGGGCCATGCAGTTCAGCCGCGCCCGCTTCTTGTCGTTGCCGGGCACGATATACCAGGGGGCCTCGGGGATGTTGGTGCGCTCGAACATCTCTTCCTTGGCTTTGGTGTAATCCTCCCAGCGGATGCGCGATTGCAGGTCCATGGGCGACAGCTTCCACTGTTTCAGCGGGTCGTGGATGCGCATCAGGAAGCGCATCTGCTGTTCCTCGTCGGTGATCGAGAACCAGTATTTCACCAGCCGGATGCCGGAACGCACCAGCATGCGCTCGAACTCGGGCACGTCGTCGAAGAATTGCCGGACTTCGTCCTCGGTGGCGAAACCCATGACTCGCTCGACCCCGGCACGGTTGTACCAGCTGCGGTCGAACAGCACGATCTCGCCCCCGGCCGGCAGGTGCGGCACGTAGCGCTGGAAATACCATTGCGTCTTTTCGCGGTCCGAGGGCGCGGGCAGCGCCACGACGCGGGCGACGCGCGGGTTCAGCCGCTGGGTGATGCGCTTGATCGCGCCCCCCTTGCCGGCGCTGTCGCGGCCCTCGAAGATGACCACGACCTTTTCCTTGTGATGGGCCACCCAGTCCTGCAGCTTGATCAGTTCGGCCTGAAGCCGCAGCAGCTCGCGGAAATAATCGGCGCGCGGCATCTGGTCGGGATGGGTCTGGCGATAGATGCGGGCGATCTCCTGGGACAGGACCGCATCCTCCATCTCGATCTCGACATCCTCGTCGAGCGTGTCCTGAAGTTCGGCTTCAAGCCAGTCCTTGGGCGTCTGGTCCTGCATGGGGATCTCCTGCTGCGCTTGCCTGCGATCTAGCCTTGCAATGTGACAATCCGGTGTCGCTCCTCAGAACAGCGCCGCGCAGTCGCGGATGATGCCAAAGGCGAAGCCGCCGCCGCTGGCATCCGCCACCGTGCCGCACCAGCGCCCGTCGCTGGAAAACAGGCTCTTGCTGCCCCTGGGACGATAGGCGACGCGCTTGCCGGTCACGGTGAACAGGTTCAGCGTGCCCGAGCCGTTCGGGGCGTAATAGCCGACGACCGTGCCGTCCGCGGTGAAGATCACCCGCTTCTCATTGGCCGGATTGCGCGGCGAATTGGCATAGCGCGAGGCGCTGTTGGCCGGGCTTGCCGCCGAATTGGCGGCGGCATGCGGCGAGTTCGCCTGCCGCGAGGGCTGGTTCTGCGGCGCGCCCGGCCCAAGGTCGAAGGGCAGGCGCGTCTGGTCCAGCAGGAATAGCGGCGCATCCGCCAGCGCAGGCAGGGCGCAAAGCATCAGGGCGGCGAGCGGGGCAAGGCGCATGTCGGAACCGTTTCGTCTGGTTCCGACACTATGGCGCGGCGCGGCGGTTCAGACCAGCCGCTCGTTTTCCATCGCGGCGCGGACGAAGCCGGCGAACAGCGGCGCGGGCTGGAACGGCTTCGACTTCAGCTCGGGATGCGACTGCACGCCGATGAACCAGGGATGGTCGCGATATTCCACCACTTCCGGCAGCCGCCCGTCCGGCGACATGCCGGAAAAGCACAGCCCCGCCGCCTCCAGCTGGTCGCGGTATTTCGCATCCACCTCGTAGCGGTGGCGGTGGCGGTCCTCGATCTCCAGCGCGCCGTCATAGACTTCCGAGATCTTCGAGCCCGGCGTCAGCACCGCCGTATAGGCGCCCAGCCGCATGGTGCCGCCCTTGTCGTCGGTCAGCTTGCGCTGCACGGTGTAATTGCCCTGCACCCATTCCTTGAGGTGATAGACGACCGGGGTGAAGCGGGTCTTGCCGGCCTCGTGGTCGAACTCCTCGGAGCCGGCGTCGGGCATGCCGGCCAGGTTCCTGGCCGCCTCGATCACCGCCATCTGCATGCCCAGGCAGATGCCCAGATAGGGCACCTTCTTCTCGCGCGCGTATTTCGCCGCGGCCACCATGCCCTCGGTACCGCGCTCGCCGAAGCCGCCGGGCACGATGATGCCGTTATAGCCGTCCAAGAGATGCGCGCCTTCGCCCTCCAGCTTCTCGCTGTCCACCCAATCGGCACGCACGCGGACGCGATTGGCCATGCCGCCATGGGTCAGCGCCTCGGCGATGGATTTGTAGGCGTCTTCCAGCTGGGTATATTTGCCGACCACGGCGATGCGGACCTGGCCCTCGGCATTCTCCAGCCGGTCCATGACATCCTCCCAGCGCGTCAGGTCGGGACGCGGCGCGGGGCTGATCTGGAAGGCGTCCAGCACCGCCTGGTCCAGGCCGGCGCGGTGATAGGCCAGGGGCGCCTCGTAGATCGACTTCAGGTCATAGGCCGGGATCACCGCATCGGGGCGGACGTTGCAGAACAGCGCGATCTTGGCGCGTTCCTTTTCCGGGATCGGCTGCTCGCTGCGGCAGACCAGCACGTCCGGGGCGATGCCGATCGAGCGCAGTTCCTTGACCGAATGCTGGGTCGGCTTGGTCTTCAGTTCGCCGCTTGCGGCCAACCAGGGCAGCAGCGTCAGATGCACGAAGATGCATTGCCCGCGCGGGCGTTCCTGGGCGAATTGCCGGATCGCCTCGAAGAAGGGCAGCCCCTCGATATCGCCCACCGTGCCGCCGATCTCGCAAAGCATGAAATCGACCTCGGCCTCGCCCACGGCCAGGAAGTCCTTGATCTCGTTGGTGACGTGGGGAATGACCTGGATGGTCTTGCCCAGATAGGCGCCGCGGCGCTCCTTTTCCAGCACGTTGGAATAGATCCGCCCCGACGAAACCGAGTCGGTCTTGCGCGCCGAGACGCCGGTGAAACGCTCGTAATGGCCCAGGTCCAGGTCGGTCTCGGCACCGTCGTCGGTCACGAAGACCTCGCCATGCTCGAAGGGGCTCATGGTGCCCGGATCGACGTTCAGATAGGGGTCGAGCTTGCGCAGCCGGACGGTGAAGCCGCGCGCCTGCAACAGCGCCCCCAGCGCCGCCGAGGCCAGCCCCTTGCCGAGCGAAGAAACCACGCCGCCGGTGATGAAGATGTAACGCGCCATCGAGGGGCCCCCGTGAGTAATCCAATAAGAGATCGCGGCCCGAATCTGGGCGGTTTCACGGGACTCGAGTCATATCCGATTTGTCCCGTGGCCGCAACGGACCGCAAGTTGTTGTAAGGGGCGCCGGATGCGCCCCCAAGTTCTGGTGTCAGTTGTTGGCCGGTGCCGGGCTTTCCTGCGCGGGTTCCCCGGCAGCAGGCGGCGTCACCGGCGCGGTCGCGGGCGCGCTGCTGTCTTCGGCGGGCGCAGCGGGCGCCTGGGCCGGGGTTTCGGCCGCGGGAGCCGTTGCGGGGGCCGGCGGCGCCACCGGCTGGCCGGCGCCCGGAACCACGGGCTGGCCCGCGCCGGGCGGCGGGGTATAGTCGCCGATGCCGGGCAGGCTGGTCGCCGGGGCCTGCTGGGTGCCGCCCAGGTTCAGCTGGTCCACGATCGAGCCGCTGGAGGCGTTCTGCGCGGCGATCAGGGTCAGCGTCATCGAGGTGATGATGAAGCCGATGGCGAAGATCCAAGTCAGGCGCGACAGCGCATTGGCCGCCTGGCGGCCGGTCATGACGCCGCCTCCGCCGCCGCCCATGCCAAGGCCGCCGCCTTCGGACCGCTGCAACAGCACCACCCCGATCAGCAGCACGGCGAGGATCAGATGCACGGTAAGAACGACGTTTTCCACCACGGGGCCTTTCATTCAGCGACGCGCCTATCTAGTCACCAAGGCGCGGATTGGCAAGCGGGGGCGGGCATGGGCGCGTTGATGATCCAGGGGACCGGGTCGAATGTGGGAAAATCCCTGCTGGTGGCGGGGCTGTGCCGGGCGGCGCTGCGGCGCGGGATCAATGTCGCGCCCTTCAAGCCGCAGAACATGTCGAACAATGCCGCCGTGACCCCGGACGGGGGCGAGATCGGCCGGGCGCAGGCGCTGCAGGCGCGGGCGGCGGGGCTGGCGCCCTCGGTCCACATGAACCCGGTGCTGCTGAAACCCGAGACCGACCGCGCCGCGCAGGTGGTGGTGCAGGGCCGCGCCGCGGCGCGGGCCGCCGCGGCGGATTACGGGGCGCTCAAGGCGCGGCTGATGGGGGCGGTGCTGGACAGTTTCGCCCGGCTGCGCGCCGCGCATGAGCTGGTGCTGGTCGAGGGCGCGGGCAGCCCGGCCGAGGTCAACCTGCGCGCCCGCGACATCGCCAATATGGGATTCGCCCGCGCCGCCGATGTTCCGGTGGTGCTGGCCGGCGACATCGACCGCGGCGGGGTGATCGCGCAGATCGTCGGCACCCAGGCGGTGATCGACCCGGCGGATGCGGCGATGATCCGCGGCTTCGTCATCAACCGCTTTCGCGGCGATCCCTCGCTGTTCGATGCCGGCCGCGCCTTCATCGCCGAGTGCACCGGCTGGCCGGACCTGGGGCTGGTGCCGTGGTTCCCGGATGCCGCGCTTTTGCCGGCCGAGGATGCGGTGGACCTGCGCCGCGCCCTGGGCTCGGGCGGGCTGCATGTTGCCTGCCCCATGCTGTCGCGGATCGCGAATTTCGACGATCTCGACCCGCTGGCGGCCGAGCCGGGGGTGCGGCTCAGCATGGTGCCGCCCGGACGGGCGCTGCCGGGCGATGCCGACCTGGTGGTCCTGCCGGGCACGAAATCGACGCGGGGCGACCTGGCCTTCCTGCGCCAGCAGGGCTGGGACATCGACCTTTTCGCGCATCTGCGGCGCGGCGGGCGGGTGCTGGGCATCTGCGGCGGCTATCAGATGCTGGGCCGCTGGATCCACGACCCCGAGGGCCATGACGGCGACCCCGGCAGCACCCCCGGCCTGGGCCTGCTGGAGGTCGAGACCCGCATGGCGCCCGACAAGCGCCTGACGCGGGCCCAAGGCACCGCGCTCGGCCAGCCGGTCGAGGGCTATGAGATCCACATGGGCCGCACCGAGGGGCCCGACTGCGCCCGCCCCTTTGCCCATATCCCCGAGCCGGACGGCGCCACCAGCCCCGACGGGCGCGTCGCCGGCACCTATCTGCACGGGCTGTTCTCGGGCGATGCGTTCCGCGCCGCCTGGCTCGGGCAGTTCGGCGCGGCCTCGGCGCTGGATTACGGCGCGGGGGTCGAGGCGGTGCTGGACCGGCTGGCCGCGCATCTCGAGACGCATCTGGACATCGACCGGCTTTTCGCGCTGGCGCGCTAGGGACCGGATTTTCGCACTGGCGCGCGAGGGGCCGGCCCCTTGCGCCGGCGCGGCTAGAGGGTTTGCGCCAGGATGCGCTCGGCCTCGGCCAGGCAGGGGGTCAGGCGGGCGCGGTCCTCGCCGGGAAAGAAGCGGGCGCGTACGGCGGTGGGCATCGGCGCCGGCTCGGCGATGACCACCTGGGGGCCCAGCGATACGTTCTCGGCCTGCCAGCTTTGCGCCAGGGCGATCTGCCCGGCCTTGGTGGCGCCATAGCTGCCGAAGAACTTCTGCCCGGCGCGCTTGTCGTCAAAGAACAGCGCCGTGCCCTTGCGGGCGCGCAGCAGCGGTTCGATCAGGTTGATCAGCCCGCGCGTGGCGACGATGTTCAGGTCGACCGATTTCTGGAAATCCTTGGCATCGATATGGCCGGCCGGCGACAGCGGCGCGGCATGGATCGCCGTATGCGCCCAAAGATCCAGCCCGCCCCAGCGTTCCATCACCGCCCGGACCATCTGCACCATGGCCTGCGGTTCGCCCACATCCATCGGCGCCAGCGTGGCCGAACCGCCGGCCTTGCGGATGCGGTCGTCCAGTTCCTCAAGCGCGCCGGTGGTGCGGGCGACGGCCAGGATATGCCAGCCGCGCGCGGCAAGGGTTTCGGCCAAAGCGGCGCCAAGGCCGCGCGATGCGCCGGTGATCAGCGCGATTTTGTCATGCTCGGTCATGGTGCCGATTTCGCACCGGCCGCGGCGCCGCGCAAGCCCCTTGCGGCGGGGCTGCCGGCAACTGCGTCACATTGACCTTGTCGACCGTGCGGCCGCCTGCGGAGGCCTTCAGTCGGGCTGCTGCAGCTTGGCCAGGGCCGACTGGCACATGCCCAGGCCCAGCCAGCGGCAACCGTTGCAGATCCGCTCCAGATCCCTGGGCTGCAGCCGTGCCGCGGCGCGGGCCTGGGCCTCGGCCCAGGTCATGCGCTGGCCGGGGCGGATGTCCAGCGCCGCGGCATGGCGCCGGTCCAGCCGGCCGATCCGGTCGTCCGCGGCGCAGCCCATGCCGCGCCGCGACGGGCAGGGGGCGCAGATCGAATCGGCCATGACGGTAAAGACCACCGGCACCTGCGGATCGGCGCGCAGCCGGCCCAGGACGACGGCGTTCATGTTCCGGGTGAACTCGGGCGAATAGCCGCGTCCCTGCCAGCCGATCGAGCAAAGCACGTGATGGGGGCGCAGTAGAACGGCCCCGGCACTGGTCCGGGGCCGATCCTGATCCTGGTGGGGCGCGCTCAGCGGGCGTCCAGCGGCTTGTAGTCGCGCCGCGGCGAGCCGACATAAAGCTGGCGCGGGCGGCCGATCTTGTTCTGCGGATCGGCGATCATCTCCTTCCACTGCGAGATCCAGCCGACGGTGCGCGACAGCGCGAAGATCGGCGTGAACATCGAGGTCGGGAAGCCCATGGCTTCCAGAATGATGCCCGAGTAAAAATCGACGTTGGGATAGAGCTTCTTCGAGACGAAATACTCGTCCTCCAGCGCGATCTTCTCCAGCTCCTTGGCGACCTGCAGCGTCGGATTGTTGTGGACGCCCAGCAGGTCCAGCACCTCGTCGGCCGATTCCTTCATCACCTTGGCGCGCGGGTCGAAGTTCTTGTAGACGCGGTGGCCAAAGCCCATCAGGCGGAACGGATCGTTCTTGTCCTTGGCGCGGGCGATGAATTCCGGGATGCGCTCGACCGAGCCGATCTCGCGCAGCATCTCCAGGCAGGCCTGGTTGGCGCCGCCATGCGCCGGGCCCCAGAGGCAGGCGATGCCGGCGGCGATGCAGGCGAAGGGGTTCGCCCCCGAGGAGCCGGCCAGCCGTACGGTCGAGGTCGAGGCGTTCTGCTCGTGATCGGCGTGCAGCGTGAAGATGCGGTCCATGGCGCGGGCCAGGGCCGGATCGACGTGATAGGGCTCGGCCGGGACCGAGAAGCACATGTGCAGGAAGTTGCTGGCGTAATCCAGTTCGTTACGCGGATAGACGAAGGGCTGGCCCAGCGAATACTTGTAGGCCATGGCGGCGATGGTCGGCACCTTGGCGATCAGCCGGATCGAGGCGATCTCGCGCTGCACCGGGTCGTTGATGTCGATCGAATCGTGATAGAAGGCCGACATCGCCCCCACGACGCCCACCATGGTCGCCATCGGATGGCTGTCCCGGCGGAAGCCGCGGAAGAAATAGTGCATCTGTTCATGCACCATGGTGTGGCGGGTGATCCGGGTCTCGAAATCGACCAGCTGGTCCTTGTTGGGCAGTTCGCCGTAGAGCAGCAGGTAGCAGACCTCGAGGTAATGCGATTCCGAGGCCAGTTGCTCGATGGGATAGCCGCGATACCACAGCTCGCCCTTGTCCCCGTCGATATAGGTGATGGTCGAATCGCAGGACGCGGTCGAGGTAAAGCCGGGGTCATAGGTGAAAACGCCCGCCTCGCCGTAGAGCTTGCGGATGTCGACGACATCCGGGCCCGCGGTCGGGGACAGGACCGCGAGGTCGTAATCCTTGCCCGCCAGATGCAGTCTTGCGGCTTTCTGTTCTGCCATTCCCAGTTCCTTTCACCTGTCTCCGGCCCGCGGGCCGGGTGATGGGTGCGGGTCTCAGCCCGCTTGATCCTGCAGCCGGGCCACCGTTTCGCCGCGGCCAAGCGCCAACATCATGTCGAACACGCTGGGGGTGGAACTGCGCCCGGCCAGCGCCGCGCGAAGCGGCGCCGCGACCTTGCCCAGCCCCAGCCCGTGCGACTCGCCAATCCGCTTGACGGCCGCCTCGAGTTCGTTGCGATCCCAGCTAGCATTCTGCACCGCGGCAGTCAATTCAGTCAGTATACCACGGGATACAGTATCCAGCGCCGCCGCCGCCTTTTCCTCGACCGCGACCGGCCGGTCGATCAGCGCGAAATGCGCCTGGTCGAGCAGCGCGGGCAGGGTCTTGGCCTTGGCCTTCAGCGCCTCCAGTGCCGGAAGCAGCCGGGCGGTCTGGGTCTGGGACAGGGGCGGCGCACCGGTCGCGGTGCGGAAAGCCGCGATTTCCTCCAGCAATTCGGCATCGCCCATCCGGGCGATATGCCAACCGCTGACATGTTCCAGCTTCTTGAAATCCAGCCGGGCCGGGGCCTTGCCGATGCCGTCCAGGTCGAACCAGGCCATTGCCTGGGCGTCGTCGAACAACTCGTCGTCGCCATGGCTCCAGCCCAGCCGCGCCAGGTAGTTGCGCATCGCCGCCGCCGGATAGCCCATGGCGGCATATTCGTGCAGGCCGACCGCGCCATGGCGCTTGGACAGCTTTTTCCCGTCCGGCCCGTGGATCAGCGGGATATGGGCAAAGACCGGGATGTCCCAGCCCATCGCCTGATAGATCTGGATCTGCCGCGCGGCATTGGTCAGGTGGTCGTCGCCCCGGATCACATGTGTCACGCCCATGTCGTGATCGTCCACCACCACCGCCAGCATATAGGTCGGCGTCCCGTCCGAGCGCAGCAGAACCATGTCGTCCAGCTGCGCATTGCCGAAGGTCACCTCGCCCTGCACGGCATCGCGCACCACCGTCTCGCCGTCGCGCGGCGCTTTCAGCCGGATCGCATAGGGCCCTTCGGGCAGGCTGGCCGGATCGGCGTCGCGCCAAGGCGACAGGAACAGGGTCGAGCGCCCCTCGGCCCTGGCTTGTTCGCGGAAGGCCTCGATCTCCTCGGCGGTCGAGAAGCATTTATAGGCGGTGCCGTTCTCCAGCATGGCGCGGGCGATTTCGGCATGGCGGGCGATTCCGGCGAACTGGCTGACCGGCTCGCCGTCCCAGTCCAGGCCCAGCCAGCGCAGGCCCTGCAGGATCGCCTCGGTCGCCTCGGGGGTCGAGCGGGCGCGGTCGGTGTCCTCGATCCGCAGCAGGAATTTTCCGTCCCGCCCGCGGGCATAGAGCCAGTTGAAGAGCGCGGTCCGCGCGCCCCCGATATGCAGGTAGCCGGTGGGCGAGGGCGCGAAGCGGGTCACGACGGGGCGGGAATCAGTCATCAGCGGTCCGGTCAGTTTCAGAAAACGGGGCCATCGGCCATGCCCGTTAATCCTTTCGAAAGGTCGGCATGCCAATCTTGGCGCCACAGATAAGCAAGTGGCACGGCAAGGACAAGTTTTGGTGACGGAATCGGTGAATGCTTTGCAAAGGCGGCTGCCGGCCCTTGCGCCGGCCGGCATGCGGCATGCGGCGGCCGGGCCGCGACCCCCGGTCGGCATTCGCGCGGGGCTGCTGCCCTGGATGCCTTTCTGGCTCTCGCTGGGCATCGGCGGCTGGTTCCTGTTGCCGCGCGAACCGGGACCGGGCTTCTATGCCGGGCTGGCCCTGGCGGGCCTGGCATGCCTGCTGCTGCCGGGCGGGGCGATGCGGCTGGCCGCGACCGGCGGGCTGGGCTGGGCCTGGGCGGACCGGCTGCGGCTGGCCGCTTTCGCATTGCTCCTGGTTCTTCTCGGGGCGGGACTGGCGGGCGGCAGGGCGCATCTGGTCGCCGCCCCGGTCCTGGATTTCCGCTATTACGGGCCGGTCGAGGGGCGGGTCGTGGGCATCAACCGCTCGTCGCGCGACCGGATGCGGCTGCTGCTCGATCAGGTCACCCTGCACGAGGTCGCGCCCGCCCGCACCCCGGCGCGGGTGCGGATCTCGCTGATGAGCCCGCAGGACCTGCCGGTGCCCGGCCAGCGCGTGATGCTGACGGCGCATCTGGGGCCGCCCGCCGGCCCTGCCGAGCCGGGCGGCTTCGACTTCCGCCGCCTCGCCTGGTTCGAGCGCCTGGGCGCGGTGGGCTATGCCCGCGCGCCGGTCATGACGGTCGAGCCGCCGGCCGATGGCGGGATGCTGGCGCTGCACCGCATCCGCATGTCCCTGTCCCAGGCCATGCAGGAGCGGATCGGCGGCCAGGCGGGCGCGGTCTCGGCCGCGCTGATGACCGGCGACCGTTCCGGCATCGCCGAGGCGACCAACCAGATCATGCGCGATTCGAATCTTTACCACATCGTGTCGATCTCGGGCCTGCACATGAGCATGCTGGCCGGCTTCGTCTATGCCGCGTTGCGGCTGGGCGTCGTGGCGGCGCAGGGGCTGGGCGGCATCCGGGCGGTGCCGGTCCACAAGCTGGCGGCGGTGGGGGCGCTTTGCGCCTCGGCGCTGTATCTGTGGCTTTCTGGCGGCGGCGTCGCGACCGAGCGCGCCTTCATCATGGTGGCGGTGATGCTGCTTGCGATCATCGCCGACCGGCGCGCCGTGTCGCTGCGCACCGTCGCTGTCGCCGCCGGCATCGTGCTGGTGCTGAACCCCGAGGCGCTGACCGAGGCCGGCTTCCAGATGAGCTTTGCCGCCACGGTCGCGCTGATCCTGATGCAGGATCCCTGGACGAGGCTGTCGCCGCGGCTGCCCTGGTGGGCCCGGCCGGTCTTGATGCTGTTTCTGTCCTCCTTCGTGGCCGGCATGGTGACGGCGCCCATCGCCGCGGCGCATTTCGGGCGGATGACGCAATACGGCCTGCTGGCCAACATGCTGGTCGTGCCCGTCGTCGGCACGCTGGTGATGCCGGGCGGCGTCTTCGCGGCGCTGCTGGCGCCGTTGGGCTTTGCGCAGCCGGCCCTTTGGCTGATGGGGCTGGGGACCGGCTGGATGCTGGCGGTCGCGCAATGGATCTCGGATCTGGAGGGCGCGGTCACGCTGCTACCCGTCGCGCCGCGCACCGTCCTGCCGCTGATGGCCGTGGGCGCCATGCTGCTTCTGCCCGGCGCGGGGGCCGCGGGGGCAGGAGGTCCGGCGCTGCTGGTTCTGCGCCGGGGCATGGGCATCGCCCTGCTGGCGGCGGCCGGCCTGCTCTGGCTGGGCGCGAAACGTCCCGATGTCCTGGTTTCGGGGCAAGGCGACGCGGTGGCGGTGCTGACCCCGGCGGGCAGGGTGCCCTCCAAGCCGGCCGGCGGCAGCTTCGCGGTGGAGAGCTGGCTCAAGGCCGATGGCGATGCCGCCGATCAGGCAGGCGCCGCCACGCGCCCGCTGTGGCAGGGGGCGCCTTCCAACCGCATGGTGGAGCTCGATCGGGCCGGCGCCCGGCTTCGCATCCGCCACCTGACCGGCAAGGCGGCGCGCCAGGATGCCCGAGGCTTTTGCCGCGAGGGCGGCATCCTGGTCGCGAATGTCGCCCTTGTCCCAGGCCGGGGTGCCCCGGGCCCATGCCTGGTCCTTGACCCGCCATATCTCGGGAAACACGGTGCAATAGCGGTATATCTGCAAGCCTCCGGCCCGAAATACGTTTCCGTCGACCGGCCCGGCTTCCGCCGGCTCTGGCACTGACGCAATCCGCACGGAGTCCAAGAAATGCATGCTTTGGTCAATCGCTGCATCGAGGCGTTCCTGCGCAACAGCTATGGCAGCGCGACCTGGCAGCAGGTCGCGGCCGAGGTCGATGTCCACCCCGACGGTTTCCTGACCTGGGGCAGCAGTCCGGACAGCGTCACCCGCTCCATCGTGATCGCCTCGGCCCGACGGCTCGACAAATCGGTCGGCGAACTGCTCGAAGATGTCGGTTCCTGGCTGAGCCGGCAGGAGCAGATCCGCAGGCTGCTGCGCTTCGGCGGCTCGAACTTCCAGGAATTCGTCGAATCCCTGCGGGAATTACCGGGCCGCATCCAGCTGGTGATCCCGGACCTGGCGTTTCCCGGATTCGCGGTCCTGTCCGACGCGCCTGGACATTACCGAATCATCGCCCGGCCGCACCAGCCGGGCCTGATGCGTGTGCTGGCCGGCATGCTGCGGGTCATGGCGGATGATTATGGCGCGCTCGCCGTCATTTCGGTCGTCCGGAATCGCATCGACATAGATGTCGTCCTGCCCGACTATTCCAGCAAGCGGGGCTTCGAACTTTCTCCGAAACGCGTGCAGCCTTGAAGGACGCCGTGGTGGATATGCGCAACCTGTCGGAGCTGATGCCCATGCATCTCATGGTGGATCGCGCCGGCGTCATGGTGTCGCGGGGCAAGACGCTTGCCAAGGTATTGGGCCGGGCGTCACGCCTGGAGGATGCCTTCATCCCCGCCGACAATCTTGGCCACCGCATCCGCTTCGAGGAGCTGTTTTCCCAGCTCGGCGGCGGCAAGAGGGTATTCCTGCAACTGCGGCACCATCGCGATGTGTCCCTGCGCGGCCATGGCCTGCATGTGTCGCCGGACATCGCCATGCTCAATCTGGGCTTCGGGATTTATCTGTCTGCGGCGGTACAAAAATTCGGCCTGACCGATTCCGATTTCCCGCCCTCCGACCTGGCCATGGAATTCCTGTTCCTGCACGAGGCGAACCGTGCCGCGCTGCTGGAACTGTCGCGCATCAACACGAGCCTGGAAGGTGCCCGGCAAAGTGCGCAGATCCTGTCCATCACCGATCCCCTGACCGGGCTGCTGAACCGGCGCGGCTTCGATGTCGTGTTTTCAAGGGCATTCGACGCGCGGGCGCGAAATCCCTTTGCGCTGGTCCATCTGGACCTGGATCATTTCAAGCAGGTCAATGACCGGTTCGGCCATGCCGCCGGCGACCGTGTTCTGGTCGAGGTGGCGTCGGTACTGGCCTCTGGCGTGCGCTCTGGCGACAGGGTTTGCCGCATCGGCGGGGACGAGTTCCTGATCCTGATCTTTTCCGAAAGACCGAAGGAGGATTCGATGACGGTTTGCACCAGGATGATCCATCAGATCATGTCGGCGAAAACCTGTCCGTGCAGGATTACGGCCAGCATGGGCGTCGCGGTTTCCGACAGCAGGCGCGTTTCCCGGCAGCAGCATCTTTACGAAATGGCGGATGCGGCGCTTTACCAGGCCAAGCTGGCCGGCAAGGGCAGGGTGGTCCTGTGGGCCGATCCCGGTTCATGAGCTGCGCCGCGAAAGCGCATGCCGAAGAACCGGGAAAGAGGCGGTGCAGATGACCCCGTTGCAGCCATGCCGCATATTCAGGTCCGCGCGCGGCCCCGTCCCGTGATCCGGTCGGCCAGCGCGCCGTCGCCGCTGCTGCGCGATGCGGCGAAAATGTCCCCGGCATTCTGGCGGCGGCGCGGCGTGAACGCGGGGGCGCAGGGCGAGATCGCACGGCGATGCGCAACCATGAGGTTTTCCGCGCGCGCTTTGCTGGCTACTGTGCGCCGAAACGAGTCGGGGGTTGCGGGTATGCAGGTCGTCTTTCATTGCGGGGTCCACGGAACGGACCTCTATCGCATGGTCAAGACCTTGTTGCAGAATCGCGACTGGCTGCTGCGCAACGGAATCGAGCCCGTGACCCCGAACCGGCATGGCGAGATCTTCAACGAGGCGCTGAGCGCCTTGCGGGGCGGCCCCGCCACGCCGGCGATGGAACAGGTGATGCTGGATGCGATCCTGGATTCGGACGATCCGCGCCGCATCATCTGCAGCACCCCCAGCTTTCTCGGCCGGGCGGTGCGCGCCATCTCGCCCGAGGGGCTTTACGTCACCGCCGGCCAGAAGATGGCGGCGCTGGCCAACCTGTTTCCCAGCGCCGAGGTCGAGTTCTTCATGGCGCTGAAGAATCCGGCTACGCTGATTTCGTTCATCCTGTCGCAGGAGGGCGGCGGCAGCTATGCCGAGCTGATGGAAGGGGTCGATCCCGAGGCGCTGCGCTGGGCCCCGGCCTTGCGGCGCATCCAGGCCGCGCTGCCCGGCCGGCGCCTGGTGGTCTGGTGCCACGAGGACACCTCGCTGATCTGGCCCGAGGTGGTGCGCCGTATCGCGACCATGCCCGCCGACGTGCCGCTCAAGGCCGGGTTGCAGATCCTGGGCGACATCCTGCACCCTAACGGCATTCGCATGGTCCGCGACGCGCTGGCGCAGGAAGAGCGGCTGACCGTCGCAAGCCGCCGCCGCATCTTTGCCGCCGCCCTGGAGGCCCATGGCCAGTCCGAGCAGATCGAGGTGGAACTGAACCTGCCCGGCTGGACGCAACAACTGGTCGATCGCATCACCGCAGCCTATGACGCCGACATGGCCGAGATCGCCGCCTTGCCTGGAATCGAATTCCTTACGCCCTGAACCGCGCGTCGGGCGGCGGTCCGGAAGGGAGCGGCGGCGGGGCGGCACCCTCGGGCCCGCAGGATGTCGCGGCACGGCCTGCCGGAATCGGCTCGGCCGGCCGCAATGAAAAGCAAGGCTCTTCCTTCGCCCCTGCCGGGCACGGCGGGGGCGGTGCCATTGGCGCTTCCTGTGCAAACGGCCTGGAAACGGCGGGTTGCCCGCATGGCGCGGCGGGCCTTTGCCGGTGCGAAAGGGCGGCGCGTCTTGCCCGGCGGTGCAGGGCGTGCCTCCCCATGGGTTTTGCCGGCGCGATTTCTCATATAAAAGTGGAAAATCAATCATTCATTACAATCCCTGCGTGTTTCACCAATGCAAAGCCCGCATTGAAAACCGCGTCGGCGGAGCGGCGTTTCAACCGCTGAAGAAAGCTTTTCCATTGCTGGCAACGCGCTTCATGGCCAAAGTTAATCACCTTGACCTCACGTAAAGCGCGCGGTTTGCGCGTGATGCATTGATCCTTTGTGGTTCCTGGCAATAATGTTTCAAAGTCACCGGTTATGGTGCAATTTAATCTAAGATGTTTTTGGAAAGAGTTTGGTGTAAAATGGAAATGCTGAATGATATCGAGGTCATCCTGGCGGCACGTTCCGCGCAGGAGGTCTGGCAGCATTATGCTGCGCGCCTTGCCGACCTGGGTTTCCCCAACATTTCCTATCACGCGGTGCGGATTCTGGAGGCCTCTTGCGACCGGATGCTGGATGACGGGGTCTTGCTGTCCAGCTATCCGCCGCGCCTGATGCAGGAGCTTGCCGGGCTGGATCTGCTTGAAAGCATGCCGATGCGTCGCTGGCTGGCGCAGAACAGGGGCAGCGAAAGCTGGGACTGGATGCGGCGGCTTCGCCTGGCCGGGCGGCTGACGCCGCAGGAAGAGCATGCGATGGAGGTTTTCGCCCGCTACGGCCATGTCGCGGGCTATGCGGTCGGCATGGGCGACGATGTGGAACGGGTCCGCGCCGGGGTGATCCTCGGCGGCGTGATCGGCATGTGCCAGGACCGGCTGGACGCGCTTTGGGCGCAGCACGGCCGGCAGGTCGAGGCGCTGAGCCGGCTGACGCATCTGCGCATCTCGACCCTGCCCTGTGCCGAGCAGCAATGCGTGCTGACCCTGCGCCAGCGTGAGGTGCTGGAATGCATCTCGGTCGGCCGCACCACCCAGGAAATCACCGATATCCTGGATGTGACGCCAGCCACGGTGGAAAAGCATCTGCGGCTGGCGCGCAAGGCGCTGGGGGCCAAGACCACGGCGCAGGCGATCCTGCTGGCCGCCAGGCGCAGGCAGATCTTCAACTCTGCTGCCGCACCGCATGGCCCCGGTCTGGGCGGGCATCCCCCGCCTTCCGAAGCCGGCGTGCCGAGGCAGTCGGCGGGCGCACAGATCTGCGCCGGCTGAGGCTTTGCGGCCGGATACCGGCGCGGAATGCGAAACGCCGGCCCAGGGGGCCGGCGCTCGCAATCCGGATCAGGCGAGGGTCAGGCGCCGGCGCGGGTCTTGGCGACCTCGGCGGCGAAATCCTCTTCCTTCTTCTCGATGCCTTCGCCGACCACGACGCGGGCATAGCCGGTCACTTCGACTCCGGCCTCTTGTGCGGCCTGGGCCACGGTCACGTCGGGGTTGATGACGAATTTCTGACCGAGCAAGGTCACCTCCTCGAAGAATTTCTTCATCCGGCCCTCGATCATCTTCTCGATCACCGCCTCGGGCTTGCCCGATTCGCGGGCCTGCTCGGTCAGCACCGACTTCTCGCGCTCGACCAGCGAGGGGTCCAGGTCGGCTTCCGACAGCGAGGCCGGGTTGGTCGCCGCGATATGCATGGCGATCTGCTTGCCGATCTCCTGCGCCTTGGCGGCATCGCCCTTCAGCGCGACCAGCACGCCGATCTTGCCCATGCCCTCGGCGGCGGCGTTATGCACGTAGGAGACGATGGTGTCGCCCTCCAGCGCGTGCATGCGGCGCAGGGTCATGTTCTCGCCGATGCGGGCGATGGCGTCGGTCAGCACTTCCTCGACCGGGCGGCCGTTCAGGTGGGTGGCCTTCAGCACCTCGACATCGGTGGCGGCGTCCAGCGCGACATTGGTGATCTCGCGGACGAGCTGCTGGAAATCGGCGTTCTTGGCGACGAAATCGGTTTCCGAGTTCAGTTCGACGGCGACCCCGCGGCCGGCGCGGACGGCGACGCCCACCAGGCCCTCGGCGGCGACGCGGCCCGATTTCTTGGCGGCCTTGGCCAGGCCCTTGGTGCGCAGCCAGTCGATAGCGGCTTCCATGTCGCCATTGGTTTCGGTCAGCGCCTTCTTGGCGTCCATCATGCCCGCGCCGGTGGTTTCGCGCAGGTCTTTCACCATAGCAGCGGTGATAGCCATCGAGAGTCTCCTTGCTTTTCAATGCGTCAGGCGGGGTTTATCCCCGCCTGATGAATGTTCCGTAAACCTGTCGCGGCCCGCACCGGGCCCTGTCCGATCAGGCTTCGGCGGCTTCTTCAGCGGTCTCGCCGGCCAGCTCTTCCTCGACGCTGGCTTCCAGCGCGCCAAGGTCCACGCCGGCGGCGCCCATCTGGGCGGTCATGCCGTCCAGCGCGGCGCGGCTGACCAGGTCGCAGTAAAGCGCGATGGCACGGGCGGCGTCGTCGTTGCCGGGGATGACATAGTCCACGCCCTTGGGTGAGCAGTTGGTATCGACCACGGCCACGACCGGGATGCCCAGCTTCTTCGCCTCGGCGATGGCCAGGTCTTCCTTGTTCACGTCGATGACGAACAGCAGGTCGGGCAGGCCGCCCATCTCGCGGATACCGCCCAGCGAGGCTTGCAGCTTGGCCTGCTCGCGTTCCATCTGCAGCCGTTCCTTCTTGGTCAGACCCTCGGCGCCCGAGCCCAGGGTCTCGTCCAGGGCCTTCAGGCGCTGGATCGACTGCGAGACGGTCTTCCAGTTGGTCAGCGTGCCGCCCAGCCAGCGGTGGTTCATGTAATACTGCGCCGATTTCTCGGCGGCTTCGGCGACGGCCTTCTGCGCCTGGCGCTTGGTGCCGACGAACAGCACGCGGCCGCCCTTGGCGACGGTGTCGCGCACGACCTGCAGCGCCGCGTCCAGCATCGGCACGGTCTGGGTCAGGTCGACGATGTGAATGCCGTTGCGTTCACCATAGATGAACTCGGCCATGCGGGGGTTCCAGCGCTGGGTCTGGTGGCCGTAATGAACGCCAGCTTCAAGCAGCTGACGCATGGAGAATTCGGGAAGCGCCATGTCCATGTCCTTTCCGGTTTGCGCCTTGGCGGGGTTTTCAGGGGCTTGCCCCAACCGGTGGACCGTCGAAGGATGTCTCCCTCCGGGGCCCGACCCCGCCTGTGAAGTGCGCGCGAAATAGTCCTTTTCCACCTGGAATGCAAGCCCCGGCGGCAGGAAATGGGCCGGTTTTGCCGCAATCGGGCCGGCCGGCTTTCCGCCCCGCGTCAACTGCGGATTAATCTTTCTGCGCGATGCTGCGCAAAACCGGTTGAATCGGAGGGGCGGATGATCGTTGCGGACGCAAGGGGGCGGCAAGGCCCGGTGGCTTGGGGGCGGGAATGGCGCTGACGGTGCTGGTCCAGCATTCCCGCAGCGAATTGCGCGAAGCCGCGGCCGCCGCGCTGGAGGCGGCGGGAATGGCGGTGCGGCGATCCTGCGACGGGGCCGAGGGCCTGGCGCTGCTCCGGTCCGCTTCCGTCGATGTGATCCTGACCGGTATCAACATGCGGCGGGTCTGCGGTTTCGGCTTCATCGAGGCGGTGCGGCGCCAGGCCCGCCTGCGCGATATCCCGATCCTCGTCATGGCGGTCTCGGCCACGCCGCAGCTCAAGGCCCGCGCCCGCCATGCCGGGGCGGCGGGATGGCTGCCCCATCCGCCCGATCCGGCGCGGCTGGTCGAGACGGTGCGCACCGTCGCCGCCATCGGCGGCCCTCCCGTCGCATGATTGCGCCACAGGGGGGGCGGGAACACCGGGCCGGAAGGCGTGCCCCACCCGTTGTCCATGGGACGCATCCCCTGCCGGGCTCCATCTGGTTCGGGACGGGGCGATCCTGGGCCGGGGGGACGCCGCGGCCTCGGCGATCCTGCCCGACGCCAAGCGGCTGGCTGAATTGCCGGCCGGCTTCCGGCCATTCATGTCGCCATGGCGAAAGCCCCGCAGGATCAGGGGGGCAAGGCATCGTGGCCGCCATCCTGCCGGGCGAATAGCGGGAGGCAAAGCCGATGCGCCCTGCCGGTCCAGGTTCGCCCCGCAGGCCGCGGGGGGCATCGGCGTCTGGGCGGCTGTCGATCCGCGCCGCAACGGGCCCCGACCTCCGTGGCAAGCCTGCCCTGCCGCCGGGGCCGATCGCTTTCCCGCCATGGCGGACTCACTTGCCCGCGAGGCCCTCGTCGTTTAAACAGGCCAGGCGTCGCCCTCTTAGCTCAGCTGGCCAGAGCAACCGCCTTGTAAGCGGTAGGTCGTCCGTTCGAATCGGACAGGGGGCACGCGCGGCGGCTCCTGGCTCCTGGCTCCTGGCTCCTGGCTCCTGGCTCCTGGCTCCTGGCCCGAAGCCTGGCTTCCCCGCGCTCGGAACGGTTCGGCAGGGGCATTTCGACAGCCATCCCGAATGCTCCTGCGGTGGCCCTGTCCAGGGGGCAGGAATCGCGGGACAGAAACCCTGCTGCCGCCGGATGGATCGGCTTTACCCTTAAGGCAAGAAGGCCCGCCGGCCCGGCGCGCCCCCTTATTCTTTCTTGCCCAAATATCCTCGGGGGGTCCGGGGGGCAGACAGCCCCCCGGCCTCGGCGAAGATCATTCCATGAAGAAGGCAAAGCGGATCACAAACAGCGCCGCCACGATCCAGGTCGCGGCATGCACCTCACGCGCGCGGCCGGTCGCCAGCTTGATCGCGGCATAGCTCACGAAGCCGAAGGCCAGGCCATTGGCGATGGAATAGGTAAAGGGCATCATCAGCGCCGTCAGCACGGCAGGTGCGCTTTCGGTGACGTCGCTCCACTGGATCTCCTCGAACTCGCGCACCATCAGGCAGGCGACGTAAAGCAGCGCCGGCCCGGTGGCATAGGCAGGCACCGAGCCCGCCAGCGGCGCAAAGAACACCGCCAGCAGGAACAGCCCGGCCACGACCAGCGCGGTCAGCCCGGTGCGCCCGCCCGCCTGCACGCCCGAGGCGCTTTCGACATAGGCGGTGGTCGAGCTGGTGCCCAGCATCGAGCCGGCCAGGATCGCCGTCGAATCCGCCATCAGCGCCCGGCCCAGGTTTTTGTTGGTATGGGTCGGCCCCTCGGTCAGCAGCCCGGCGCGCTTGGCTACGCCGATCAGCGTGCCGGTGGCGTCGAAGACCTCGACCAGCACCATGACCAGAATCACGTGGAAGATGCCGACGGTCAGCGCACCTGCGACGTCGAGCTGCATGAAGGTCGGCATGATCGAGGGCGGCATCGAGATCACCCCGGCAAAGGGGCTGGCGCCGATGGCGATGGAGACGACGGTGATGACCAGGATGCCGATCAGGATCGAGCCGCGCACCTTCAGCGCGTCCAGCGCCGCGATGATGAAGAAGCCGGCGATGGCCAGCAGCGTGCCGGTCTGGGTCAGGTCGCCCAGGCCCACCAGCGTCGCCGGGTTGTCCACCACGATGCCCGAGTTCTTCAGCGCGATCAGTCCCAGGAACATGCCGATGCCGGCCGCGATGGCGCTGCGCATGGATGTCGGGATGCCGGCGATCAGCCAGCGCCGGATGCCCGTCACCGACAGGAACAGGAATATCAGGCCCGAGATGAACACCGCCCCCAGCGCCTGCTGCCAGGTGAACCCCAGCGCGCCGACCACGGTGAAGGCGAAGAAGGCGTTCAGCCCCATGCCCGGCGCCATGCCGATGGGCCAGTTCGCCCAAAGCGCCATGATCGCCGAACCCAGCGCCGCGGCCAGGCAGGTCGCGACGAAGACCGCGTTGCGGTCCATGCCGGTCGAGGACAGGATCTCGGGGTTCACGAAGATGATATAGGCCATGGTCAGGAAGGTGGTGATCCCCGCGATCACCTCCGTCCTGGCGCTGGTGCCATGGGCCGTCAGGCCGAACTGCTTGTCGAGCACGGTTCCTTTCCTTGGACTGATGCTGGCGCCGTTGGCCGTCAGGCCGGATTGCTTGTCTGGCATGATTCCTCCCATTGGCGGTTTGCCCGCCGTGCTGGCCAGATTATGCCCAGGCATCTTCAACGAGAATGCAAGGTATAGCGACAGAGTTTCAACGAGACGTTAACAAACCGCCATTTTCAAGGAAATCTTGGTTCTGTTTATAGAAATTCTCGGGTTGCCTGAAAGCCCGGCAGGGTGATGAGTGCTAGACAGCCAGAAAACAGGAAAGGAAGCAAGCGATGCGATACAGCCGCGACATGATCGGTTATGGCGAGCATGCGCCCGACCCCAAATGGCCGGGCAATGCCCGGATCGCGGTGCAGATCGTCATCAACTACGAGGAAGGCGGCGAGAACAGCATCGAGCATGGCGACGCCGCCTCGGAAGCCTTCCTGTCCGAGATCATCGGCTGCCAGCCCTGGCCCGGCCAGCGCCACTGGAACATGGAATCGATCTATGACTACGGCGCGCGGGCGGGTTTCTGGCGGCTGCATCGCCTGCTCAAGGACGTGCCCGTGACCGTCTATGGCGTCGCGACCGCGCTGGAGCGCGCGCCCGAACAGGTCGCCGCCATGCAGGACGCAGGCTGGGAAATCGCTACCCACGGCCTGAAATGGATCGACTACAAGGACATCCCGCGCGAGGTCGAGGCCGAGCATATCGCCCGCGCCGTCGAACTGCACACCCGCGTCACCGGCGAACGGCCGCGCGGCTTCTACCAGGGCCGCACCTCGATGAACACGGTGGCGCTGGGATGCGAGGAGGGCGGCTTCGAATACCTGGCCGACACCATCGCCGACGACCTGCCCTATTGGCATGTCCATGACGGCAAGCCGCAGCTGATGGTGCCCTATACCATGGACGCCAACGACATGCGGTTCTCCTCGGGCCAGGGCTTCGGCACCGGTGTCGAGTTCTTCGACTACCTGCGCGACAGCTTCGACGTGCTCTATGCCGAGGGCGAGGCCGGTGCGCCGAAGATGATGTCGATCGGGCTGCATTGCCGGCTTGCCGGCCGGCCGGGCCGGGCCATGGCGATCAGGCGCTTCCTGGACCATGCCCGCAGCCACGAGGGGGTCTGGTTCGCCACCCGGCTCGACATCGCCCGCCACTGGGCGCGGACGCATCCCTTCCAGCCCCGAGAGCGCCCCTCGCAGATGGAGCGCGCGGCGTTCGTCGAGAAGTTCGGCGGCATCTACGAGCATTCGCCCTGGATCGCCGAGCGGGTCTGGGAAGGCGAGATGGGCGCCATCCACGACACCCCGGCCGGGCTGGCGGCGCGCATGGCGCAGGTGTTCCGCAGCGCCTCGGACGAGGAGCGGCTGGGCGTGCTGCGGGCGCACCCGGACCTGGCCGGCAAGCTGGCCGCGGCCAAGCGCCTGACCGCCGACAGCACCGCCGAACAGGCCAGCGCCGGGCTCGACAGCCTGACCGATGCCGAGCGTGCCGAATTCGACCGGCTGAACACGACCTATATGGAAAAGCACGGCTTTCCCTTCATCATCGCCGTGCGCGACCACGACAAGCCGGGGATCATGGCCGCCATGCGCCGGCGCATCGACAACGACACCCCGACCGAGCGGGCCGAGGCCGAACGCCAGGTCAGCCGCATCGGCGCGCTGCGCCTGCAGCAGATCCTGGGCAGCAACTGAGCCCCGCTCCGCCCGCCGCCATGGCGGGCCGGAATCGCCACAGACGGACCGGGGCAAAGCGATCCCGGCGCAACGGAGACCTGACATGACCGCCAAGACCCCGACCTATGCCGGGCCCTTCGCCGGCCTGCCGCCGCAGACCGACCTGTCCACCGATACCGCCGTCTTCACCGATGCCTATGCGGTCATCCCCGCCAGCACGATGCGCGACATCGTCACCAGCTTCCTGCCGGGCTGGACGGGCATGCGGATGTGGATGATCGCCCGCCCGCTCTCGGGCTTTGCCGAGACCTTCAGCCAGTATATCGTCGAATTGCAGCCGCAGGGTGGCTCGGACCGGCCCGAGGACGATGCGGGCGTGCAGGCGGCGATCTTCGTCACCGAGGGCGCGCTGACCCTGACCATCGACGGCCGGACGCATGAGCTGGAGCCCGGCGGCTTCGCCTATATCCCGGCCGGCATGGCCTGGTCGGTCCGGAACGGCGATGCGACCGCGCGCTTTCACTGGTGGCGCAAGCGCTGGCAGGCGGTGGAGGGGCTGGAAAAGCCCGAGGTGATCGTCGCCAACGAGCGCGACATTGCCCCGGTCCCGATGCCCGACACCAATGACAGCTGGGCCACCACCCGTTTCATGGATCCGGCGGACCTGCGCCACGACATGCATATCACCATCGTGACCTTCAAGCCGGGCGGCTCGATCCCCTTTGCCGAGACGCATGTCATGGAGCACGGGCTGTTCGTGATCGAGGGCAAGGCGGTCTATCGGCTGAACCGCGACTGGGTCGAGGTGGGACCGGGCGATTTCATGTGGCTGCGCGCCTTTTGCCCGCAATGCTGCTATGCCGGCGGGCCGGGGAATTTCCGCTACCTGCTTTACAAGGACGTGAACCGGCACGCGCCGATCTGGAAGTAGGGGGCTCTGCCCCCAGCCGCTGCGCGGCTTCCCCCGGGGTATTTGGAGAACAGAGAAAGCCGGTCAGCGGGCGCGGCGGAAGGTCAGGTTGATGCGGGTGGCGCCGGTCAGCGGATGCTCGCCCCGTTTCAGCGTCAGGATGCCGTGCCAGGCCAGCCGCGCCGGGCCGCCCCAGACGACCACGTCGCCATGTTCCAGCGCGTGTTTCTTTACCGGGTCGCCGCGCTGGGGGCCGCCGAACTGGAAGGTCGCGGGCAGGCCCAGCGAGACCGAGACGATGGGCGCGTCGAGATCCGCCTCGTCCCGGTCCTGGTGCAGGCCCATCTTGACGCCCGGCACGTAGCGGTTGACCAGGCAGGCATCGGGCCGGAAGCCGGGAAAGCCGGCATGTGCGGCCGCCTCCTGCGCCAGCCGCAGGAAACCTGCGGGCATTTCGGGCCAGGGCCGGCCGGTCAGCGGGTCGTCCGGCTCGTAGCGGTAGCCGCGCCGGTCGCTGACCCAGCCGAGCGCGCCGCAATTCGTCATCTCGACGCCGATCTGCCGGCCGCCCGGCGTCTGCATGTGCCGGAAGGGCGAGATGCCGGCGATATGCGCGACATCCGCGAGGATGGCGGGATCGAGCGCGAAGCCGCGCAGGATCATGGCGCCGGGGCCGATAGGGTCGTCGCGGCGGGTTCCGAACAGGTCTGTCTTCATGCGGCCCTCCCACGGGATTGTCATGTGCTGCGGCTTGACCTGGGGCCTGGACGATGGCTTTCAGGTGGGGTCACAGCAAAGGATTCCTGCCATGCGCCGTCCCCTTGCCGCAATCGCCCTGACGCTGCTTTGCGCCCTGCCCCTGGGGCCGGTTCAGGCGCAGGATCACGGCGGGCCTGAGGTCGCGGCGATCAAGGAAGCGGTGTTCAACGGCCCCGGCCTGCCGGTGATGGGCAACCCGCAAGGCGATACGGTGCTGGTCGAGTTCTCGGATTACAATTGCGGCTTTTGCCGCAAGAGCGCGCCGGAGGTGGCGGCGCTGCTGCAATCGGATTCCGGCGTGCGGCTGGTGGTGCATGAGATCCCGATCTTCGGCGCGGGCTCGCGCTATGCCGCCGAGGCGGCGCTGGCCGCGCAGGCGCAGGGCAAGTATCCCGAGTTTCACCGGGCCCTGATGGCGATGCGCGGCAAGGCCGAGGAGGCCTCGGTGCTGCGCGTCGCCCGCGAGGTCGGGCTGGACGTGGCGCGGCTGCAGCGCGACATGCAGGCGCCCGAGATCACGCAGAGGATCGAGCGCTCGCTGGAACTGGCCGACGAGATCGGGCTGGTCGGCACGCCCAGCTTCATCGCCGGCGAGCGGGCGATCTTCGGCTATCTGGCCAAGGACGACCTGGCCGAACTGGTGGCCGAGGCGCGCGGCGCGCGATAGCGCGCGCCTTTCGCCCTCAGGTGCGGATGTCGACGCCGAGATGCTTGGCGACGGTGAAGATGTCCTTGTCGCCGCGGCCCGACAGGTTCACCACCATGATGTGATCCTTTGGCAGCTCGGGCGCGATCTTGACGACATGGGCCAGCGCATGGCTGGGCTCCAGCGCCGGGATGATGCCTTCGAGCCGGCACAGGGCCTGGAAGGCCGCCAGCGCCTCGTCATCGGTCACGCTGACATATTCGGCCCGGCCCTGTTCCTTGAGCCAGGCATGTTCCGGGCCGATGCCGGGATAGTCGAGCCCGGCGCTGATCGAGTGGCCTTCAAGGATCTGGCCCTCGTCGTCCTGCAAGAGATAGGTGCGGTTGCCGTGCAGCACGCCGGGGCGGCCGCCGGTCAGGCTGGCGCAATGCTGCATGCGCGCGTCGACGCCCTTGCCGCCGGCCTCGACGCCGATGATGCGCACCGAGGGATCGTCGAGGAAGGGGTGGAACAGGCCCATGGCGTTCGAGCCGCCGCCGATCGCCGCGACCACGCTGTCGGGCAGGCGGCCCTCGCCCTCCTGCTCGGCCAGCTGCCAGCGGGTCTCGCGGCCGATGATGCATTGGAAGTCGCGCACCATGGCCGGATAGGGATGCGGGCCGGCCACCGTGCCGATGCAATAGAAGGTGTCGCGCACATTGGTCACCCAGTCACGCAGCGCGTCGTTCATCGCGTCCTTGAGCGTGCCGCGGCCAGAAGTGACCGGCACCACCTCGGCGCCCAGGAGCCGCATGCGGAACACGTTCGGCGCCTGGCGTTCGACGTCATGGGCGCCCATGTAGACGATGCATTTCAGCCCGAAGCGGGCGCAGACCGTCGCCGTCGCCACGCCGTGCTGCCCGGCGCCGGTCTCGGCGATGATCCGGGTCTTGCCCATGCGGCGCGCCAGCAGGATCTGGCCCAGCACGTTGTTGATTTTGTGGCTGCCGGTGTGGTTCAGCTCTTCGCGTTTCAGGTAGATCTTCGCGCCGCCCAGTTCCTCGGTCAGGCGGGGCGCGAAATAGAGCGGGCTGGGGCGGCCGACGTAATGCTTCCACAGATCGTCCATCTCGGCCCAGAAGCTCGGGTCGTCCTTGGCGCGGTCGTATTCCGCCTGAAGGTCGAGGATCAGTGGCATCAAGGTCTCGCTGACGAAGCGGCCGCCGAAGATGCCGAAGCGGCCCTGTTCGTCCGGGCCGGTCATGAAGCTGTTGATGAGGTCTTCGGCCATGGCTCTCCTCGCGGCGCGGTCGGAATGGGTATTTGGGAAACGGTGAAAGCCCGTCAGAGGGTTTTCTTATATCCGATATGGGAGGGGGTAAAGCCGAGCCTGTCGTAGAAGCGATGCGCGTCGCTGCGGCTGCGGTTGGTGGTGAATTGCAAGAGCCGGCAGCCGGCGGCGCGGGCGCGGGTCTCGGCATCGCCGATCAGCGCCGCGCCGACGCCCCGGCCGCGCAGGTCGGGGCGGACGCGCACGCCCTCGATCTGGGCGCGGCGGGCGGCGGTGAGAGACAGGCCGGAGATGAAGGTGATCTGGTAGCAGGCGACCACCTGCCCGTCGAGCACGCCGACGATCAGCCGGTTCGCGGCCTCGGCCTGCATGGCATCCCAGGCGGCGAGATAGGGGGCGAGGTCGTCGCCCTCGCGCGTCTGGCCCAGCATGTCGTCGCGCAGGAGCGCAAGGATGGCGGGAACCTCGTTGCGCCGCGCCTCGCGGAAGGCGACGGCGGCGGTCACAGGATCGGGGCCGTGGCGCGGGCGATGAAGCGGCGGATGCGCTCGGGATCCTTGAGGCCCGGCGCGCTTTCGACGCCGGAGGAGACATCGACGCCCGGCGCGCGGGTCAGGCGGATCGCCTCGGCCACGTTTTCGGGCGTCAGGCCGCCGGCCAGCAGCCAGGGCTTGAGGATCTGCCGCCCGGCCAGCAGCCGCCAGTCGAAGGCCAGGCCGTTGCCGCCAGGCAGGGGCGCGTCCTTGGGCGGCTTGGCGTCGATCAGCAGCATGTCGGCCACCAGGCCGTAGTCCCAGAGCTGATCGAGATCCTGCGGATCGGCCACGCCCACCGCCTTCATCACCGGCAGGCCGCTGCGTGCCTTGATCTCGGTCACGCGGGCCGGCGTCTCGGTGCCGTGCAACTGGATCAGGTCCAGGGGCACGCGGGCGAGCACCGCGTCCAGCGCCGCGTCGTCAGGGTCCACGAACAGCCCGACCTTGGCCACGCCCAGCGGCACTTGCGCGGCAAGCTCAGCCGCCGTTTCGGGGGCCAGATGGCGCGGGGACTTGGGGAAGAAGACGAAGCCGACATAGCGCGCCCCGGCCTCGACGGCCGCGGCAAGGCCGGCGGCCTCGGTCAGGCCGCAGATCTTGACGGAGACGGCCATGGTTCAGCGCGGTGCCGGCAGGGTCGAGCCGGAACCTGCCGGCGCGGCCGGCTTGCGGGCGGGATCGTCCAGGATCGCCAGCACCTCGTCGCGCGGCGCGGCATGGGTGCGGCGCAGGTCGCCGACCTCGCGCTGCAACTGCGCCAGGTCATGCGCGCGGCGGCTGGATTCGGCGCGCAGATGCGATTCGCGCAGCCATTCCCAGACCAGCCCGACCAGCACGCCGAAGACCATGGCCAGGAAGAGCGCCACGAAGGCCGGCATGGTCAGCGACCAGCGCCCGCCGGCGAATTGCGCCAAGGCCTCGGGCACCAGGCTGACGGTGACGGGCTGGCGATTCGCCGCCGCCAGCAGCATCAGCACGATGGCCAGAATGACAAGGAAGAAGACCCGGATCGTGCGCATCGCTGAACCCCGCAAAGATTGACGCCGGCAATCTGGCCTATTCGGCGAGGCCGTTCAACCGTTCGCGCAGCAGCTTGCCGGTCTTGAAGAAGGGCACATGCTTTTCGTCCACGCTGACGGTTTCGCCGGTGCGCGGGTTGCGGCCCTGGCGCGCGTCGCGTTTCTTCACCGAGAAGGCGCCGAAGCCGCGCAACTCGACCCGGTCGCCCCGTGCCATGGCGTCGATGATCTCCTCGAACACGGTGTTCACGATCCGCTCGACATCGCGCTGGAACAGATGCGGGTTTTCCTCGGAGATTTTCTGGATCAGTTCGGATCGGATCATTGCGGTTCCTGAATCTGGTGTTCCAACAATTCCTGTCGCCCGATCATAGGGCTGGCGGCGCGGCATTCAACGACAGAACGCATGGTGCGCGGTTTGGTTGCCGTGCTTTTCAAGACTTTATGGTTCAATCGGCGGCGATCCGCAATGAAAAGCGCCCCCGGACGGGCCGGGGGCGCAAAGTTCAGCCTATGGTTGGCTCAGCTGCGGCCCTTGAGCGCGGCGCCCAGGATGTCGCCCAGCGAGGCGCCCGAATCCGAGCTGCCATACTGTTCGACCGCTTCCTTCTCTTCGGCGATCTCGCGCGCCTTGATCGACAGGCCCAGGCGGCGGGTCTTGGTGTCGATGTTGGTGACGCGGACATCGACATGATCGCCGACCTGGAAGCGCTCGGGGCGCTGGTCCTGACGGTCGCGGGCCAGGTCCGAACGACGGATGAAGGATTTCATGCCGTTGTATTCGACCTCGATGCCGCCATCCTCGATCGCCGTCACGGTGACGGTGATGACCGAGCCGCGCTTGACGCCCTCGACGGCCTCGGCCATCGCGTCGTTTTCAAGCGCCTTGATCGAGAGCGAGATGCGCTCCTTCTCGATGTCGACTTCCTGGACCACGGCTTTCACCACGTCGCCCTTGCGGAAGTCCTGGACGGCTTCCTCGCCGCGGGTATCCCAGCTGATGTCCGACAGGTGGACCATGCCGTCGATATCGCCTTCCAGGCCGACGAACAGACCGAATTCGGTGATGTTCTTGACCTCGCCCTCGATGACGGTGCCGACGGGATGGGTCTCGGCAAAGACTTCCCACGGGTTGCGCATGGTCTGCTTGAGACCCAGCGAAACGCGGCGCTTGGCTTCGTCGATCTCCAGCACCATGACGTCGACTTCCTGCGAGGTCGAGACGATCTTGCCGGGATGGACGTTCTTCTTGGTCCAGCTCATTTCCGAGACGTGGACCAGGCCCTCGACGCCGGCTTCCAGCTCCACGAAGGCGCCGTAATCGGTGATGTTGGTCACGCGGCCGGTATGGACCGAGCCGATCGGGAACTTGTCGGCCACGGTATCCCACGGGTCGGCCTGAAGCTGCTTCATGCCCAGGCTGATGCGGTGGGTGTCCTTGTTGATCTTGACGACCTGGACCTTGACGGTCTCGCCGATCGACAAGATCTCGGACGGGTGGTTGACGCGGCGCCAGGCCATGTCGGTGACGTGCAGCAGGCCGTCAACACCGCCCAGATCGACGAAGGCGCCGTATTCGGTGATGTTCTTGACCACGCCCTCGACGGTCTGGCCTTCCGACAGGTTGGCGATGACCTCGGCGCGCTGCTCGGCGCGGCTCTCTTCCAGGATGGCGCGGCGCGACACGACGATATTGCCGCGGCGGCGATCCATCTTCAGGATCTGGAAGGGCTGTTTCAGGCCCATCAGCGGGCCGGCGTCGCGCACCGGGCGCACATCGACCTGCGAACCGGGCAGGAAGGCCACGGCGCCGCCCAGGTCGACGGTGAAGCCGCCCTTGACGCGGCCGAAGATGGCGCCTTCGACGCGCTCTTCCGCGGCATAGGCTTTCTCCAGGCGGTCCCATGCCTCTTCGCGGCGGGCCTTCTCGCGCGAGATCGAGGCTTCGCCGCGGGCGTTCTCGACGCGGTCCAGATAGACCTCGACCTCATCGCCGACCGCGATGGCGGGGGCTTCGCCGGGATTGGCAAATTCTTTCAGATCGACGCGGCCTTCCATCTTGTAGCCGACGTCGATGATGGCCTGGCCCGCCTCGATGGCGATGACCTTGCCCTTGACGACCGAGCCCTCTTCGGGCGTGTCGATGGCGAGGCTTTCGTTCAGGAGGGCCTCGAATTCCTCCATGGTCGCTTTAGCGCACATATAGATCCAGTTTCCTTTTCGATCATTGCTGGCCATGCGGTTGGCTCCGCCGGTCTTTTTGTAGATGC
>Ga0182741_1000523_pt1 | contig 57107 bp, 42 predicted proteins | sample eDN5th37CBELigOP_FD_128874 | JGI IMG/M metagenome (GOLD analysis project Ga0182741, IMG submission 128874) | Enriched Organic Plus compost microbial communities from Emeryville, California, USA - eDNA 5th pass 37_C BE-Lig OP (version 2) (version 2) ... | reverse complement strand
GGGTGCCGTCCGCCTGCGGCGGGACGGCGAGCAGCACGATCTTCCCCGCGGCGAGGGTGGACGGGATCATGCGCAGCGGGTCGCCGGCCACCCCCCCGTAGACGACGCGGGCGCCGTCGAAGGAGCGAGGCTGCCCCATCGCGCTCTGATCGCGCGCGAGGAGGTCGGTGCCGAGCGTCAGGGTGCGGCCGTCCACGGTGATCGGCGTCGTCGCCGTGAGCGCGCGCCCTTCGAGGACCTGCTGGAAGAAGGTGCCGTTCTCCCCCCCGGGCTCCAACCCGAGCGCCCGGACCTGGCGCTCGATGTAGGCGGTCCCCTTGTCGTTCCCCGGATGCCCCGAGCGGCGCCCCATCATCGAGTCGTCGGCGAAGACGTAGAGCCGCGACATGAGGTCGGTCGGCGTGATCTCGGCCGTCGTGGGGCGCGGGTCGAACTTGATGGGATTCGCGGTCGCCGCCGCCGCCACGGAGGCCGGGGTGACGGAGCCCGTCTCGTGGATGGAACGCGAGCAGGCGGCGAGGGCGGCGCCGACGAGCCCGGCGAGGAGCACGTGCCGAGTGAGGGACATCGATCGAGGAGCGAAGGACGAGGAACGGACTGCGGGGTGCGGACCGGCCGAGGGCCGAGGGGCCCCTGGCCGCCGGCCCCTCCTACAATCTCGGGCGCCGGCAGACGGCGGGCCACTCCGCGGGGAGCGACTTACCGTTCCCTTGCGCCGCGTCGGGGTTTGACTGTCATCGTACCCGGCGCGTTCCCGAATTGCGCCCGTCCGCTCCGGTCATAGGTTGAGGGACCTGCCGCCGACATCCATGGTGGTGCCGGCTTCGATCGCTGCCAATCCGACGTCATGCGCATCAGCATCCCCACGGAGATCTCCCCCAACGAGCGCCGCGTCGCACTCGCCCCGGACAGTCTCGCCCGCCTCGTGAAGGGTGGGCTCGAGATCGTCGTCCAGCGTGGCGCCGGCCGGCGCGCCGGCTTCTCGGACGAGAGCTACGAGAAGGCCGGCGCCACCCTCGTCGACGATGCCGCTTCCGCGTTCGGCGGGGGCGGCATCGTCGCGAAGGTCCAGCCTCCCACTCCCGCCGAGATCGCCCTGCTCGAACCCGAGACGGTGCTGATCTCCCTCCTCCTCCCCGGCCGCAACGCCGAGCTGACGGCGGCGCTGGCCGCGCGCCAGGTCACCGCGCTCGCCCTCGAGCTGGTGCCGCGCATCACGCGCGCCCAGTCGATGGACGTCCTCTCGTCGCAGGCGACGGTCGCGGGGTACAAGGCGGTGCTGCTCGGCGCCACGCAGCTCGACAAGTTCATGCCGATGCTGACCACGGCCGCCGGCAACGTCACCCCGGCGAAGGTGTTCGTCATCGGCGCGGGCGTCGCCGGGCTGATGGCGATCGCCACCGCGCGGCGGCTGGGCGCGGTCGTCAGCGCCTTCGACGTGCGCCCGGCGGCGAAGGAGCAGATCGAGAGCCTCGGCGCGACCGCCGTCGCGGCGGATCTCGTCGCCGCCTCCGCGGAGGGGGCGGGGGGCTACGCGCGCGCGCAGACCGAGGAGGAGCAGGCGCGCACCATGGCGGCGCTCGCGGCCCACATCAAGGACATGGATCTCGTGGTCACGACCGCGCAGATCCCGGGACGCGCCGCGCCGCGGCTCGTGACCGCGGAGACCGTGCGCGCCATGCGCCCCGGATCGGTGATCGTGGATCTGGCGGCGGAGAGCGGCGGCAACTGCGAGTGTACGCGCGCCGGGGAGACGGTCGTCGAGCAGGGCGTCACGATCCTCGCCCCGGTCAACCTCGCGGCCACCGTCCCCTACCACGCCAGCCAGATGTTCGGCCGCAACATCCAGGCGCTCCTCGGCATCCTCGTGAAGGAGGGGCGCATCGACCTGGGCGACGAGGTGGTGCGAGCGATGCTCGTGACCCCCGCCGCGATCCCGGAAACCACGGCAGCCTCATGACGCTCCTCTACGTCTTCGTCCTCGCCGGCTTCGTCGGCTACATGGTGATCTCGCGCGTGCCGCCGCTGCTGCACACGCCGCTCATGGCCGCGACCAACGCGATCTCCGGCATCTCGCTCGTCGGCTCGCTCGTCGCCGCCGGCGCGGACCACGGCCGGCTCGCGACGATCCTCGGCTTCGTCGCCGTGACGTGCGCGACGACGAACGTCGTGGGCGGATTCCTGATCACCGATCGCATGCTGGGCATGTTCCAGCGCGGCGGCAAGCGCGAGAAGAAGGAGGAGACGAAGTAATGCGCCTCGGCCTGCTGGAACTCGCCTACTTCGCCGCGACCGTCCTCTTCATCCTCGGCCTCAAGAGCCTCACCCGACCGGCGGAAGCGCGGCGCGGGATGCAGATGGCGGCCGTCGGCATGCTGCTCGCCATCGTCGGCACGCTCCTCAACGAGCAGATCGTCGATTATCGCTGGATCGCCGCCGGCCTCATTCTCGGCTCCCTCATCGGCTATCCGCTCGGGATGTGGGTGCCGATGACGGCCATGCCGCAACGCATCGCGATGGCGCTCTCCCTCGGCGCGCTCGCGGCGACACTCGTCGGCATCGTCGAGTTCTTCACCCAGATCCACACCATCGGCACGCTCTCGCGCGGCACCGCGGCGGCGCTCGCGTTCGAGGTGATGTTCGGGTCGCTGACCGTCACCGGGGCCTTCATCGCCTTCGGCAAGCTGCAGGAGTTCATCACCGGACGGCCGGTCACGTACAAGGGGCAGAACATCGTCAACTCGATCGTCTTCCTGTCGATGATCGGGCTGCTGCTCCGCGTCATCGCCGTCCCCACCGACCAGGTGGCGTTCTACACGCTGATCGCGGTCGCGGCGGTGTTCGGCGTCTCGCTGGTGATGCCGATCGGCGGCGCCGACATGCCGGTGGTGATCGCGCTCCTCAACTCGTACGCGGGGCTCGCGAGCGCGGCGACCGGCTTCGCGCTCGACAACAAGATCCTCATCGTCGCCGGCTCCTTCGACGGCGCCTCGGGGTTCATCCTCTCGATGCTGATGTCGAAGGCGATGAACCGCTCGTTCGCGAACATCCTCTTCGGCGGCTTCGGCTCCGGCGGTGGAAGCGCGGCGGCGGCCGGCACGGCCGGCGGCGAGGTGCGCTCGATCTCGGCCGAGGATGCGGCGATCCAGCTCGCCTACGCGCAGCTCGTGGTGATCGTCCCCGGCTACGGCGTCGCCGTCGCGCAGGCGCAGCACACGGTGCGCGAGCTCGCGGAGCTGGTGCAGAAGCAGGGAGGCGAGGTGCGCTACGCGATCCACCCGGTGGCGGGGCGCATGCCGGGACACATGAACGTCATCCTCTCCGAGGCGGGAGTCGAGTACGACGTCCTCGTCAACGAGATCGACGACGCGAACGCGCTGCTCGAGCGCGCCGACGTGGCGCTCATCATCGGCGCGAACGACATCGTGAACCCCGCCGCCCTCGACGATCCGGCGTCACCGATCTACGGCATGCCGGTGCTCAAGCCCTGGCTCGCGCGCACGACGGTCGTCATGAAGCGCTCGATGGCCGCCGGCTTCGCCGGCATCGACAACCCGCTCTTCTACAAGCCGAACACCGTCATGCTCTTCGGCGACGCGAAGGCGAGCACGAAGGCGCTCGTGGGCGAGATCAAGGCGCTGGTGGAGGAAGGGGCGCACGTTTGATGGGCGGATTGACGGTGTGACGGCGGGGCTGTCATCCCGAGCGAATGCGAGGGATGACAGCCGATGCCGAGTCCCGCAGCTCCCTCGCTGCGCTCGGGATGACAGGCCACCGTCTATCGCTCGACTTCCCCGCCCTCCGCCACCCACCCCCGGAACCCGCCCTGCAGGTTGATCACGTTCCGGAAGCCGTGGCTGCGCAGGAGGCTCGCGGCGACCGACGAGCGGCCGCCGCCCTGACACTGCAGCACGAGCGGCGTCTCCCGATCGAGCTCGGCGAGATGGTCGGGGAGGGTGCCGAGCGGGATGTTGCGGACGCCGGGGATGTGGCCGCTCGTCCATTCCGACTCCGCGCGCACGTCGAGCACTTCCACGGGGCGCGACGGATCCGCGCGCCGGGCGGCGAGCTCGCCCGCCGTGAGCTGCGGGATCGTCTCCAGCTCGTGCCCCGACTCGCGCCAGGCGGTGAGCGCCTCCACGTCCATCCAGCCGCGCACGCGATCGAGCCCGATCATCGCCAGCGCCGTCGCGGCGCCGGCGGCGCGCTCTGCCGTCTCGGCGATCAGCACCAGGTCGCGGTCGTATGGCAGAAACCACCCCGCCCACCCGATGAAGGAGTCGCCCAGCGGCAGGTTGAGGGTGCCGGGAATGTGCCCGCTCGCGAACGCCGCCGTCGGTCGCACATCCACGACGACGGTCCCCGTGGCGAGCAGCGCCTCCGCGTCGCGCGCCGGACGCTGCGCCACCTCGCGCCGCGCGCCGTCCACGGGCTGCGCGTCGCGGTTCACCCGCTTCATCTCGGCGAAGTACCTGGGCGGCGTGGGCTGCCCCGCCAGCACCTCGCGCACGAACGTCTCCTCGTCGCGGATGCCGAACGCCCAGTTCGCGATCTTCTCGTAGCCGAGCGTCGAGTAGGGGACGGCGCCCAGCGCCTTCCCGCAGGCGGAGCCGGCGCCGTGCCCGGGCCAGATCTGCACGTAGTCGGGGAGCGCGGTGAACCGCTGCAGCGAGCGCCAGAGGGTGCGCGCGCCCGCCTCCATCGTGTCGGCGATCCCCGCCGCCCGCTCGAGCAGATCCGGCCGGCCGACGTCGCCGACGAAGAGGAAGTCGCCCGTGAGCACCCCCATCGGCCGATCGGTCGCTGGCGTGTCCGTGACGACGAAGGCGAGGTGCTCCGGCGTGTGCCCCGGCGTGTGCAGCACGTCGATGCGGACGTTGCCCACCAGGAAGGAGTCGCCGTCGCGGAGGAGCCGCGCGCCCGCGTCGCCTGCGAAGGCGTACTGCCACCCCTCCCCACCTTCGCCCGACAGGAGGAGCTGGGCACCGGTCCGGGCGGCGAGCGCACGGGCGCCGGACACGAAGTCGGCGTGGATGTGCGTCTCGGTGACGTGCGAGATGCGCAGGTCGCGACGCCGCGCGAACTCGACGTACTGGTCGATGTCGCGGTTCGGGTCGACGACCAGCGCCTCACCCGTCGCCTGGCAGCCGATCAGGTAGCTCGCCTGGGCGAGCGCGGAATCGTAGAAACGCTCGAGTAGCATCGGGCCCTGGAACGCGTGAAGGGAGCCTCGCGGCTCCCCTCACAAGATAGCGCGTCCGCCACGCGGCAGCGCCCGTCAGCCGCGCCCACCGCGCACCTTCCTCTTCTTCTCCGGCTCGTTGTGCGTCAGCTCGCGGGGGCTCTGGGCCTGCCCCTTCCGTGCGTGCTGCTCGCGCTGCGGATCGGTGTTGGGGGGCAGGTCGCCCGGCAGGACATCGCCCCGTCCCCCGGCCGCCCCACCGCTCGGATGCCCCGTACTCTCCACGTGCGCCTTCTCGATCTGCTCGATCGCCCGGTTCCCCCGCCCGCGCCGGTTCACGTCGAACCGGCGCTCGTCCTGGTCGTCTCGAATCGCCATCGCCAACCTCCTGTCGAGCGCGGAGAGGGGCAGGGGTTGTGCCGTGCGGACGGCCCTCGGCCCTCGGCCCTCGACCGAGGGCTCGTGGCTGAGCGTCCCCACTTCCGCTCAACTTCCGGATGGGCCGTCGCCCGGCCTGCCCGGTATCTTCACGCCGTGACCGAGCATCGACCGATCGTCAGCGAACGGGCCGCCTGGGAGGCGGTGCGCGCCAAGGATGCGCGCTGGGACGGGCGCTTCGTGTACGGCGTCCGGACGACCGGGATATTCTGCCGCCCCTCCTGCCCCTCGCGGCGTCCCCGGCGGGAGAACGTGCGCTTCTTCGTGCGCCCCGCCGAGGCGGAGGCGGCCGGGTTCCGCGCGTGCCGACGCTGCGCACCCGCCGCCGAGATCGCGCCCACGGCGAACGCCGCCGTGCTCCGGGCGCGCGCGATCATGGACGAGCGCCCGGACGAGCCCCACACCCTCGCCTCGCTCGCGCCGCAGGTCGGCCTCACCCCGACGCAGCTGCAGCGAGCCTTCACCCGCGCCGTCGGCCTCTCGCCGCGCGCCTACCTGGAGAGCAAGCGCATGCAGACCTTCCGCCGGCAGCTTCGCACGAGCCCGAGCGTGTCGCGCGCGACCTTCGAGTCCGGCTTCACCTCCTCCAGCCGCGTCTACGAGCGAGCGGGTGCCGCGCTCGGGATGACGCCGGCGGCCTATCGTCGGGGCGGCCGGGGCGAGACCATCCGGTTCGCGATCGTGGACGCATCGGTCGGCCGGCTCCTCGTCGGCGCGACGGAGCGCGGGATCTGCTCGGTCACCCTCGGCGACGACGATGCGGCGCTCGAGGCGGCGCTCCGCGCGGAGTTTCCCGATGCCGTCGTCGCGCGCGACGACGACGCGCTCGCCGCCGACGTGGCGGCGGTCGTCGCGCGGCTGGACGACGAGCGCTCCGACCTCGCGGTGCGCCTCGACGTGCGCGGCACCGCGTTCCAGTGGCGCGTCTGGCAGGCGCTGCAGCGCATCCCGCGCGGCGAGACGCGCACCTATGCCCAGGTGGCGGAGTCGTTGGGGATCCCCACCGGCGCGCGCGCGGTCGCCCGCGCCTGCGCCTCGAACCGAGTCGCCCTCCTCATCCCCTGTCATCGCGTCGTGCGCGGCGACGGCGGGATGGGCGGCTACCGTTGGGGGATCGCGCGGAAGGAGGCGCTGCTGCGGAGCGAGCGCGAGCCGCGGCGCGACGAGCCGTAGGCGCGCGCTCGCACGCCGGTCAGCAGCAGCGCCAGAACTTCACGAACCGCCGCTCGCTCGGACTCCAGGCCACGGCGAGCCGATCCTCGCCGCCCCGCGAGTAGAAGAAGTAGCGACGGGTGGCATCGACGTCGGCCAGGATGCGCTGGACACGAGCGCGCTCGGCGAGCGATCGGACGAGCGCCTCCACCGAATCCTGCTCGGCGGCCGGGATCGCCGCGTCCCCCGGCCGGCCGTGGCGCTGCTGCCAGGTCGCCTCGGCGATGTCGTAGCGGAGCGAGGCGAGCCGCTCCTCGTCGCGCACCCTCCCCAGGCGGGCGGCCACCGGCTCGCCGACGTTCGAGTCGGCGAGCACCCGCTCCAGCTCGGACTGCACGAGCGCCCGTACCGCGCGCCGATTGGCCCGGGTCCTCGCGTCGGCGTACTTGAGATAGGCCGCGCTGTTCCAGCGGTCGGAATAGAGCACGCTGTCGCGCGGGTCCTCGATGCGCAGCGTGACCTCCAGCGCGTCCGAGCGCGTCCCCCGCGCGCGGATCTTCACCTCTTCGGGGCGGCCGTCGCCGGTGAAGTCGAAGTGCAGGTCGCGCCGGAAGCTGGTGAGCTCCTCTCCCGTCTCGATCCCCGCCGCGTTGGCGACGGAATCGACCGTGGCCTCGGCGGAGGCCGGATCCACGGGCGGCGGCATCTTCTCGAGCCGGCAGGCGGACGGAAGCAGGAACGCGCCGAGAAGCGCGAGGCGGCGAAGTCGTGTACGGGGCATGAGGCGGGCTCAGTGCCAGAAATGTGCGACTGAACCCGCCTCGATCGCTACCCGTCCGTCTCAGTCGCGCTCGGTGACCTCGGCGCGGATCACCGGCTTGAAGAGGAGCCCGTTCTTCGAGATCGAGTTTCCCCGCACGACGAAGCTGTTCTCGAGGTCGAAGTCCACGACGAGCGTCGTCGTCCCCTCGCCGACGGAGACCGCCGAACCGGGGCCGTGCAGCTGCACCTTGATCCCCGAGTGCGCCGCGCTCGGGAAGACGATCCCCGGATTCGAGTCGCCGGAGAGGACGAGCCCGCCCTTCAGCGTCACGCTCGACTTCGCGGGATCGAGCACGAGACGGACGGCGCGATAGTCACCCGGCGGGAGCATCGCGTCGCCGACCGTGGTGGTGTCGTCGCGGAGCGAGAGGATGTCGATCACCCGATCGGGACGCGCGATCGTGACCCACCCGCCGCGCTTCGCCGCGCTCTCGTCCACGAGGCTGTCCGCGGCGGCCGAGTCGGCTGTCGTCACGCGGGCATCGATGCGCACGATGTACATCTCGACCTTCTCGACCGAGTCGGTGAGCGGCGCGTCGGTGAGACGCACGATGACGCGCGAGTTGCCGGCGGCGGTCGGATCGTCGGCGCAGGCTGCCGCGCCGATCACGATCGCCGCGGCGGCGGCCAGCATCGAGGTGCCACGAAACATGGTGCAGCGCTCCAGTCTGAAGTCACGCTGCAGTATGGCAGCCGTCCGCCACGGCGCCATGTCTCGATCGCCCGAGGTGAAAAGAACACCGCGCCCGCGTGACACGCCGCACGCGTCGTCGCGGACGTGGGCGACGAACGCACGAAACCGCCGGCGGCATCGCTGCCACCGACGGTCCCGTGTTGCGCCTGACCTCCGCCCCCCGCGGATGGCCGGCGCATGGTCGAACGCCGAGTCGCTAGGCGGCCATCAGCCCGGCGGGGCGCCAGAGCACGTCGCCATCCCCGAGCGCAGCGATGCACTCGTAGCGAGCGGGCGGGAAGCCGTAGACGCCGATCTCCAGCGTGTCTCCGGCGGCCACCGTCATCTGCTCACCGAGCAGCTTCAACGCATCGCGGAAGCTCTCGCTCTGGACGACGCCTGCCTGACTGATCTCCGCGTTCTTGCTCAGCGCGAACGAATATCTCGTCATGACGGGCTCCTGAGTGTCCTCGCGTGGTACTACACCAGAAGCCGGAAAAAAGAGCCACCGTCCCGGCCTCGCTCCACCCGCGTCCCAGCCGATGCGAGACGCCGGCCCCTCGATGGCGACTCGCGACCTCTCTTAAGGCAACGCGGGTGCCACGACGGAGGCGGGGGTGCCGAAGGGACTACTGGCCGCCGCGCCGTGCGGGCGATACCACGCTCACGGCACGGTGACGCGCTGCTCGTACACCACCTCGTCGTCGCGCTGCAGCTCCGCGTACGCGTGCACGACCCTGAGCGTGTAGCTGCCCGCCTTCACCGGTTTGATCGCGGCGCTGTACTCGCGCACGGTGATCACCTGGGCGCAGATCGCGCTCGCGCCATGCTCGGCCGTCACGACGAAGGTGATGGTGTCGTCGGTGCGGCGGATCTCGCTCGAGAGCGGCGAGCAGGGGTTTGGCGTGCGGATGTGGCCGAAGACGTCGATCTGTCCCTTCCCCACCGTTACCGTCGGCCGCAGGGGAAGGATCCCTTCCGCTTCCGCGCCCCCGACGCTGTCGGTGACGGCGAACTGCACGTGCATCGGGTCGGCGGGCGCGGTCGTGCTCTCGCAGGCGGCGAGCGCCACGGCCATGGCGAGGAACGGAAGTGTGCGGCGAATCGTGCGCATTGCTGATCTCCTGGATCGTCCGAGCGCCTGTCGCTGATGCGGCGACGGATGCGGCGTCCGGCGCGCATCGCTCGATGGCTGTCGCCGGGGTGCCTGCAGCGTGTCGTCGGAGCGCCCAACCTCGATCGGCGCACCGACGTCACAGCGTGCGTCAGGGAACGACGAGGAGCGCGACGCGTCCGCCGTCGCCGTCGTCCGCGGCGGCGAGATTCGCCGGCGCGATCCACGCGCCGCCGTCGATGCGCACGAGCAGGCGATGCGTCCCCGAGGGGAGCGTCTGCGGAAGGACCCACCGCCCGTCGCGACGGTGGAGCGCCACGGGCTCCCACGCCGTGAAGCTCGCGGTCAGCTCGACCTGGCTCGCGCCGCCCGCGCCGATGGCGAGCGTCGTGCCGCCGTCGGTCGCGAGCAGGTCGACGCGCGGCGCACCATCCTCGGCCGGCTGCGCGATCCGCGCGGCCGCGTCCGTGCGCGGCGGGATCGCGCGCACGTCGAGGCGCAGGCCGATCGAGGCATACCGCGACGCGGGCGTGCCGCGCGCGAGGTCGGAGAGCTGCCGACCGAAGGCGGCGGAGAACGCGAGGTTGCGCGCGATCGGCAGCTCGAGATCGACGCCGCCGTACCCTTTCGTCTTCGGCCTGCCACCCGCGCCGCGCTGAATGAATCGCGCACCGCCGCTCGCGCTCACCGCGAGCAGCCGCCGGCCGTCGTGACGCCGCGGCTCCCAGCGCAGCGCCGGCCCGACGTCGGTGTAGGTGACCGGCTCGATCTCGTAGCGGATCTCGTTGCCGATGCCGTAGCCGACGTAGGCGCGCGTGTCCACGAGCGACGCGGCGACCATCGCCTGCACCGCCCCGCGCCCCTGCCAGATCCCGGCGTCCGCCGAGCGCACCACGAAGCGATCGCCGCGATCGCTCACCCCGCCGAGCGCGACGCCGGTCCAGCTGCCGCCGGCGCCGAAGAGGAGCTGCTGGCGCGCGCTCAGGAGGCCGCTGACGCTCGCCTCCATGCCGGGCTCCGCGAACGCGCTGCCGGACGCGCCCAGCGACCAGCGCGTGCGACGCGTCGCGAGTCCGATCCAGGAGGCGGAGCCGAGCGCCTGCGCGGTGCGCTCGTTCCAGTCACCGAAGGTGCCGAGCCCGACGAGGTCGAAGCCGAATCGCGGGCTCGCGTAGGCGACCGTCGAGCCGAAGGTCAGGGCGCCGGTGCTCGCGCGCTCGTCCAGTCGCAGCCGCGCCCCGGACAGCTCCAGCTCGGCGTGCCATTGCGCCCGTGCCGTCGAGTCCGGCACCATCGAGAAGGAGAGCGCGACCAGGAGGGGCCAAGCGAGATGCGCGCGCGGCATCCTCCAACATATGGCGCACGCACCCCGGCGACCACGGTCGATCGACGTCGCCACCGGGTCGCGTGCGCGTGCGTCGAGCCCGCGTCAGGGGCGCCGGCCGCTGCTCTTCGGAGTCGGCGGAGCGTTGCGCGGCGCGCCGTTCTGCCCGTTCGGCACCCGGTTGTCGCTGAAGGCGGGGAGCGCCTGCTCGAGGTTCCTGGCGTCCGCGGCGGCCGACGACCCGGCGAGGTTGCTCACCGAGATGCCGCGCGCGCGCGCGTCGAACGCCTCGAGCGGCTTGCTGCCGCTGGCGACGTCGGAGCGCACCGAATCGCCGAGGGCGACGATCTGCACGCGACGCGAGCCCTGCCGCATCAGCTCGATGATCTTCTCGGAGGCCTTGTCCACCGGAACGCCGCTGTTGACGAGCTGCGCGAGCACGCCGAGCTCGACCGCGATCGACGCATCCGGCCGGAGCTGGCGGATACTGGTGAGCGTGCGGGCAGGGACGCCGGCGCCGAGCGCTTCGGCGCCGGCCTCGATGTCGGCCGGGGTCGCCGGGGCCAGCGCCGTGCGCGCCGAGTCGAGGCGCACGGCGAGCTTCTCGACGGTCGAGCGGATCGTCGGAGCGGGGCGACGGAAGAGGACGCTCTCAAGCGCCTTGTTGAGCAGCGGCTCCCGGGGGAGCCCGCTCGCCCCGGCCCGATCGACGACCTGGGTGACCGCGGCGAAGGTGGCGGCGTCGAGCTCGCGCTGCAGCCGCGCCCGCTGGCGCGCGGCGTCGGGGACGGCAGCCTGCTGGGCGCCGGCCGCGCCAGGAACGAGGAGGGCGACGGCGAGAAGCGCGCGGCGCATCAGCGCACCCCTCCGCCGACCAGCACGACCGAGACGCGGGTCCCGAGATCGGGATCGCGCGACTCGGGGGCGCGCGGATCGAGGGTGACCACCGAGTCGACGAGGAAGGCGTAGCCGTGGCGCCCCGGCGTCAGCCGCAGCGTCGCCGTCCAGAGCCCGCTCGCCGGATCGCGCACGAGGGGGGTGAGGGAGCCGTCCCAGCCGTTGAAGTCGCCGACGAGCGAGACCTCGCGGGCGTCCGGCGCGGCGATCATGAACTGCGTCAGCGGCGCGACGGTCCCCTCGTTCGCGACGGGGATCGCGGGCACCGCCCCCGACGCCGGCACCGGGGGGCGCTCCGTGGTCGCGTACCGCGCCTGCTGACGTGCGCCGCCGGCGAGGAACCCGCCGACGCCGGCGGCGAGCACGAGCCCCGCCGCCCAGGCGACCGGCAGCCGGCGCGCGGCGAACCACCTGCTCCGCTCCGGCTTCACCAGTCGGAGGGTGCCGTGCGCGCCGCTCACCCGCGCCTCGCGATCGGCCGCGGTCGCCGCCGCCACGATGCGCCCGACCTGCGACTCGTCCACCGACGGCAGCTCGCGCAGCTCGCCGATCACGCGATCCAGCAGGTCATCCCCTCCCCGAAGGTCCATCAGCTCACCGTCTCCCGCAATCGTTCCCGCAGATGATCCACCGCGCGCTTCACGCGCATCTTGAGCGCCGAGATGCCGACGCCGGTGATCGATGCGATCTCGTCGTATGCGAACCCTTCCACGTGGTGCAGCAGGAAAGCTTCCCGCTGCGCGTCGGGGAGCGACTCGAGCGCCACCGCGATCTCCTCCCGCCACGCCGCCCGCTCCACCGCCGCGTCCGTGGACTCGGCGACGTCGAGCGCGGCGTCGTCCTGCGCCACCACCCGAGCCTCGCGCGCGAGCCGGAGCCCCCGCGAGCGGCAGCGGTTGGCGAGGATGCGGAAGAGCCACGAGTCGAACCGCTCCTGCTCCTCGTAGCGAGGGAGCGCCTTCCACACCCGGACCCACGCGTCCTGCACCACTTCCTCGACGTCCTCATCCGTGCGCAGCATGCTGCGCGCGAAGCGGAGACACCGAGGATGATAACGCCGCACCAGCTCCGCGAACGCCTCGGTGTCCCCCCGCTTGGCGCGCGAGACGACGCCAGGATCGGAAGCGGCCAGACTACTCACTGCAGGGCTGAACCCGGGGTCGGGTGGGGGCGTCACAACGGCGGGGGATGGGGGCTGGGGGTTGGGGGCTGGGGGTAGCTCCTCCAGAAGTGGAGCGCAGCGCAGCCGGGAAAGAGGACAGTCCTTATGGTACCCGATCCCCAGTCCCCAGTCCCCGCCGTCACTCCCCCCAGGGGATCCAGACGTTCTTCACCTGCGTCGCCGCGCGGAGGAATTCCCGCCCCTCCCCCTCGACGGGGTCCGACCAGTCGGGCTCGGTCCAGGTCGCCCAGGTGCGCTTCATGTTCGAGGCGGAGGCGCGCTCGACGGCGGTCACGCCTTCGCGGGAGCCGACGTACCAGACCCCCTCGACGTCGTCGTGCTCGGCCAGCACCTGCGCGAGCTGGTCCCTCGGGCCGGTCACGATGTTGACCACCCCGCCCGGAACGTCGGAGGTGTCGAGCACCGAGTAGAAATCGGTCGCCGCGAGGGGGAAGCGCTCGGAGGGGACGACGACCGTCGTGTTCCCGGTCGCGATCGCGGGAGCGACGAGGGAGACGAGCCCCAGGAGCGGGGACGCGTCGCCGCACACCACCCCCAGCACCCCGATCGGCTCGTGCATCGCGAGCGCGACCCCGCGGATCGGGACCTGGTGCGCCTGCCCGTCGTACTTGTCGGCCCACGCCCCGTAGGTGAAGAGACGCGACACCGACGCCTCCACCTCGGCGGCCGCCTCGCTCGCGGAGGCGCCCGTCATCGCGGCGATGCGCGCGGCGAGCTCCGCGCCGCGTGCCGCCAGGTTCTCGGCGACGTAGTAGAGGATCTGGGCGCGCAGGTGCCCGGTGCTCTTCCCCCACCCGGCGGCGGCCTTGTGGGCCGCCTCCACCGCGTTGCGGATGTCCTTGCGGTTCCCCTCTCCGACCTCGCCGACGACCCGGCCGTCCGCTCCGACGATCCGACGGCTGTACCCCGAATCGGGGCGAGTCTGCTTGCCGCCGACGTAGAGCTTGGGGGTGCGGTCGAGCGCGGGCAGGGACTCGGTGCTCGGTGCTCGGTGCTCGGTGACGCCGGGGGACGCCGGAGCAGCGCGAGACGCACCCGAGGACCGAGCACCGGACACCGAGTCTCTCTTCAGGTACTCCCACATCCCCTCGCGCCCGCCCTCCCGCCCGAAGCCGCTCTCGCGGTAGCCGCCGAAGCCGGCAGCGGCGTCGAAGAGGTTGGTCGAGTTGATCCACACGACGCCCGCCTTGATCTTCGGCGCGACGTCGAGGGCGAGGTTGATGTTCTCCGTCCACACGCTCGCCGCCAGCCCGTACGGCGTGTTGTTCGCGATCGCCACCGCCTCGCTCGGCGTGCGGAAGGTCATGGCGACGAGCACGGGGCCGAAGATCTCGACCTGCGCGATCGTGCTCGAGGGATGGACGTCGGTGAAGAGCGTCGGCGGATAGAAGCTCCCCTCCGTCGGGCAGGCCCACGACGGCTGCCACATCGTCGCTCCTTCCTGCGCACCCTGCTCCACGAGGGTGCGGATGCGCTCCAGCTGCACCGGGGCGACGATGGCGCCCATGTCCACCGCCTTGTCGAGCGGGTTGCCGACGCGAAGCTTCTCCATCCGCGCGCGCAGCTTGGCCATGAGCCGGTCGGCCACTCCCTCGTGCACCAGCAGCCGCGAGCCGGCGCAGCACACCTGCCCCTGGTTGAACCAGATCGCGTCCACCACCCCCTCGACCACGCCGTCGAGGTCCGCGTCGTCGAAGACGATGAAAGGGCTCTTCCCCCCCAGCTCGAGCGAGAGCTTCTTCCCGCTCCCCGCCGTCGCCACGCGGATCGCGCGCCCGACGTCCGTCGATCCGGTGAAGGCGATCTTGTCGACGTCGTCGTGGGCGACGATCGCCTTCCCCGTCTCGCCGTCGCCGGTGACGACGTTGAGCACTCCGGCGGGAAGTCCAGCGTCGTGCGCGATCTCGGCGAAGAGCAGCGCGGTCAGCGGGGTGAACTCGGCCGGCTTGATGACGATCGTGCACCCCGCGGCGAGCGCGGGCGCGACCTTCCACGCGAGCATCAGCAGCGGGAAGTTCCACGGGATGATCTGGCCGACGACGCCGACGCCCGTGTAGCCGGGGAACTCGCTCGCGAGGAGCTGCGCCCACCCGGCGTGGTGATAGAAGTGCCGGGCGACGAGCGGGATGTCGATGTCGCGCGTCTCGCGGATCGGCTTCCCGTTGTCGAGCGACTCGAGCACGGCGAAGAGGCGCGCGTGACGCTGCACCGCGCGCGCGAGCGCGTAGAGCCAGCGGGCGCGCGCATGCGGCGTGAGCGCCTGCCACGCCGGGAGCGCCCGCCGCGCCGCGGCGACGGCGGCGTCGACGTCGGCCGCGCTCCCCTGCGCCACGCGCGCGATCGCCGCGCCGGTCGCCGGATCGATCACCTCGAAGCGCACGCCGTCCCGAGGGGCGCGCCACGCGCCGTCGATGTAGTGCGAGAAGCTGCCCTCGTGCTTCGCGAGCCACTCGCGCACCGGCTTGTCGCTCTCGGGGGCCGGGCCCCAGTCCATGGTCTCGAAGATCTCGGCGACGGTAGTCATAGGGATTCGGTGTTCGGTGCTCGGTGCTGGGGTCGTTCCCGGAGGAAACCGAACACCGAGCACCGGGCACCGAGAAGTTCAGACCATTGGATGACGATGTGCCGCCGAGTACCGCCCCGTCACGAAGTGCTCGAGCTGCCGTTCGACGTCGGTGAGCAGCGAGCTCGCGCCGAAGCGGAAGAGGTCGGGCTCGAGCCAGCGGCGGCCGAGCTCCTCCTTCACGAGGTAGAGGAACTCGAGCGCCTGCTTCGCCGTCCGGATCCCGCCGGCGGGCTTGTAGCCCACGGCGTAGCCGGTCTGCGCCTGATACTCGCGGATCATGCGCGTCATCACGAGCGAGACGGGGAGGTTCGCGTTCTCCGTCTCCTTGCCGGTGGACGTCTTGATGAAGTCCGCCCCCGCCTGCATCGCCACCATGCTCGCGCGCGCGACGTTGGTGAGCGTCGCGAGCTCGCCGGTGGCGAGGATCGCCTTCATGTGCGCCGGGCCGCACTCCTCGCGGAACGCCCGCACCTCGTCGTACAGCGCCGGCCAGTTGCCGGTGAGCACGTGGCCGCGCGTGATGACGATGTCGATCTCCTCGGCGCCCGCGGCCACGGAGGCGCGGATCTCCTCGAGCTTCTGCGCGAACGGGTTGAGCCCCGCCGGGAAGCCGGTCGAGACGGCAGCGACGGGGATCCCGCTCCCCTCGAGCGCCGCGACGGCGGTCGGCACGAGCGCATGATAGACGCACACCGCGCCGACGGTGATGTCGAGCGACTCGGCGCCGAGGGCGCGCACGAGATCGTCGCGGAGCGGATGGCGGGCCTTCGCGCAGAGACGACGCACGTTGCCGGGGGTGTCGTCCCCCTGCAGCGTCGTGAGATCCATCAGGGTGATCGCGCGCAGGAGCCAGGCTGCCTGCCACTCCTTCTTCACCGTGCGGCGCGTCGGGATGGTGGCGGCGCGGCGCTCGACGGCGCTGCGGTTGACGCGCAGCGCGAGCACCCGGTCGAGGTCGAGCGGGGTGCCGGGGTTGCGCTCGACGGGCTCGCCGAGCCGGGGTGGGTCGAAGGACCGGCTGGCACCGCCGGGGGTCGCGATGGCGTCGGCGACGAGGGCGCGCCGGGCGGCGGCGGCGATGCCGCCCGCCACGGACTGGAGGGTGCGCTTCGCGCTCATGAACCGAAAGGAGGCAAAGGCTGCCGGGGAGGGTGCCCCGGACGGAGGACGACGATCGGCCGCTCTCCGGACGCGGCTAAATGTAGGGTGTCCGGGGCTCGGCGGGCGAGTGGCGGGCCACCCTCCTCGGCGCGCCGGGTCGTGCACCTGCGTGCGCCGCCGCGCCGACGCTACCGCGCCAGCTCGACGTCGGTGGCGAAGGTCTTCGTCCACAGCGGGGGGAGCCCCCGTCGCAGGACGTTCAGCTGCACCGAGTCCCCCACCGCGAACGGCGGGGTGCCGCGGATGTCGGGGATGCTCGCGCGGACCGTCTCGCCGCCGCCGTCGAGCCGGATCGTCACGATCCACGCCGCCGCGAGGGTGATGGCGTCGCCCTGGCGGATCCTCCCCCCCGGCCCGTTCAGCGACTGCCGGTAGCTCCGTTCGTCCTGGCGCACCTGCTCCACGACCACCCCTCGTGCCGGGGTGCTGCTCCCGGAGCGGGTGAGCCCGAGGACGACGGCGCCGAGTCCGAGGAGCAGCGCTCCACCGAGGGCGAGCTTGGGATCCACGGCGCGCTCCGGCTCAGGGGGTGAACGGATCGACCGCCTGACCGTGCGGCGGCGGGACGAGCTGCCGCCGCTCGTCGCGGATCACCTGCTGCATCCGCTCGCCGGGGAGATCGGCGAAGGGGAACTCCGACGGGGCGCGCCGGCTCAGGGCGCGGGTGCGGTCCTGCGGATCGATCCACCGGACGCGCCCCTGCTCGACCCAGGGGCGCAGCGCGAAGTCCCACGGCTGGGTCGCGATCGTCCACCCGAAGCCGCCCGGCCCCGACCGCGTGGTGGCGCGCGTGCGCGTCCACCAGGGGAGCACCGGCGCCCCTTCCGGCTTCTCCGCCGAGTAGTAGGCGATGGGATAGGCGGTGTATCCGGGGCGCATCGGCACGGAGGAGATCACCGCCGTCATCGACGGCGCCGCCTGCATGAGCGCCGGGATCAGGTAGGGGACCTCCGGTCCCGGGTTGGCGGCGTCGAACGGGCTGCCGTGCGGCGGCCGGCCGTTGAGCCCCACCGCGCCGCTCAGCAGCCGGAGATGCTCGCACGCCGTCGGCGGCGGCTTCGGCCCGACGCGGGTCTCGAGCCACCAGAAGCCGTCGAGCCCCCAGGGGTCGAACGGCTGCACGAGCGGCGTGCCGCAGACGGGGCAGACGGCGAGCTGCACCGGTGGCAGCAGCTCGTAGTAGCGCGCCTGGAGCGCCTCGATCTCGGCGATGAACGGCTTGCGCTCGTCGTACGTCATGCGCGGCCCGTCGCGGCCGTCCTGCGCGAACAGCGCGTAGATCTCCGCGACGCGCGCGAGCGCGCGCCGGCGTTCCTCCTCGGCGGCGGCGAGATCGGGCTGGGTCACGGTCGTCATGCGGTGGTCACTCCGGCGGATAGGGCGGCACGTCGTACGGCCACGGCATTCCACGCTGGTCGTAGTAGTCCTTCAACTCGTCCACGTTCATGCGCGTGGCACGGCCATTCTCGTCGATGACGGTGAACTGCTCGTCGCGTCCCGGGTTGCGCCCCGGGCCGGTCCCGTCGGCGTTGCGATAGTTGTCGTTCGGACCGTGCTGGTACATGTCCGGCGGCCCGGTCGCGTCGTTGAGCCGCTGGAGATAGGGCCCGTCCTCCGGCGGCGCGTCGTGATCGGTCGTGCGGGTCGTGCCCATCGGGCTCTCCCAGTTGCGGCTCCCCGGCGGGTTCTCCCGATACACCCCCTGCAGGTCGTGGTCGCCGTAGCGCGCGTCGCCGTTGGGGTCGCGGAGCACGCCGTTGTCGTCGTAGCGCCACCCGTTGTTCAGCAGATCCTGTTCGTGCTGCCGCATCGCGGCGATCTGCTCGCGCTCCGCCGGCGTGCGCGCGCGCGCCTCCTGCGCGTCGAAGTCGTTCGCGCGGCGCGTGACGAGCCCCGTCTCCTTGTCGCTCTTGAGCAGGACGTCGTGCCCCTTGGGGCGCGCGCGGAGCTGCCCGGCGCGCTGCTGCTGCACGCGATGCGGCGTGATGGGATTCGTGTCGCGCAGCACGTGCACCGTGCCCGTGTCGCGCGAGAGCTGCTGCATCGTGCGCAGCTGCTGGTCCTCCATCCCCGCGGCGCGCGCGAGCCGCTGCCGGGCGCGCGTGTCCTCGGGATCCGCGGAGCGCGGCGCGCGTCCTTCCTCGATGTCGGCGCGGTCCTGCCGCGCCTGCGCGACGCGCCGGTCGCACTCCGCGCACGCCTCGCCGCGCACGTCCACCGTCGCGAGCGGGTTCGCGGTGTAGGCGTACAGGTTGACGCCGCCCGGGATGCCGACGGGATCGGACTCGAGATAGCGGCCGAGCTCGGGGCTGTAGTGGCGGAAGCGGTTGTAATGCAGCCCGGTCGCGTCGTCGTGATGGTGGCCGGGCCACCGCAGCGGCATGTCGATCGTCGCGCCCGGCTCGACGTGGGCGCGCCCGTACGGATCGAGGCGCGCCTGCCAGGCGACGCGGCCGTCCGCATCCTCCACGAGCACGGGGGCGCCGATCTGGTTCGCGTACACGACGTAGCGCCGTCCGGACGCCGGCGGCGCGTCGAGCGCGTCGTACTCGACGAAGGCGATCGGGGTGAGCGCGAGCGGCGCGGCGTACACGTACACGCGCACGCTGCCGTCGTCGCGCAGCTCGCCCGCGATGCGGTCGCCGTCCCAGTAGATGGACGAGCCGCGCTCCCCGGGCGCGACGCGCGTCCGACGCCCGAGCGCGTCGTACGTGGCGCTCCACTGCCCCGCCGGTCCCTCGACGGCGCGCAGTTGGTCGCGCGCATCGTAGCGGTAGTGCGTCTCGCCACGCGCGCCGCGCCGCACGGCGAGACGGTTCCGCCGATCGTACTCGAACCGATCGCCGTTCGCGGTGGCGAGGCGATTCCCCGGCTGCAGCGTGACGCCGGCGAGCCCCGGCTGCGCGAGCAGGTTCCCCGCCGCGTCGTACTCGTAGCGCGCCTCGCCGTGCCGCGAGCGCGCGCCGACGAGGCGATGCGCGGCATCGTAGCGGTACTCGCTCGCGCCCTCGACGCTGTCCTCCACGCGCAGCAGGTCGCCCTCGCCCGAGTACACGAAGCGGCGCACCCACTGCGCGTGCGCGCTGCGGCGGCGCTGCACGACCTTGCGCGTGCACCGTCCCATCTCGTCGTAGTGCACGACCTCGTCCGCCCCCGTGGGGGTGCGGCGCCAGAGCAGCCCGTCGCCGAGCGCGGCGATGCGCGTGGTGGCGCCGGTCGGATCGGTGATCGTGCGCGCGCCGCCCGCCCAGCCGTAGCGGATCGCGAAGCCGAGCACGCGCGTCTCGACCGGTTCCTCGAGCGCCGCGTAGCGATGCTCGACGCCGAGCCCGTCGCGCAGCTCGGCGACGCGATGGCCGAGCGCGTCGTACGCGAGCTCGGTGCGCTCGCCGGCCGCGGCGTGCGCGGCGTAGCGCCCCCGCGCATCGTACTCGTACTCGAGCACCTCGCCGCTCGCGAGCACCTTCTTCACCGCACGGCCGCCCGGGCCGCGGGTGAACTTGATGAGCGGCACGCCGTCGGGGTCGAGCTTCGCGACGACGTGATCGGCCGCGTCGTACGTGTACCGCTCCTTCAGCGCGCCGTGCCGGCGCACCTCGACGAGACGATCCTTCAGGTCCCAGTCGAACTCGGTGGACGTGCCGCCCGGATCGACGACCTGCGCCAGCTGCTCCGTCGCCGTCCAGCGATAGCGCGTCTCGTTCCCCAGCGGATCGACGGTCCGCGTCAGCAGGTTCCACGAGGCGACGTCCTCGGTCCAGCGCGCGCCGTCGAAGTCCACGTACTGCCGGACGTTCCCCGCGGCATCGTACAGCCATCGGCGGGACCGTCCCTCGCCGTCGCGCTGGCGCACGAGGTGCGCGAAGTCGTCGAACGTCCGTCCGCTGGCCGGCCGCGGCCACCAGCGCACCGCGAGCGGCGTCACCTCGTATGCGGGGACGGTTGGCGGCGCCGCGGGCGGCGGATCGCCCACCGCGCGGCGCAGCTCCGCCGGCAGCTCGTGCCAGCGCGACGGCGCCGGCCCCTCCAGCGCTTCCCCCTGCGCGAGCAGCCAGCCGTACTCGTACTCGGCCGCATTGCGCGCGATGCGATGCGCCTGCGGGTCGATGGCGTTGGGATCCTCGGGGAGCGGCGTGATCGTGCCGAAGACGTCCACCTTCGCCACGGGGCCGCCGCTCCCGTTCACGAACGTCGTCACGTCGCCGTTCGGATCGGACTCCTCGGCGACCATCCCGTCGGGGCCGATGACGAAGGACCGCTGGCCGCCGTACGGATCGACCACGAGCACGAGCGCGCCCTGCTCGTCGTGGAAGTACTGCCACTCGCCGCCGTCGGCGCGGGTGACGATCGTCGTCCGCTCGGCGGCGAGATAACGCAGCCGCACCTCGTGCAGCCCGTCGGCGCCGCGCGACCGCACGCACCGCCCGTCGGCGTCGTACTCGAAGTGGAAGGCGTAGCCGCTGCGGTCGGTGCGCTCCACCATGCGGTGCGCTCGATCCCATCGGAAGCCGAACGCGCTGCGATGGGCATCGACGCCGCGCACGAGATTCCCGACCGCGTCGAACTCGTAGCTCAGCACGTGGCGCGGCGCCTCGCCCTCGGGCATCGCCTGCGCGATCCCGAGCACGCGCCCCTCGGCGTCGGTGCGCACCTGCAGCACGCGTCCGGCGGCGTCGACGATCGTGCGCAGCCGCCCGAACTCGTCGTAGTCGAAGACGATCGCGTGCGCGCCGTAGACGAGGCGCGCGAGCGGCGCCGCGATCTGCTGCGGGGCGAAGACGAACTCCATCGTCGGCAGGCCGCGCTCGCGCACGCGCCTGGTCCGCTCGTCCACGCGACGCAGCACGAACGGGCCGCTGGTCACCTCCGCGCCGTCGCGCTCGAGCCACGGGAATCCGGCGCCGCGGCCGAGCGGGCCGACGTACCGCACCCCGTCCACGTCGAGCAGCAACGTCCGCTCGAAGTGGTGCGCGTGCCCCCATCCGAGCCCGAAGCGCCGGTGCGCGAGCGCGCTGTCGTAGTGCCGATACCACTCCAGCGGGATCGGCCCGGTGAGACGGAAGTCGAGGTGGCGATCGACGTTGCCGCCGGTCACGACGTCGACCGGATCGCCGACGAGCCGGTGCGCGAGGGGGTCGCTCGAGGCGCAGGGACGCGAGTCGGTCATGACGTCCTCACGGCGGACACGACGTGTTCCCCTGTCGGCGCGGCTGCGAGTCGTCCTCCGACTGCGTGCGCGGGCGGCGCGGCTTGAACGCCTTGAGCTTGTTGAGCAGCAGCTCCGCCGGATTCGGGATGTGGATCATGGGGAAGCCGCCGATCTGCACGGTGGGGCTCCCCATGAGGAACATCCCGGGGACCATCGGCGGCGTCATCGCCGGGTCCTTCCCCATCGACTTGGTCATCGCCGCCGCCGCCTGGTCGGCGACGAGCTGCGCGGCCCCCATCCCGGCCGCCATCGCCTTCGCCGCGCTCATCGCCGCATCGTCCTCCGTCGCCGCCTCGGCGGCATCGGCGGCGATGCCGAGCACCGCGACGCCCATCCCGATCTTGCTCACCACGCCGTCGATCTTCTCCGCCGCCGCGGCGAGCTTCTGCAGGAACTTGTTGTCCGTCTCGCGCTCCTCGCCGCTGCCGCACACGAACGCGAGATCGATGATGCGCGCCGCGCGCGTGCCGCCGATGAAGACGTTCGACGACCCCATCTTGATCTGGAAGAACGGGGTGAAGCCGGTGCAGGTGGGCGCGATGCCGATGTCCTTCACGCGCGCGGCGGGCATGGAGTTGATCAGCACGCGCACGGAGGTGCCGAGCAGCACCGAGCCGACGGCGGGGAGCGGCACCGGCGGCGCCGGCGGCGTGAACGTCGGCGGATGGTTGTGCACGTGCGGGATGCTCATCCACATCTTGCCGAGCGTGATCGCCGGCATCGGGGACACCATGTTCGCGAGCGGCTGCATGAGCTGCGCGACCGCGGCGTTGATCATGTCGCCGGGGAGGTTGAAGGTGTCCCACGCCGCGGCGACGAGCGACTGCGTGCGACGCAGCACGTCCGCCGCGTGCTGCGCCGTGCTGCGATTGGGATCGAGCGGCTTCGTCAGCCCGTCCCACGCGTCGGTGAGCGCCGTCGCCCAGCGGTCGCCCACCTGCTGCGTGAGGTCGCCCGGCGCCTGCGTCCCCGCGGAGGTGTCGAGCGCCGGCACGTGCCGGCGCGCCCCCGCCGGCGTCCCGCTGCCGCCAGCCGGTGCGGCCGCGCCGCTCGGGGCACCGCCGCTCGACGCACCGCCTGCCGGTGCTCGGCTCGTCGGTGCACCACCCGCGGCACCACCAGCCGGCGCATCGCCGCTCGGCGACGGCCCGCCCGCGGCTTCCCGTGCGGGCGACGCCGCGCCGCTCGACGCCGCACCGCTCGATGGCGCACCGCTCGCCGCGCCGCCGGACGCGGGTGCGCCGGCGCCCGATGCCGGAGGCGCGCCGCCCGCCGGTGCGGAGGACGAAGGCGGCGGTGCGGCACCCGGTGCGCCCCCCGGCGCGGCGCCCGGCGCCGCATCGCTGCTCGTCGCCTGATCGATCGCCTGGTTCGCCGCGCCGGCGGCACGCGTCGCCGCCTCGCGCCCCTCCTCGCCTCCCACCACCTCGCCGAGGGCGCCGGCGCCGCTCGTCGCCTGCGATCGCGCGACGTCGGCCAGCTGGCGGTCGAGCCCCTCGCCCGCCCGACCGTCCGCGGCGGCGCGCGCCTGGTCCGCACCGACGCCGACCAGCTCCCCCGCCGCGCCGCCGAGCGCCTCGCCAGCGGGGCCGCCGACCGCGTCGGCGATCCCTTGCTGCGCCGCGCTCGCCGCCTGCTGCTCGGCGACCTGCGCGAGCTGCTGGCCGACCGCCTGCTCGAAGCGGGTGACGTCGAAGCTCACGCGGCACCTCCGTCCAGCGTGCCGAGGCTCCCCGCCGCCGTCGGCGCGGGCGGCGGCGGGGGGAGCTGCGGCGGCGCGAGCGGCGTCGCGAGCCGCGCGTCGATCGCCTGCACCGCCGACGCGTTCCCCGTCTGCTCGTAGTACCAGCGGAGCCGCGAGAGCAGCGAGTTCCGCGCGGCGGCGAGTCCGAGTCCCTCGGCGAGCTTCACGCCGTCGTACCAGCTCCGGAGCGCGTCGGCGACGCGCCCCTGCATGAACTGCGTGTATCCGACGGTGTCCGTCGCGCCCATCATGATGTCGGGCGAGCGTTGCATCAGCGCGAGGCGGCGGAGCGCGTCGTAGTAGCCTTCGGCCTCCGCCCAGCGCCCCGCGGCCAGATGCTGCTCGCCGAGCTGCTGCGTCACCGAGAGCAGCACGGGAACGGGCGGCTGCGGCGCGAGCGCCGCCGGCGCGATCGCGGACTCGAGCAGCGCCTGCCCGCGCGCGACGTCGCCGGCGCGCGAGTAGATGCCGCCGAGCGTCGCCAGTACGAGCGACGTCATCGCGCCGTCCTGGAGACCGCCGTAGTACTTGAGCAGTATGCCGAGCTTGCGGATCGCGAGGTCGACGCGGCCGTGCGCGCCGTCGAGCGCGGCGGAGAGGAAGGCGTTCTGCGCCCGCACCTCCATCGGCAGGCTCTCGTCGTCCACCGCGAGATCGATGGCGCGGAGCACCGCGTCGGTGCCGACGTCCGGCTCGAACCAGAGGACGCGGGGCGTCGCGCCGAGCGCCGCCGGCACCGCGGCATCCGCGCGTTCGACGCGCACGAAGAGCCGCAGGCCGTGGAACCAGGGGCGCGGAAGCCGGTGCTGCAGCAGCTCGGCGAGCAGCGCTCCCCACGCGGCGTGGTTCGCGATGCGCGTGGGGAGGAGCGCCCACACGGAGAGCCCGGCGCGCTCGGGGACGAGCTCGCGCGAGAACTCCATGATCGCGCGGATGCGGGCGGCCGGCGGCGCGGAGGCGTCGAGCGCGGCCGCGGGGAGCGCCGGCCACTCGCCCAGCCCCTCCTGCAGCAGCGCCAGCCGCACCGTCGCATGCTTGACGCGAAAGCTCTGCACGAGCGCCTCCGCGTAGCTCGCGGGCTCGACGAAGTCGTCGGTCGCGATCCAGTACAGCTCCGAGGTGCTGGCCTCGTCGAGCCCTTCGATCGTGCGCGTCACGATCGGGATCTCGTCCTCGCCGCAACGCACCAGCATCGCCGCGTGGTCGCGCTGGACCACGAAGTCGGCGAGCGTGCGCTCGAGCGCGGCGAGTTGCTGCTGCATGCGTGTCGTCCTCTCCCTGTGCCCTCGGTGCCCCTCGGTGGCCCTAGTTGATCTTCACCAGCGCGCCGGTGATCTCCTGGATCCCGACGGCCGAGTGGCTGATCTGGGCACCGGCGGTCGCGAGCTTCTGGACGTTGGCGGTCACGCTCTGGTTGCCGACGCCCATCTTCGCTTCCTGCGTCGCCGTCATCTCCGACTTCTTGGCCGACATCTTGGCCTCGTCGTCGGCGACGATCGTGATCTTCTTCCCGGCGATCGTGATCGTCCCGTCCTTCTTCATGTTGATGCTGCTGTCGCCGGTGATGATCGTGATCTCGTCGCCGGCGTTGATCGTGATCGTCTTCGCGACCTTCGTCTCCTGCGAGTCGGCGTACTCCTCCGTGATCTTCGCCTTGACGAAGTAGTTCGCCGTCCCCGTCTCCACGCGGTGGACGAGCTTGCCCTCGGTGACCGTGATCGTCGTGTCCTTCGTGATCGTCTCCGTGTGCGTGCCGTCGACGGTGATCGTGCGGTCGTTCTTCACCGTCTGCGTGTCGTCGTGCAGCACGGTGGTGGACATGTCGTACTGCGCGTGGATCGTGACCTGCTCCTTCCCCTTCGTGTCGTTGGCCGAGATCTCGTTGTAGCCGCCGCCCCCCGGCGTGCTGTTGGACTTGAAGCCGCTCACCATCCCCGCGCCCGGCAGGGCGAAGGGCGGCATCTGCTCGGCGTTGTAGACGCTCCCGGTGACGAGCGGGCGATCGGGGTCGCCCTCGAGGAACTCGACGACGACCTCCTGCCCGATGCGGGGGATCGCCACCGCGCCCCAGTTCTTTCCTGCCCAGGGGTGCGCGACGCGCGCCCAGCAGGAGGGCTTGTTCTCGTCCTTGTTGCGCCGGTCCCAGTGGTACTGGATCGGGATGCGCCCGTACTTGTCGACGAGGATCTCCTCGTTCCCGGGGGCGGGGCCGACGACCGCGGTCTGGATCCCCGCCACCGTCGGCGCCGGCGTGATCCGCGGCGGGCGGTACGGGGTGTCGAACGGGATCGCCGTGAACTCCGCCCCGAAGGTGAAGGTCGCGTCCTCGCCCGAGCGCACCGCCGCCAGCCGCGCGGTGATCGACACGCGGACCGCGAGGTAGGTGGTGTTGAGCTCCTCGTGGAAGTGCTCGACGACGTCGAAGCGCCCGCCGGCGCGGATGGTGCGGCAGGCGCCCGAGCCGCGCACCTGCACGTACGCCGCCTCCTGCTCCTCGAGCCGCACGCGCGCGACCTGCTCCGCGTGCTGCATGTCGCGGAAGCGCGCCGGATACTCGTACACTTCCTCGGGCGCGTCGCCGGCGAGCGTCGTCTGGAGCCGCGACGAGGGGGTGCGGAAGTTGTAGTCGGCGAGGGTGACCTTCCCCGGACGCGCCCGATGCTCGCGGCGCAGCTGCGAGATCGTGTCGTGCTCCAGGAACCCGGCGCCCGCGAGCGGCGCCATGCGCACCGGCCGGGTGCCCGGTGGATACACCGACGTGGCGTTCGCGTCGGTGATCACCATCTTCACCCCCTCGTCGCCGTGCACGAAGTAGTAGAAGATGCCGGCGTCCTCCAGGATCCGTGAGACGTAGTCGAGCGACGACTCGCGGTACTGCGCCGACCAGCGGAGGCGGGGCGGCTCGCGCAGCAGCGTGATGTCGTAGTCCTGCCCCTGCGCGAGCCCGGCCTCGTCGAAGATCGTGGTGACGATCTCCGTCACCGTCTTGTCCACGAACACGCGCGAGTCGCGCGACAGCGACAGGAACCAGACGGGCGGGACCAGCTCGGCGCGGTAGGCGGTGAACTCGCCGTCCGACTCGAGCTGAACGAACGTCGCGATGCGGCCATGCACCAGGCGCGGCTCCTCGACCGACTCCAGGCGCAGCGTCGCCTTCGAGCGAACGAGCTGCGAGGCGTCGATGGCGGCGTCGGCGGAGACCAGGTGCAGCGTGTACTGGAACGGCTGCGAGATGGCCTCCTCGCCGTCGAGGCCGACGAGGATGAGCGTGTCCGGCTCGAGGATCGTGCTGATCGCCATCGGCCGGCTGCCCTGCGTGTAGGCGCTGCCGGCGCCCGCCGTCCTGGTGCCCATGACCGCCTCCGCGTCAGCTCTGGTTGGCCGGCGTCCCCGCTGCCGGCAGGGTGAACGCCGTCAGCGCCTCCACGGCATCCCACCGGTACTCGAACCCGACCTCGTTCACGCTCACGCGGATGCCGGTGAGCTTCTCGCCGGCGGCGATCCGCTCGAGCAGCCGCACCGAGATCTCGGGAAGGAGCGTGTTCGTCAGGATGTTGTCGACGTTGCGGGCGCCGCTCTCCACTTCGGTGCACCGCGCCGCCACCGCCTCCACGAGGGTGTCGTCGAACGCCAGCGGGATGCGATGCGTCTCGGCGATCCGGCGCTGCACCTTTCCGAGCTTGAGGCGCACGATCTGCTTGAGCACCTCGTCGCGCACCGGGAAGTAGGGGATGATCACCATGCGCCCGAGGAAGGCGGGCTTGAACACCTTGTCCAGCTCCGGCTTGAGCGCGCGCACGAGCGCTTCGTGCGTCGGCAGCGTCTCCGGATCCGCCGTCAGCGTCATCAGCGTGTCCGTGCCGGCGTTCGTGGTGAGGAGGATGATCGTGTTGCGGAAGTCGATCTCCCGTCCCTCGCCGTCGTTCATCACGCCCTTGTCGAACACCTGGAAGAAGAGCTCGAGCACGTCGGGGTGCGCCTTCTCCACCTCGTCGAGCAGCACGACCGAATACGGCCGCCGCCGCACCGCCTCGGTGAGCACGCCGCCCTCGCCGTAGCCCACGTACCCCGGCGGCGATCCCTTGAGGGTGCTGACGGTGTGGGCCTCCTGGAACTCCGACATGTTGATCGTGATGACGTTCTGTTCGCCGCCGTAGAGCAGGTCGGCGATCTGCAGCGCCGTCTCCGTCTTGCCGACGCCGCTCGGCCCCACGAGCATGAACACGCCCTTCGGCTTGTTCGGATCCTCGATTCCCGCCTTCGACGTGCGCACGCGCCGGCTGATGATCTCGAGCGCGTGTCCCTGGCCGATGACGCGCGCCCCGAGATGATCCTCGAGCTTGAGCATCGTCTCCATCTCGTCGCGCAGCATCTTGCCGAGCGGGATCCCCGTCCAGTTGGAGATCACCTCGCCGACGACGCTCGAGTCGACGCAGACGCGCACGAGCGGCGTCTCGCCCTGGAGCTGTTCGAGGTCGGCGTTGAGCTTCGCCAGCTCGGCGCGCAGCGCCTCGGCGTCCGCGGTCGCGGCGGCGCTGGCCGCCACCTCCCCCGCCGCCGCATCGCGCCGCGCCTCGGTGGTCGAGGCTTCGAGCTGCGTGCGGATCTCGCGGATCCGCTCGACGAGCGTGCGCTCGCCGTCCCAGCGCGCGGTCAGCGCCGCCAGCCGCTCCTGCGTCGCCTTGCGCGTCTTCTCGATCTCGGCCAGCCGCTCGGCGTGGTTCACGCCCAGGGCCTGCTCTCGCTCCAGCACGCGCGTCTGCACGGCGAGGTCGTCGAGCTGGCGCTGCGCGTCCTCGATCGCCGGCGGCGTCGTGCTCTGGCCGAGGGCGAGACGTGCGCAGGCGGTGTCCAGCACGCTCACCGCCTTGTCGGGGAGCTGCCGGTCGGGGAGGTACCGGTGCGAGAGCCGCACCGCCGCCTCCAGCCCCTCGTCGAGGATGCGCACGTTGTGGTGCGTCTCGAGCGCGGGGGAGACGCCGCGCATCATCTGCAGGCACTTGTCCTCGCTCGGCTCGTCGACCTTCACGAGCTGGAAGCGCCGCGCGAGCGCCGGATCCTTCTCGAAGTACTTCTTGTACTCGCTCCACGTCGTCGCCGCGAGCGTGCGCAGCTCGCCGCGCGCGAGCGCGGGCTTGAGCAGGTTGGCGGCGTCGTTCTGCCCCGCCGCGCCCCCCGCGCCGATCATCGTGTGCGCCTCGTCGATGAAGAGGATGATCGGCGTCGCCGACCCCTTCACCTCCTCGATCAGCCCCTTGAGGCGGTTCTCGAACTCCCCCTTCACGCCGGCGCCCGCCTGGAGCAGCGCCAGGTCGAGCGTGCGGATGGTGACGTTGCGCAGCACGGGAGGAACGTCGCCGGCGGCGACGCGGAGCGCGAAGCCCTCGATGACCGCCGTCTTCCCCACCCCCGCCTCGCCGACGAGGATCGGGTTGTTCTGCCGCCGCCGCGTGAGGATGTCCACCACCTGCCGGATCTCGGCGTCGCGCCCGAGCACCGGATCGATCTTCCCCTCGCGTGCCTTGCCCGTGAGGTCGATGGTGAACTGGTCGAGGTTGGGGGTCTTGCCGTTCCCGCGGCTGCCGGCCGAGGGGTCGCGGCCCTCGGCCGAGGTGCCGCCCGACCGCGCCGCATCGGCTTCCTCCGACGAGTCGCCGACGATCTGCGGGAACTCCTTGCGCAGCGTCTCGGCGCTGATCTTCCCGAGCTCGCGGCTGATGTCGGCCGCCAGGCGGGCCAGCTCGGCGTTCGTCACGAGCGCGAGCAGCGCGTGGCCGGTGCGCACCTGCGTCGCTCCGAAATCGAGAGAGCCGATGGTCCACGCCTCGGTGAGCATGCGGACGAGCGACGGGCTGATCGCCGGCGTGCGGGCGTTCCCGGTCTTGAGGCGATCGAGCGCGCGGTCGAGGTCCTTCTCCAGGCGCGCGCGATCCACGCCGAAGTGCCGGAAGATCGCCGCGGCGTCGCTGTCGGTGGCATCCAGCGCCTTGGCGAGGAAATGCTCGACCTCGACGTCGTAGTGAGTGCGGGCGAGGCAGAGCCCCGCACCTCCCTCCACGGCGCCGCGAGTGGAGCGGTTCAACTTGCCGATGAGGGCGCGAAGGTTGACGGTCATGGGGAGGCTCCCGTGGAAGTGGCTGCGTTGTGCGTGTTGCGTGATGCGCGTGGCGTGCGGCCGGTGCGCGATGAGCCGTGCGTCACGCGCCACGCGATACGGTCATGGGGTCAGCACCGTCTCGTCCGGATCCCGCGTCATCGCCGCCGTCCGGAGCCAGGTGCACCAGCCGAGCGGCGTGTCCTCCTCGCCGAGCACGCAGCCGGGGACGTCGTCGCGCTCGAGGACGAGCTGCACCTCGAAGTCGATCTGGTCGTTCGCGAAGTAGCGGGCGAGCGCCACGAGTCGCGGATAGGCGTCGCCGGTCGGCAGGAACTCGTCGTAGCGGGCGCGCGGCAGCGGGCCGACGCGGATGCGCGCCCGCGCCTGCGGGTCCCAGATCTCGTCGCCCGCCACCGCGCCGACACCGAGCTGCGTCTCGTTCCCCCAGTCGGCGCCGATGCTCGTCTGCGTCTCGGGGTCGAGCGGGTACCACGCGCCCACGAACTGCTCCACCGTGACCGGCACGTCGAAGTAGTCCGAGAGCATCTGCTCGAGCGCGACGGCGGGGCGGGTCTGGAGCGCGAGGATGCCCGCGTAGAACACGAGCGATTCGGCGGGGAGCGCGAGCCGCGCCTCCACCTCCGGCTCCCCGAGCCCGACGAGCTGTCGCAGGCGCGGCGTGATCTGGTCGCGCGCCCGCCCGCCGTTCTCCGCCTCGTACGCCGCGGGCAGGTGCGAGTGCTGCCACGCGCGATAGAAGAGCGAGAGGATGCGGTGGTTGAAGAGGTCGAAGAACTCCTTGAGCGTCGCGTCGCCGGCGCGGAGACGGGCCGTGACCTGATGCGAGTACACGAGGGGGAGCATCCCCTGTGGCCCGTTCAGCCCCATGAAGTTCACGGTCATCTCGAGCGGCCGCGCCGGCGCGGGCGTCGCGCCGTCGGCGGCGACGACGGCGACGTGCTGCGACCGGCGCCCGCGCGGACGGCCGTCGCGCTGCTCGAGCTCCTGGATCTCGCTCGCCGGGAACGACGGATCGGCGTTCGCGCGCAGCCGCAGCGTCTCCTGCGCCGGGTCGGCGAAGCGGCCGATCGGCTCCCGGTCCGGATGCAGCCGCTCCAGCAGGTGCACCGCCCGGAAGAACTCGAACGACCACGGCTCGCGCATCAACCGGTCGAGTAGCTCGGGCTGCACGAACGGCGCGGCCTCCTCGGTCGCGGTGGCGGCCGAGGGATCGACGTCGAGGGCGGGCTCGGGGGGACCCGAGACCGTCGGCGTCAGAGGAGCGGCTTCCAGCCGGCTCTGGGTGCCCACTCGCGAAGGATCGTCTTGCGCTGCGGCGTGCGCGCCGCGAGCGACGTGAAGGAGTTCATCGAGGCGTAGAGCCCGAGGAAGCGATCGAGCACGCTCGCGAACAGGTACACGCCCCCGCCGGCGAACTGCTCCTCGTCGAGCTCCAGCTCCACCCGTCGCCCTCGCGCGAACGCGAGGCCGTGCTCGGTCACGATGCGTGTGTGCGCCGGCCGGCTGCTCACCGAGAGCACGCTCTCCACCTGCTTGCGGTTGGAGGGGGTGTCGGCGAAGTCGTAGAGGCGCAGGATCTCGCGCAGCGCGTCGGGACCGTCGTCCACGAGCGAGAGATAGCTGAGCGACAGGTGCGAGATGAGACGCCAGAGGAGCGGCTTGCCGAGCGGCGGCTGGATGACGCGCGTCGGCTTGAACAGCGCGACGATCTGCCGCACCGGTCCGCCGCCGTCCAGCTCGAAGTCACCGCGCTCGCTGCCGAACGGGAGGCGGCTCGGTAGATCGCCGTTGAAGCAGGTGAGCCGCGCCGTCACCGCGTCGGCCTCCGGATGCACCGTGCGGCCACTCAGATCGACGAACGACAGGAAGACGTCGGTCCCCGAGTCGGTGCGCCACCCGCTGGGCCGCCGCGTCGCGTGCCAGTAGAGCTTCCCCTGCGCCGCGGAGGACCCGTGCCGGATGCCGTAGAACGGCTCGAAGTGCAGCGGCGCGCGCGACCCCGGCGACACCGCCGTCACCGCCTCGACCGCGTAGGTCTCGGTCGTCAGGCGGCGCCGCGCGTCGGGGACGAGCCGATGCTCGTGCCGCCGTTGCGACAGGAGGATGGGCTCCGCCGTGTGCGAGAAGAGGTTGATCACCGGCGTGCAGCCGAGGCGCACCGTCCCCGTCGTCACCCCGGCCTCGAGCATCGGGCGCCACTCCTGCCGCTCGAAGGGGCGCACGAGGATGATGACCTCGACCGCCGTCCCCATCCCCGCCGCGCGCACCGCGTCGAAGCCGGCGAGGTCGAAGAAGAGGTACTTCTCCGGGAAGGCGAAGTACTCCTGCAGCAGGCGATACGCCTCGAACGAGCGCCCCGGATAGGGGAGCATCCCCTCGCTGGGCCCGAAGCCGACCGGGGTGAGCGCGCTCGGCGGGAGGGTGATCGACTTCGGGTGCGGCACGCCCGTCTCGCGCACGATGATCTGCCGCACGTTGTTGTCGAGCAGCTCGTAGAGCGCGAAGGTGAGGTTCCCCTCGCCGGCGAGATGCAGCCGCAGCGTGTCGAGCTGCAGCTCGTCGAAGCGCATCTCGCCGAAGCAGCGCAGCTCGACGCGCAGGGCGCCCACGGCGTCGCCCGGCCGCACGGCAGGGCGCAGGCGGTCGGGGGAGACCCACTGCGTCGCCGCCGCCCGCACGGGCCAGATGCGCGAGTCGTAGCAGGTCTGGAACGAGCAGGGGACGCCGTCCACGGGGCGCGAGTAGAGCCGCGCGCCGCGCGCCACCGGCACGCCGGTCGTCACCTTCCCCGCGTCCGGATCGAGCCGCATCTCGACCACCGACATCGCCGGGATCGGCCGCGTGTAGTGCGGATAGAGCACGGTGAGCAGCGACTCGCCGACGTTCGTGAAGTCGTCGTCGAGCCGCAGATGCACGCGCGCCGTGAGGAACGCGAACGCCTCGAGCAGCCGCTCGACGTGCGGATCCTCGCACTTCGTCGGCTCGAGCAGCAGGCGCCCCGCGATCTTGGGATAGCGTTCGGCGAACTCCGCGCCGAGCCGGCGGAGGTAGGTGAGCTCGCGCTCGTAGTAGTGCAGCAGCTCCTCACGCACCGGACGCGCCTCGCACCTGGTATTCCCCGCTCGAGACCTGCAGGACGGTGTCGAACACGACCTGCTCGGGGGTGGGATCCATGCGCAGCGTCGCCTCCACCGTGAAGCGCAGCTCGCGCTTCTCACGCGTCTCGTCGGTCGCCTCGACCAGCGTCACCCGCACGTTCGTGAGGCGCGGCTCGAAGAGCTGGATCGCCTGACGCACCTCGCGGAGCAGCTGCGGCCGCGTGTCGGGCGCGTCCTTGCTCATCGAGGTGATGTCGGGGATGCCGTAGGTGAACAGCGAGCGCTCCAGCTCCGCCAGCCCGTCCGGCACCTCGATCGGCGCGCGCCGCGTGTTGAGCAGCCAGTCGAGGTCGCGCTGCACGGTGAGCTTGAGCTGCCGCACCGACTCCCGATAGCCGACGCGGGCGTCGCCCAGCCCCGGCTCGAGGTCGATGAGTCGGTCGAGCAGCGACTGCTGTACGGCGCGATCGATCTCCCGCTTCATCGCGGCCCTCAGCTCGCCGACGACGCGGCGAAGCCGATCGCCGCGAGCGGATCCAGCCGGCAGATGCGCAGGTAGAGCGCCTGCCGCAGGCTGGAGTCGCCGTCGAGCCGTTCGAGGCACTGATGCATCAACGCCATCGGCCGCGCGACCATCTCGCCCGCCTCCCACTCCTCGAGGCGGTGCTCGTCGATGTGGCGCAGGAGCTCCTCGAGCACCGGCATCGCGACCGCGAAGTGCCCCGCCTCGACCATCGTGCGGGCGAGCTGCGTCTGGAGGACGAAGCGGCCGCGATGCGTCTTCTCGCGCGCCACCTCCTGCATGAGGAGGGCGATCGCGCGATCGTGCCGCCCGGCGCGAACCTCCGCCGCCGCCAGCGCCCCCGGATCGCGGGCGTGCAGCGCGTCGGCGCTCTCCGCGGCGACGTCGCCCGCCCCGGCGGCGAGGCCGCTGTCGCGCAGCCAGGCGCGCGTCTCGCCGTTCGCCGTCGGCGTGTCGTCCATCAACGTCATGTCGAGGAGCGACGGGATGTCGGCGAGCAGCGAGCGCAGGGCGCTGCGGATGGCGGCGCCCACGTAGTGGAAGTCGGCGCCGAGCGCGTCGCAGGCGGTGAGCACGTAGCGCTGGAGGTCGAGCCAGCCGCGCCCCTGCGCGGTGGCCATCACCGACTCGGCGTGCTCCAGCAGCTCGGGCCACTTCGCGTCGAGCAGGAGCGTCTTGAGGCGCGTGCGCGTCTCCGTCGTCGGGGCGGCGAGCAGGCGCGGATCGGGGGTGCCCCCGCTCGCGCGCAGCTCGCCCCAGCGGAAGCCGCGCAGCAGGAGGTACGCCGCCGGATCGCCGGGGTGCTTCTGCCGGAGGAAGCGCGCCGCCTCGGCCACGCGCGCCGCGGCATCGTCGCGGGAGCCGAGCGTCGCCGGCACCGCGGCGGCCGCGGCCCCTGCCGTCGGCGCCGCCGCGTCGATCACGCGGTCGATGAGCGCCGCCGCGTCGTCGGCCGCGCCGACCTCGATCGGATCCGGGTCGGTCTCCAGCTTCTTCTTGAGGAGCTGCTTCGCCGTGCGCTGCAGCTCCTCGATCGCCTCGCGCAGCCGCTGGTAGCTGGGCGCCGAGTCGGCGAAGCGCTCGCTGGTGCGCTGATCGAGCGCGGCGAGCGCCGCGAGGCAGCCGTCGGCGTCGGCGACCAGCTGCTTGTAGAACGGCTTGCCCGTCGCCGCGAACGACGCGTCGAACGCCTCCGGGAGGAGCTTGCCGCTCGCGATGGCCGACTCGCGCTGCTGCGCCTTCACCTCGCTCTGCCCTGCCTCCTCCTCGGTGGGGATGAGGCGCGATTCGCGATAGCGGAGGTAATCGTGGCCGTCGCGCGTCAGCGTGACGAGGCGCACCGGCAGGTCGAGACGCATCCCGAGCCACTCGAGCGGCGCGGCGCGCAGCTCCACATCCCCGTCGTCGATCTCGGGATAGAGGTGGTCCCAGAAGCGGTCCACCAGCTCGCGCAGCAGCACGAGCCCCGCCTGGAGCCCGGGGAGCCCCTCGCGCCGCAGCTTCGCCTCGGTGAACCAGGCCGCGAGCTGGAGATCCTTGGACTGCTTCGCGAGCGCGTCGGAGGCGAGGCGCACGACCGCCGGCCAGTCGGCGGTCTTGCGCTCGGTCTGCCACTCGCCCTGCGGCACGTCGTCGTCCTCGCGGCGCGCCTCCTTGATCCGGTCGTAGACCGGCTCGTAGCGCAGCTCCACACCGCCGGGGTGCGGCGCGGCGATCGGCACGAGCAGGGGCTCCAGCTCGGCGGGGAGGGTGGGCACTTCGGCTGACGTCATGAACGGCTCGAGGACTCAGGCTTCGGCGATCGGGGACGGCGTGATGACGAGCTCGCGCACCTCCAGCAGCGGGAACTCCTCATCGTCGACCAGCAACATCTTCTGCCCGACGGGCACCTGCGCGCCATCCTCCAGCTCCTGCCACTGCGTCATGCGGCCGAGGCGGATCGCGTCGTCGGCCTGCTGCCAGGTGAGGGGTGCGAGCACGGGGAGGAGCACCTCGCCCAGCTCGAGCTGGCGGAAGTGCTCGGCGGGACGCACGAGCGCGGGCGCCCAGAGCAGGTCGCGCAGCTTCTGCGGCGGCTGGAGCTGGAGCGACGCGATGTGCTCGAAGGGGAGCCAGGTGTAGGCGCCGCCCGCGAACAGCTCGAGGCGGGCGCCGATGCGCGGGTCGGCATCCTCGAGGGTGGAGAACGGCTGTCCGTTCAGCGTGCCGCTGACCGGGCGCGGCGCCGGACCGGTGGGGAACCCGCGCGACTCGAACATCGCCTGCCGCTGCCGCTCGGCGTGCAGGGCGCTGCGGTACAACAACGTGCCGAGCTGCGCCTCCTTCCCTCCCTGGGCCAGCACCTCGAGCTGCCGTTCCGCACGGTCGTACTTGCCCGTGAAGCACAGCAGCTCGAAGAGGAAGGTCCGGCGGCGGAGATCCGTGGGATGCTCGCGCAGCTCCGCACCCAGGAGCTCCACCGCCGCGTCGACGCGGCCCGCCCGATACAGCTCGTCGGCCGTCATCGGCATGATTGACCTCGTGGGATCAGAGCTTCTTCACGGCCTTCAGGTCGTACCCGAACTTCACCGGCGAATCGAGCGTGCCGTCCGGCTTCTGCGGCTTGTACTCGATCTCGACCTTGCTGTAGGCGAAGGAGACCGACTCCGTCGGCACCTCGCTCGACGCCGAGACCTGATAGCTCGAGATGAGCACGTCGGTGAACTTGATGATGTAGTACTCCTGCTGGCCGCCGCCCGCCTTGCGGGCGGTGAGCGTGGCCTCCTTGATGTGCTCACCGAGCGCGCAGGCCTTCATGAGCAGCGGGCTCGCCTTGCTGACCCGCGTCATGAAGTTGAAGTCCGACATGTTCACCTTGCCGGCGCCGAGGCCGCCCGTGCCGATCTGGACGGGGTTCGACTCGCCGAAGCTCCAGGAGAGGACGTCGATCTCCTTGGCGTGCTTGGAGTCGGTGGCCTCACCCTCGATCTTGTCGATCTTGAGGAAGTAGTCGACGCTCCCCGCGTAGGAGGAGTTGCTGTAGCCGGCACCGGCGCTGAAGGCAGTGGCTCCCATGGTGTTGCTCCGCAGAAAAGGACGGTGGTCGAGAACGATTGATGGACTGCGGCGGCGCTGGAGAATCAGGCCGCGGGCTTCGGCAGCTCGGCGACGAGCCGCATCGAGATGGTGAGCTCGTCGAGCTGGAAGTGCGGCCGCAGGAAGGCCACGGCCTTGTAGGCGCCGGGCTTGCCCGGCACTTCCACCACGTCGACGCGCGCTTCCTTGAGGGGATGCTGCGCCTTCAGGGTGAAGCCGGCGTCGTCGTTGGCGATCGAGTAGTTGATGATCCAGTCGTTGAGGAAGCGCTGGATCTCGTCGCGCGACGTGAAGCCGCCGATCTTGTCGCGCATGATCGCCTTGAGGTAGTGGGCGAACCGCGAGACGGCGAAGATGTAGGGGAGCTGCGCGGAGATGCGCGCGTTGGCCGTGGCCGCATCCTGCTCGTACACCTTCGGCTTCTGGCACGACTGCACGCTGAAGAAGGCGGCGTAGTCGGTGCCCTTGCAGTGCACGAGGGGCACGAAGCCGAGGTCGGCCAGCTCCTTCTCGCGACGGTCGGAGATCGGCGTCTCCGTCGGGCACTTCATCGTGATGTCGCCCGACTCGGTCGTGAAGTTGTGCACCGGGAGCCCCTCCACGAGGCCGCCCGACTCCACGCCGCGGATCGCCGCGCACCACCCGTAGAGCGCGAACGCGTTGGTCACGCGGGCGCCGAGCGCCCAGGCGGCGTTCCCCCACAGGTACTGCGCGTGGTCGGAGCCGTCCACCCCCTCCTCGTAGTCGAACGCCTCGACCGGCACGGTGTCCTTCCCGTACGGCTGGCGCATGAGGACGTTCGGCAGACAGAGCGACACGTAGCGGGAGTCCTCGCTGTTGCGGAAGCTCTTCCACTTCGCGTACTCGGTCGTGTCGAAGATCTTCGCCATGTCGCGCGGCGCGTCGAGCGAGGTGAAGCTCTCAAGGTTGAACATCTCCGGCGACGCGCCGGCGATGAACGGCGCGTGCGCGGCCGCGGCGACCTGCGAGATGCGCTCGAGCAGCTCGACGTCCTGCCCGGACTTGGAGAAGTGGTAGTCGCCGAGCAGGGCGCCGAAGGGCGCGCCGCCGAAGACGCCGAACTCCTCCTCGTAGACCTTCTTGAACAGCGCGCTCTGGTCGAACTCCGGCGCCTTCTGCAGGTCCTTGAGCAGCTCGTTCTTCTTGACGTTGAAGATCTTGATCTTGAGGTTCTCCCCCGTCTCCGACTGCGACAGGAGATACTTGAGCCCGCGCCAGGTGGACTCGAGCTTCTGGAAGTCCGGGTGATGCAGGATCTCGTTGAGCTGCGCCGAGAGGAGCGCGTCGATCTGCGCGATGCGCGCGTTGATCATCGCCTCGGTGTCCGGCGCGATCGTCACCGTGCCCTTGAGCACCTCGGTGACGAAATTGCGCACGAGATCCTTGCCACGCTCCTTGGCGGCGGCGTCCCGCCCGAGACGCCCTTCCTCGACGATCTTGTCGAGGAGCCCGAGCTCCACCGTCTGATCGTAGCTCGTCGGCTGCTGGCCGGTCTGCTGTTCAGCCATTGGTCGTGTCTCCCGAGGGTCCGAGCTCGCCCTTCAGCTTCGCCATCGCGTCCGCGTCGTTGAGCGTCGCCTGCAGCAGCTCCTCGAGCTTGTCGTTCCCCTGCAGGCTGCCGCGCAGGTCGGCGAGCTTGGTCCGCAGGTCGAGCAGCTCCTTGAGCGCGGGCACCTTGGCGGCGACGTTCTCCGGATTGAAGTCGTCGAGACTCTCGAAGGTCAGATCGACGCCGATCTTCCCGGCGTTCTCCCCCTCCTGGAGCTTGTTGGCGACGGCGAACTGCACGCGCGGCGTCATCGCCTTGAGCACGGTGTCGAAGTTGTCGGGCGTCACCTCGACGAACTTCCGCTGCTTGAGCGCCGCGAGCGGCTGCGCCGGGTTGCCGCTGAAGTCGCCGAGCACTCCCATCACGAAGGGGAGCTCCCGCTTCTCGACGGCGCCGCCCGTCTCGACCTCGTAGCTGATGTTGACGCGCGGCGGGCGGACGCGCTCGAGTTTCTTCTGCGTACCCTCTCGTGCCATGGCTGCGCTCCTGATCGCGGTGGCATTGGGGCGCGACGCCATGCCCCGCGCCTCCAGCGCGAGGGCCAACGACGCGCGTCGACGAATCGTAGGTGAACGACGCAGGGTCAACGTCCCGTGCGCGAGAGCCCGCCGGAGGCGGACATCACGACACACGAGCGTGGATCGTCAGGGGGGCTATCATACCGTGCGTCACGGACGAACACAAGCAATTCGCCCGCGCGGCGCCGATGGGCGTGCGCTGCACACGGGCTCGCTTGTCCGCTCATCCCGGCGCGCCCCCGCGCCGCGGCACGAACGGCCACTCCGCCACCTCCAGCACACCATAGTCCACGAGTCGCAACAGCATCGTCACGAACTCCGACAGTGTGGCGGTTCCGGGCACCTGCCCCTCCGCCTGCAATCCCCGGAGCAGCGCCGGCGCCGGCGTCGCACCGTCGCAGCACCGTAGCAACGCCGCGAACCACGCGGGACAGTGCATCTGCGCCGCGAAGGGCGCCGCCGTCTCGATCTCGCACTCCGGCGCCTCCCACCCGTCGTCCGCGAACCGATGCTCGATGCGCACGACGACGCGCGGGGCGGTGCGCGGCCGTACACGCGCCGGCGTCTCCGCCAGCGCGGCCACGCGGATGCGCGCCTCGCGGTCGAGCAGCCAGCCGAAGTCCTCCGCCACCGTCGCGGTGCCCAGCCGCCGCCGCTCCGTCAGCACGGGGTACGCGTCCCGGACCGCGCGACGCCGGAAGTGCATCGCGCCGACGACGAGCTGCGTGATCCCCATCTCGGCGAACGCCGCCTGGCGACGCCCCACGCTCGCCCAGTCGATGCGCCCCTCGCGCGCCTGCGCCGAGTCGAAGGCCAGCGGGTCGTGCGTCCGCTCCGGCGCCACCACGAGATCGAAGTCCCCGTCCCCCTCGCCGAGCATCCCGCGCAGCCGACGCTCGAGCGGGGCGTCGGTGCGATCGGTGGCCATGCAGGAGAGGAAGCACTCCCCGCCGGGCTCGAGATGGCGCACGAGGCCGCCGACGATCCGCCGCGTCACCTGCTCGCCGTCCTCACCGCCGTCGCGGAAGACGTAGTGCGTCTCGAAGGACGGCATGTACGGCGGATGCGCGACGACGCGATCGAAGGTGAGCCCCTCGAGCGGCGCCCACAGGTCGCCCTCGAGCGCCGTGAAGCGCGTGATGCCGTTGAGCGCCGCGTTGAAGCGCGCGAAGCGCGTCGCGCGCGCGGTGAGGTCCACCGCCCACGCGTGATCGGCAAAGTCCCGCGCCGCCACCAGCGCGGCGACGGCGGTGCCGGAGCACAGCTCCACGAAGCGCTCGCAGCGCCGGCGCGGCATCAGCGCGACGAAGCGCAGCGTCCCGGCGGTGATCGCCGGATACACCACGTCCACCGGCGGCGGGATGTCCTCGCCGTCGTGATCGGCGTTGACGTCGGAGGCGATCCAGAGCCGCTGCGTCGGATAGAGCAGCACGGTGCCGCGACACAGCTCCGGATGGCCGCGCGGCGTGTACAGCAATCCGAGCCGCTCGAGCACGGCCACCCCGTCGGCGTCGAGCCGCGTCCGCACCACGTCCCACGGCACGGTCTCGCTGTCGAGGAAGAGCCGCGTCAGCAGGGTGCAGGCATCATCCAGCGGCTCCGGCGTGCCGCGCCCGTCGCGCAGCTGCCGGAAATCCCCGAGGCTCGCGATCCCGTGGCGCGCGCACAGCGTGGGCTCGGTGTAGTCGGCCCGCGCGAACAGCGCCCGCAGCCGCGCGTAGTCGTCGGCGGTCCCCTCGACGAACGGCTCGACGCGCCAGCCGTGCCGCAGCTCCTCGCCCGCGTGCCGCTCGATCGTGTCGGGATGCGGGCGCCCGCCCGTCATCCCGACGTCCCGTCGCGCCACCGCCCGGCCAGCACCGCGCCGTCGTGCGATACCGACTGGAAGCGCACGAGCCGCACCACGTCCGAGTCGCGCAGCCACGCGAGAGGCATGATCCCGCGCTCGAGCAGCCAGAGCGCGCCTCGCTCGTGCATCGTGCCCTCGGCGCACGACTGCAGCGTCGGCTCGCCGTCGATGCGGCGCACGTACAGCGGGAGCCCCCCGACGTCGTGCCCCGCCGCGACCGTCCACCCGCTGGCCGCGAAGCCCTCGCCGAGGAGCAGCGCGGCGACGACGGCGCCGTTCCCCCAGCAGAAATCCTCGTGCGCCGCGGCGCTCCCCTCCTCGACCTCCTCGAGCGACAGCCGCTCGCACGGCTCGCCCTGGGCGCCGTACGGGAGCCGCAGCAGGAACCGCGGGGCGACGAGGCCGAGGTAGGGCGCGTCAGGCATCCGCCGCATCGCCTCCCATGCCGGCTCGCGCGATTCGCGCCACTCGTCGGCGTCGAGATCGCCGGCGAAGGAGGGCGCCCCCGCCAGCGCCGCCTGCGCCCCCGCGACCACCGGCGCGCGCAGCGTGCGGCCGAGCGCGGCGAGCCCCGCCGCGACGCGCGCGTCCTCCGCGGAGTCGCCCAGCTCCTCGAGCACGACGACGACCGCCCACCCGCCGTCCACGGCGTGCGCGAGCTGGCGCCCCACGTCGCTCGCCGCGACGTCGTCGCCGGCCGACGCGAGATCGCGCGCGAGCTCCTCCCGGCTCACGTCGAGCAGGTGCAGCTGGAGCGATGCGTCGGTGTCGAGGCGGCGAGCGAGGAAGTCCACCGCGCGCCACGCGCGCTCGAGCGCCCGGAACCGGGGGTGACGCAGGAGGTCGCGCATGAGCGCCCGCACCTCGGCGTCCACCGCATTCACGACCGACTGCTGGCGCGCGTCGGGTTCGTGCACCACGTGCGGCGCCACGAGCCGGCGGATGAGCTGCTCGAGCTCACCGTCGCGCGACACCACGCTCCCGGCGTCCGGCGTGTACGCGGCGGCATCGACGATGCGCTCGAGCAACCCGAGCGTCTCGGCGCCTCCCTCGTCCGCCCGTGCCGCCGGCGGCGCGGCGTCCGCCTCCGCACGGATGCGCGCGACGGCGCGATCGAAGCTCTCCTGGCTCGAGACGCGAGCGCGCGCATCGGCGAGCGCGCGGAAGACGGGGAGCGTCTCCACGAGCCGATCGGGGTGGAGATCCTCCAGCGTGCGCGGCGCGACGTGCACCGCCTCCGCGCGTCCGGGAAGCGCGAGCTCGATCTCGGGGGCGAGCGCGGCGAGCGTGCGGTCCACGTCGTCGCGGTCGATGCGGCGCACGCGCCGCGCCGACAGCGCCGGCCGTGCGTGCCCCGGGGCGAACTCCCCGAGCAGGACGATGCGAAATGGCGTGTCGTTCATGAGGGAAGCCATGGTAACGCACCGCGCACGATTGCGCACGGGCCTTTCGCACGGTCGGCACGTGCGTACGTTATGATGGCTCGTGAGATCACCTTCCGCTCGTAGACGCGCATGAAGCAGCTGCAGCCGGTGCTGTGGACGAAGGGAGTGCTGCTCAGCCCGCAGCATCTCCAGACGCAGGACCGCTTTCTCGAAGACGTCCTGCATTTCCAGCTCTCCGCGCTCACCTTCGCGCCCTGGGGGTTCGCGCGGCTCGCGTTCGACCGCGAGGCGCTCGCCGGCGGCGTGCTGCAGATCACGGAGGCGGCGGGGCTGCTCCCCGACGGGCTGCCGTTCGACATGCCGGGCGGGGACGCGCCCCCGCCGCCGCGCCAGCTCGACGGCGCGTTCGAGGCGGATCAGACGTCGCTCGACGTCTACCTCGCGATCCCCGAGTACCGGTACGGCGGGCACAACGTCTCGAGCGCGCAGCGCGACCGCGCGACGCGGTTCCACGTGGACGAGCTGCTGCGCCGCGACGAGAACACGGGGCTCGCCGAGCGGCCCATCCAGATCGCGCGCAAGAACTTCCGGCTGCTGTTCGACGGGGAGACGCTGGAGGGGCACATCCTGCTCCGCGCGGGGCGCGTGCAGCGGACGCCCGCCGGTCTTCATCAGCTCGACCCGCACTTCGTCCCGCCGCTCGTCGATCTCGCCGGCAACGAGCAGCTGCTCGGCATCGCGCGCCGCCTCGTGGAGATCATGGCGGCCAAGAGCACCGAGCTCGCGGGGCGCCGCCGCCAGAAGAATCTCTCGCTCGCGGAGTTCGGCATCGGCGACGTCGCGAGCTTCTGGCTGCTCTACACGGTCAACACCTACTTCCCGCTGCTGCGGCACTACCACGAGACGCGGCGCGGCCATCCGGCGTCGCTGTACGAGGTGATGCTCGCGCTGGCGGGGGCGCTCACGACCTTCTCCACCGAGCTGCATCCGCGCCAGCTGCCGGTCTACCAGCACGACGACCTCGGCGCCTGCTTCGGCCGGCTCGACGAGCTGCTGCGCGAGTTGCTGGAAGCGGTCGTCCCGGCGAACTACGTCACGCTGCCGCTCCGGCTGCAGCAGCCCTCGGTGTGGGCGACGGCGCTCGATCAGGATCGGTATCTCGCCGCCCCGCAGATCTACCTCGCGGTCGCCTCCGAGGCGCGCCGCAACGATCTCGCGCTGCGCGGCCCGGGGGTGATCAAGGTCAGCTCCATGGGACAGATCGACCATCTGATCCGCCAGGCGATCCCCGGGGTGACGCTGACGCACGTGCCGGTGCCGCCGAGCACGATCCCGGTGAAGCTCGACCACCAGTACTTCCTGCTCCAGCGCTCGGGGAACGACTGGGACGCGATCATGCGCTCGCGCAACGTCGCGGTCTACGTCCCGGCGGAGTTCCCGGACCCGCAGCTGGAGCTGGTGCTCGTCCTCCCGCCGGCGCGGAAGTAGCCCACCGCGGCCCGAACGCGAACGGCCGCTCGTCATCCGAGCGGCCGTTCGCGCATCGCCCCCCACCTCCCCCTACAGGGCGACGAACACCACGAGGGCGAGGGCGAGCACGAGCAGCACGATGATCCCGACGAGCACGGGGACCATCGAGCGCGGCGCCGGTGCCGGGGGCGCGGCCGGCGCCGGGACGGCGGGGGGCGGCGTCGCGGGCGACGGTAGCGGCGTCGGCGACACGGGGAGTGGGGGCAGCACGCTCCCGGGCGGCGGCGCCGCCGCGCGGCCGAGGACGCGGGTGAACTCGCTCGGCCCCGAGGCCCCGGCGATCACCGGACCGCCGGGCGTACCCGGGATCGACGGCGGCACCGGCGCCTGCTGCGGCACGAGCGGCGGCGGCACGAGGGGCGACATCGGCGGGGGGGACGCCGGCGCGGGGGGGACGATCGAGAGGGGCATGACCGTCGACACCCCGGCCGACGGCGCCGGCGGCGCCCCGAAGGACGGCGCGGGCGGGAGCGGCGTCGGCGGGGGCATCACCGGCGTGGGCGGGGGGACGGGGGTGGCGGCCGGGGCGGGGCTCGCCGAGATCCCGCCGAACATGGCGGTGAAGCTCGGCGCCGCCGCCGCGGGTGCCGGTGACGCCGTCATCGGCGGCTCCTGGGGGAGCGGCGGGACGGGCGGCGGCGGGAACGGCGCCGGCGGCTCGCGGGGCGGCATCCGCTCCGGCGTCGGCCCGGGTTCGGGCGCCGGCGGGGGGAATGGGGGCGGCTCCGGCACCGGCAGCGGCACCGACCCGTGGACCGGCGCGGGTGCGGGCACGGGGTGCGGCGCCGCACTGGGGGGGGCGGGGGCGGGGGCGCCGGACAGCTGCTGGAACATCCGGGTGAACTCCCCCGGCTCTCCGGCGGCGGCGGGCGAGGGGGCGCGCGGCGCGCTCACCGATGCGGCCGGTGCGGCCGGTGCGGCCGGTGCGGCCGGCGGCGGCGCGGTCGCGGGCGCCGGTGACGTCGGCGCCGGCGGCGCGGCGACGGAGCCGAAGATGGCGGTGAAGCTCCCCGGCTCCGGCGCCGGGGCCGGCGCGGCGGGCGGCGCCGGCGCGGGTGCCGGTGCGGCAGCGGACGCCGGCGCGGGCGCCGACGGATGCAGCGCACCGAACGCCGCGGTGAACCCGCCGCCCACGGCGGGCGGTGGCGCGGGTGGGGTCGCGGGTGCCGGCGCCGGCGCGGCAGGCTCGGCGCGAGCGGGCGGCACGACGGCGCGCACGTCGATGATCTGCGTCGCCGCGTCGGTGTCCACGCCGTTCGACGCGAGCGGCGTCGCCGGCGTCGCGGCGTGGCGCTCCAGCCAGGCGGGGAGGTTCTCGAAGCCCGGCATGAACAGCGTCACGACCACCGGGATGCCGTCGACGTCGGTGACCTCGAGCACTTTCTCGCGCTCGTGCGGCGGGAGCAGGTCGAGTCGCGACAGCGACACTCGCGCGGCAGTGCCGGCATCCTCGTCGAGATAGTGCGCCATCACGACGCGACCGAGCGACAGCTGCTGTGCGAGATACGTCCGCGCGCCACGCTCGGTGACGCATTTCAGCAGCTTGTACCGGGTCGCGAACTCTGCGCTTGTCATGGGACGGTGTACGGCCGTACGTTAACGCCGCGACGACGGGACGCCGCACGGCGACGTTTCATATACGGCACTACGCCGCACGGCGCAATCGCGCGGTCGAGGACGAGACGATGACGCAGCTCTCCCGAGTGGTGTGGAGCGAGGGGATGCACCTCGCGCAGCATCACTTTCAGGCGCAAGCCCGCTTTCACGAAGCGACGCTCGGCTTTGCGCTCTCGCATCTCTATTTCGCGCCGTACGGGCTCGCCGGATGCGAGCTCGACTCGGCGGCGTTGCGCAACGGCACCGCGGCGATCGTGCACGCGCGCGGCATCATGCCGGACGGGCTGCCGTTCGACATCCCGGCGAGCGACCCCGCGCCCGAGCCGCTCGACGTGCGCGCGCGCTTCTCGCCGGCGGCCGACGCGCACCTGCTGCATCTGGCGATCCCGGCCTACCAGCCCGACCGCGCGAATTGCGCGAACGGGCACGGCGACGGCGCGACGCCGGCGAGCGCCGTCCGCTACCGTGCACGGCGCGCGACGGTACCCGACGACGCGACGGGACGCGACCAGCGGGAGATCCTGCTCGGCCAGAAGAACCTGCAGCTCGTGCTCGACACCGAGATCCCCGCCGGAGCGGTCTCGCTGCCGATCGCTCGCGTGCAGCGCGACGGGACCGGGCACTTCGTCTACGATCCGGACTACGTCCCCCCCAGCCTCCAGCTCGCGGCGAGCCCCCGGCTCCTCGCCATGCTCGCACGGCTGGTGGAGGTGCTCGACGAGAAGAGCGGCGCGATGGCGCGCGGCCGTCCGGGTTCGGTGGACGAATACGCACGACAGGAGATCGCGGGGTTCTGGCTGCTGCACACCATCCATGCGTCGCTCACGCCGCTGCGTCACCATCTCACCGTCCGCCGTACCCGCCCCGAGGCGCTCTACCTCGAGATGGCGCGGCTCGCGGGCGCGCTGTGCACCTTCGCGCTCGATGCGCATCCGCGCACGCTCCCCGCGTACGACCACGACGATCTCGCCGGCTGCTTCGACGCCCTCGATCGCCACATCCGCGCGCACCTCGACCTGGTGGTGCCGAGCGGGCGCATCGCGATCCCGCTCGCGCAGGACCGCCCCTACTATTTCTCCGCCGCGATCGCCGATCAGCGCTGCTTCGGGCCGTCGCGCTGGTTCCTCGGGATCCGTGCCCGGGCACATCCGGCCGAGATCGCCTCGCGCGTGCCGACCCACGTGAAGGTGTGCGGCAAGCCGTTCCTCGAGGAGACGGTGCGACGCGCCGTCGCCGCGGCCGGGCTCACGGCGCTCGCCGTGCCGCCCGCCGCGGTGATGCCGCGCGCCGACTGGCAGTACTTCCAGGTCGACCGCTCCGGGAACGCCTGGCTGTCGATCGCGAAGACGGGCGAGATCGGCGTCTACGTCCCCGACGTCGTCCCCGAGGCGGAGGTCGAGCTCGTCGTGTTGCCCGAGTCGTGACCCACCGGGATATTCGCTGACCGTCGCACTGGCTCAGGAGTTTCGCATGGCCGCCGTCTCCTCCGACATCTCCGCGCGCCGAGGGCAGCTCGCGCTCGCGCTGCAGGAAGCCTTCACCGCCATCGCCCGGCTGCGCGCGCACAAGCAGGTCGCGGCGGACGCCGAGTCCTTCCGCACGCACGTGAAGACGGTGCTCGGCGCCGCGGAGCAGGAAGCGCGGCGCGCCGGCTACGCGAGCGACGACGTGCGGCTCGCGCTCTTCGCCGTCATCGCGCTGCTCGACGAATCGGTGCTCAACTCGCAGCAGCCGATGTTCGCCGACTGGCCGCGCCGGCCGCTGCAGGACGAGATCTTCCAGAGCGGCCACATGGCCGGCGAGCTGTTCTTCCAGTACCTGCAGCAGCAGCTCCAGCGGCCGGACTCCGAGGACACGGCCGACCTGCTCGAGGTCTTCCAACTCTGCCTGCTGCTCGGCTTTCGCGGGCGCTACGGCGCGTCGCAGGGCGGCGAGCTGCACGCCTTCACCCTGCGCACCGGCGAGAAGATCACGCGCATCCGCGGTCCCCTCGACCGGCTCGCGCCGCGCTGGCGTCCGCCGCAGGATCGCATCGACGCCCCGCGCGACCGCTGGGCGCGTCCCCTGATGATCGGCGCCGCCGGCGCCACCGTGCTCGCGCTCGCCCTCTTCGCGGGCTACACGATCGCGCTCCGCAACGGCGCGAGCGACGTGCGCGCGGAAGCGGCACAGGTCGCCCGCTGAGGCGCCCCGCGCCCCGCGTCCCGCTCGACGATCCGACGACTCTGGAGGCTCCGTCCCTCGCATGACCCGACGCGTCAAGATCTGGCTCTTCGCCATTGGTGTGCTGCTGCTCTACGCACTCGCGGCGTGGGGGCTCGGCGTGGCGCTGCGGCCGAAGCTGCAGCCGCAGGACGTGACGATTCTCCGCGTCGGCCTGGCGGTGCTCGGCCTGGCCTCGGCCGCGGTGATCCTCTGGTTCTTCCGCGCGCCCGCGGCGTCCGCGAGCGCGCCGACCGACGACGTGGACGCCGCGCTCGCGCAGGCGCGCGCGCGCCTCGTCGCCGCGCGGCTCCCCGGCAAGGCGAACCTCCGCACGCTGCCCGTGGTGATGCTCGTCGGTCCCTCGGGGAGCGCGAAGACGACGTCGGTCGTGCGGTCCAGCCTCGCGCCGGAGCTGCTCGCCGGCGAGGCGATGCGCGGCGAGACGGTCGCGCCGACGTCGGCGCTCAACGTCTGGTTCGCGCAGAACGCGGTGTTCGTCGAGGCGGGCGGTCCCCTCCTGACCGATCCGGCGCGCTGGACGCGCGTGCTGCAACAGCTCCAGCCCAAGCGCCTGCGGGCCGCGCTCACCGGCGGGGCGCAGGCGCCGCGCGCCGCCGTCGTCTGCGTCTCGTGCGAGGAGCTGCTGCGCCCCGGCGCGGGCGAGCGCGTCCCCGCCGCCGCGCGCGAGCTGCGCGCGCGGCTTGGCGACATCTCGCAGCGGCTCGGCATCCGGCTCCCCGTCTACGTGCTCTTCACGAAGGCGGACACGATCCCGAACTTCGACGCGTTCGTGCAGCACCTGACCCCCGACGAGGCGCGCCAGCCGCTCGGCGCGGGGCTCGCCGCCGACGCGGGGCCGGCCGGCACGTACGCCGAGCGCGCCACGGCGGCGATCACGGCGGCGTTCGACCAGCTGTATCTGTCGCTCGCCGCGTGGCGGCTCCCGGTGCTGCACCGCGAGACGGTTGCCGATCGCAAGCCGGGTGCGTACGAGCTGCCGCGCGAGCTGCGCAAGCTGCAGCCGGTCGCCGTGGACTTCCTGCGCGAGCTGTGCCGCCCCAGCCAGCTCGAGGTGAGCCCGCTGCTGCGCGGCTTCTACTTCGTGGGCGTGCAGGCGGTGTTCGTGAACGACGCCGCCGCCCCGGCCGCCGCGCCCGCGGCAGTGGCGGCGGCACGAGCGGCGTCCGCCACCGGCGTCTTCTCGGCGGCGCAGCAGCGCGCCGCGGCGGCACCCGCGTACACGCCCCCCGCGACGCGCAAGGTCGCGCGCTGGAACTTCCTCGACGGGCTGCTGCGCGACGTGGTGCTCGCCGACGCGCCGGCGCTGCAGGCCACGCACGGGGGCACGCGGCTCAACTACGTGCGCCGCGGACTGCTCGGCGCGGCGGCCGCGCTGGCGCTGATCGTCGCCGCCGGCTTCACCGTCTCCTATCGCAACAACCGCGCGCTCGAGCAGGAAGTCGCGTCGGCGGCCCGCGCGCTCGCCGGCGTTCCGGCGGCGCAGGCCGACCTGCCGGCGCTCGAGTCGCTGCAGCGCCTCGACGGCGTCCGGCTGCTCCTCGATCGGCTGAGCGGCTACGAGCGCGACGGCGCGCCGCTCGGCATGCGGTGGGGGCTCTACGTCGGCGGCCGTCTGCACGAGCCGGTGCGCCAGCTCTACTTCGACGCCTTCGACAAGCTGCTCTTCGGCTCCACGCGCGCGACGCTGCTCGGCGCGCTGCGCGCCTTCCCCGACACGCAGTCGGCGGGGGACGACTACGGGGTCGCGTACGATCAGCTCAAGGCGCATCTCGTCACGACGTCGCACCCGCAGCACGCGGCGATGGACTTCCTCCCCAGCGCGCTGCTGCGCACGTGGACGTCGGGGCGCACCGTGGACGAGGACCGTCGCAAGCTCGCGCTCCAGCAGTTCGAGACGTACACGCGCGAGCTGGCGGTGCGGAACCCCTACCAGTTCACCGCCGACGCCGAGGCGGTGAAGCACGCGCGCGAGTACCTGCGCTCCTTCCAGGGGGTGGAGCCGATCTATCGGAGCCTCGTTGCCGAGGCGTCGAAGCGGAGCGCGCCGATCCGCTTCGCGCAGCTCCGGCCGGAGGCGGCCCGCTTCGTCAGCGCGCCGCACGAGATCCCGGCGGCGTTCACGAAGGACGGCTGGGCGTTCACGCAGAACCGGCTGCGGAGCCCCGATGCGCTGACGAAGGGTGAGGAGTGGGTCGTCGGCAACGCCGGCGTCGTCCCCGCGTCGGACCGGCAGCGCACGATCCAGCAGATCCGTGCGATGTACGAGACGGAGTACGCCGACCAGTGGCGCACCTTCCTCCGCACGGCGAGCGTAGGGTCGTTCGGACTTGCGACCGCGGCGCCGACGCTCGGCGTCCTCGCCGGCAACCAGTCGCCGATCCTCGAGCTGCTCAACGTCGTCGCGCAGCACACCGGCGAGGGGACGGAGCTCCCCAAGCTCTTCCAGCCGGTGCGCGGGCTCGTGCCCGGGAGCGCGACGGGGCCGCTGGTGAAGGAGGGAAACCAGCCGTACCTCCAGGCGCTGAGCGGGCTGCGCGAGGCGGTCGTCGCCGTGGTGAGCGCCCCGCCGGGCCCCGCACGCGCGCCGGCCGCGGAGCAGGCGAAGGGACGCGTCGAGCAGGTGAAGAGCACGGTGGACGACATCGCGCGCGGCTTCACGCCGGACCCGGCGGGAGTGATCGACAAGCAGGTCGACCGCATCCTGCGGCAGCCCGCGCTGGCGCTCTCCGGGAGCGTGGGGAACGTGCCGATGGAGGATGCGAACCGCGCGGGCGCCCTGCTCTGCTCCGCGATCGGCGGCGTGAACGGCAAGTTCCCCTTCAACCGCGACGCGACGATCTCGGCGACGCCGCAGGAGGTCGCCGACGTGCTGCGCCCGGGGAGCGGCCGCTTCTGGTCGGTCTACAACCAGGCGCTCACCTCGGTCGCGATCCGCGAGGGACGGGTCTTCCGCCAGGGCGACGTCCCCTATCGCGTCAACCCGCAGTTCCTGCTGCTCCTGCGCAAGTACGCGCTCCTCTCCGAGCTGCTCTTCCCCGAAGGGGCGCAGCAGCCGAGGCTCGACTTCGATCTCGTCCTCCAGGGCGCGCCGAACGAGCTGTCGTCGGTCACGCTCACCGTGGACGGCGAGCCGTTCCGCACGACGCAGAACGACCTGTCGCTGCGCCTGCGGCTGCCGTCGTCGAATCGCGAGGCGCGGCTGGCGGTGGCGCAGGGGACGACCGAGTCGGCCGTCGTGAGCGCGCCGGCGGGGCCGTGGGCCGTGCTGCGGTTGTTCCATCAGGCGACGCGCGTGCAACCGCTCGGAGGCGGAGCGCAGCGCTTCGACTGGAACGTCCCCAACGTCATGCGGTCGGGGGGCGACGGCTCGCCGGTCCGCATCTCGGCGACGCTGCGTGCCGGCGACGCGAGCGCGCTCTTCATGCGCGAGGAGATGGCGACGGTGGCGTGCCCGGGGCGCATCGCGTTCTGAGCAGGCGTGGTGCCGGTCGCGTCTCGCGACCGGCACCGCGGTCGGGGGCGCCGCCGTGCCCTTGCACTTCCCGCACTCTCGTCCGGTAGCGGCGGCACTTCGCCTGCTCCCACGGATGGCATGGAGAACGAGCCCCCACGTCCCGCTCCCGTGTCGGCGCCCGAGCCCGCGCCGCTCCCATCGGGCCCGAAGCCGACCGAGCCGGGATCGATGACGGCGATCATCACCGGGCTCGGAGTGGCCGCCATCGCCGGCCACCTGCTGGGCGTCGTCCTGCGCAGCGCGCCGCTCCCCATGCTCATCGCCGGGACGGCGAGCGCGCAGACGGCGCCGCCCCGCGGAGCGGCGCCGTCGGAGCCCGGCCGCGCGGCCCCAGCCGAGGACGCGGCCGTCGTGCCGGGGATCGAGGTGCTGCTGCGCGACTCGCTGCACCTGCTCGCCGGGAAGCGCATCGGCCTGATCACCAACCAGACGGGGCGCGACCGTTCCGGACGACGGACGATCGACCTGCTGCACGAGGGATCCGGATTCTCGCTCGTCGCGATCTTCGCCCCCGAGCACGGCCTCGCCGGCACGGCGCGCGGCGGCGCACCGATCGCCTCGTCGATCGACACGAGCACCGGCGTGCCGATTCGCTCGCTCTACGGCCAGCGCTACGCGCCGTCGCGCGAGATGCTCGCGGACGTGGACGTGCTGGTGTACGACGTCCAGGACGTCGGCGCGCGCCCCTACACCTACGTGTGGACGATGACGCTGGCGGCGGAGGCGGCGACGCGGCTCGGGAAGCGCTTCGTCGTCGTCGATCGCCCCAACCCGATCCGCGCCGATCGGATCGAGGGGGGCGTGATGCGCCCCGCGCACCGGTCGCTGGTCGGACGCGAGGCGGTGCCGATGCGCTATGGGCTCACGCCGGGCGAGCTGGCGCACTGGCTCTCGGCGATCGGCCGCCTGCCGCGCGGCGTGCAAGTCGTGCCGATGCGCAACTACCGCCGCTCGCTCTGGTTCGACGAGACGGCGCTCCCCTGGCATCGCCCGTCGCCCAACATCACCGACGTCGAGGCGGCGCTCCTCTTTCCCGGCATCGTGTTCTTCGAGGCGACCAACGTGAGCGAGGGACGCGGCACCGACCGCCCGTTCCGGCTCGTCGGCGCCCCCTGGCTCACCGACGCGCCCGAGATCGTCGCGGAGCTGAACGCGCGCGCCCTTCCCGGAGTGCGGCTCTCGCACGTCGTGCGCTCCATCGGCCGTGGGGAGAAGTTCGGCGGGCGCGAGGCGCATCTCATCGCGATCGAGGTGGTCGATCGCGACGCGGTCCGCCCGGTCGAGCTGGGAGTTCGGCTGCTCCGCGCGATCCGCAAGCGACACCCGGCGGAGTTCCGCTGGCAAGCGGGGAGCGGCATCGAGGAGCTGAGCGGCTCCACGGAGCTCCGCCGCGCGGTGAACACGAGCGACGCCGCCGTCGATGCGCTCCTCGCGCGCTGGGAGCAGGAAGCCCGCTTCTTCGAACGCGACGTCGCGTCGTATCGGCTGTATCCGCGCTGATCGACTCTTCAACCGCAGGGGACACAGGGGACACGGGGGAAGACGAGGGGACACGGGGACGACATCCCCCCGTGTCCCCTCCCTTCATCCCCATGCCCTCTGTGGTCCTCCCGTGTCCCCTCTGTTTTCCCTGTGGCCTCTGTGGTTCTCTCGGCGAGACCTCTTCTCTGCGGTGCATCTCCTGACGCTCAGAACCGGATGCGCAGCGTCGCCATCGGGTCCATCGTGATCCATCGGCCCGGCGCGTCGCGCTCGAGGCGCCGGGCCAGCTCGCGCGAGCGCAGGAGTGGGATCGCGCGGAGCGGCCGCTCGGGGCTGCGGAAGAAGTCCTCCCAGTGCGCGACGATCGTGAGCCGCGGGCGGAGCCGCTGCAGGTACGCCGTCGGATAGTCGGGGACCGCATCGAAGTTGCCGGCGGTGACGATCAGCAGGTCCACCGGCCGCGCGTCCGTGCCGACGAATGGCGGGAGGTGTGCCAGCTCCGGACTCGCCGCGGCATCCTGGTAGAGGATGCGCAGCGCCGGCGTCGAATCGGGGCGCATCACGTCGATGAGATACGCGTAGGGCTCGCCGAGCTTGTACCCGCCGGCGGTGCGCGGCAGGCGCCGGAGCGGATGCCAGATCCGACCCGGCGCGAAGGTCGCGCCGCCGACGTTGGGCGCGTGCTCCGAGAGGAGCGGCATGAAGCGGAGCCGCGTCCCCGCGAGCGGGAACCAGTGCCCGACGCGAGTGGGATCGCCGAGCTCGAAGAGCTCGATCGCCCGCACGCGCCCCGGATCGAGCGGCGCGGCGGCGAGGATGTTCGCCATCGTGCGGCCGCCGTAGATCGTGGCGCGCGTGGCGAAGCGGCGGGCGACGAAGGGGACGTCGAGGAGATGATCGTAGTGCGCGTGCCCCACGAGCAGCGCGCGCGCCGACGCCACCGCGGCGGTGTCCACCAGCGCCATGCGGCGCGCGACGAGCGCCGTGTCGGATCGCACCGTGAAGGGGAAGACGACGCGGAGCAGCCCCGGGTTGGTGAACGCCGGCGCCGTGAGCAGCGCGTCCGGCCCGCTTCGCATCAGGAAGCCGGCGACGCCGAGGAAGGTGACGTCGAGCGTCTCCGTGCAGCGACCGTCGCACAGATCGACGGGCGCCGGCGCCGGCGTCGTGCGCAGCGGAGCCTTGCCGCCACATCCGGCGAGCAGCGCGACCGCGGTATGAATCGTGAACAGCCGCCTCCCCCACCATCTTCGCGAGGGCACGATGGCCAACGAGCGTGACGAGCGCATGCAGGGCGGCGGTTACGGTGGCGTTCAGGGGCGCGGCGGCGACGGACGCGACACCAGCAGCGAGCTCGGCGAGCTGCAGGGAGGATCCTACGGGCGAAACACGGGCCGCGACCTCGGCACGAGCCGCCGCAACGCGACCGACGCCGACGACGACCGCGCGCGGGCCGCCTTCGCGCAGCCGCCCCAGGAAGTGGACGAGGACGGCCGCGAGACCTCCATCGAAGATGAAGGTCGCAGCCCCGGGTGGGGAGAAGCGACGGAGACGGAGCTGGAGTGAAGGGGTGGACGGCAGGCCGACGGCAAGGGCGGTCATCCCGACCCTGAGCGCAGCGAAGGGGAGGGAGCTGCTGTTCGACGGATTGACAGTTTGACAGCGTGACCGTTTGACAGCGGTGAGAAACGGCGTCGTCAGAGGAAGCACCTCCTGACCACGCCGTTCTCTCACTCCTGTCACGCTGTCACGCTGTCACGCTGAGGCCAGCAGCTCCCTCGCATCCGCTCGGGATGACCGCCCTGCCGTCAAACCGTCAAACGGTCAATCCGCCCTCATCACGCTTCCCAGCTCAGCCCCGCCTTGCCGAAGTGCCCGTAGTTCGTCGTCTCGCGATAGATCGGCCTGCGCAGATCGAGCCGCTCGATGATCGCGCGCGGCCGGAAGTCGAAGGTCCGCACGAGCGCCTCGGCGGCCTTCGCGTCGCCCGTGCCGAAGGTGTTCACGAGCACCGACGTCGGCTCGGCGCGGCCGATCGCGTAGGACACCTGCACCTCGGCGCGCTTCGCGATCCCCTGCTTCACGACCTGCCGCGCGACGTAGCGCGCGAAGTAGGCGCCCGAGCGATCGACCTTGGACGGGTCCTTCCCGCTGAAGGCGCCGCCGCCGTGCCGCCCCATGCCGCCGTAGGTGTCGACGATGATCTTGCGCCCGGTCACGCCGGCGTCCGCCGAAGGACCGCCCTCGATGAACTGGCCGGTGGGATTCACGAGCACCTCGACGTGCGGGCCGTACCAGGCGCCGAGCACCTCGGGGCAGAGGCAGGAGGCGACGTAGTCGCGAATCTCCTCCTGCGTCGCCTGTGCGGCGTGCATCGTCGAGACGAGCACCGTGTTCACCTCGACCGGCTCGCCGTTCTCGTACGTCACCGAGACCTGCGTCTTCGCGTCGGGGCGCAGCCAGTCGCGCTCTCCGCCCTTGCGCGCCCGCGCGATGCGGCGGGAGAGGGCGTGCGCGAGGGTGATCGGCAGCGGCATCAGCTCCGGCGTCTCGTCGGACGCATAGCCGAACATGATCCCCTGGTCGCCCGCGCCGCCGGTGTCGACGCCCATGCTGATGTCCGGCGACTGCGTGCTGATGTGCTGGGTGATCGTCACGCCGTCCGCGTTGAACGCCTCGGCGGCGTCGGTGTAGCCGATCTCGCGGATCGCGTCGCGGGTGATCCGCTCGTAGTCCACACGCACCGCGGAGGTGATCTCCCCCGCGAGCACGACCTGACCGCTCTTCACCAGCACTTCGCAGGCGACCCGGCTCGTGGGATCGCCCGCGAGATGCGCGTCGAGGATCGAATCGGCGATGAAGTCCGACACCTTGTCGGGATGTCCTTCACTGACGGATTCGGACGTGAACGTGTAGCGGCTCATGAACGCTCCAGGCATGAAAAAAGGCGCCCCGGGGAGTCGCGGGTCGCCTGAGCGGTGCCGGCACGACTTAGACGGATGACCCGGGCGAGACCCGGTGCGCGGCCCGTCAAATCGGGGAAATCGCCGCGCCCCTGGAAGCTAAGAGCGACCGACGGGGAGTCAACGCCCGGGAACGGGCGCGACGCTGGGCTCCGGTCGGCGAGTCGATGCTCCGACCGCGGCCGTCACACCGTTTCCATCGCCGCGTCCAGCGCCCGCCGCACGCTCTCCGTCAGCTCGCTCACCGTGAACGGCTTGTGGAGAAAGGCGACGCCCGGGGCGTTGAGGCCGCGGCGCAGGATGTCGTCGTCGGTGTAGCCGCTCATGAACAGCACGCGCGTGTCGGGGCGCTCGACCGACAGCGCTTCCGCGAGCTCTCGGCCGCCCATCTCCGGCATCACGACGTCGGTGAGCACGAGGTCGATGGGGCCGTCGGTCGCGCGCGACTGCTCGAGAGCGTCGCGTCCGTTGCGCGCCTCGAGGATGCGATAGCCGCGTGCGCCGAGGATGCGGCGCGTGAGCGAGCGGACGGCGTCCTCGTCCTCCACGACCAGGATCGTCTCGCAGCCGCGCACCGGCGTCGGCGCCGGCGCCGTCGTCTCCTCCTCGTCCGCGGCAGCCACGCAGGGGAGGTAGATGCGGAACGTCGTCCCCACCCCCGGCTCGCTCTCCACCGTCACCGTCCCTCCCGACTGCTGCACGACACCGTACACGGTGGCGAGGCCGAGCCCCGTCCCCTTCCCCTGCTCCTTGGTCGTGAAGAAGGGCTCGAACACGCGCGCCCGCGTCGCCTCGTCCATTCCGACGCCGGTGTCGCTGACGCCGAGCATCGCGTAGTGCCCGGAGGGGAGCGAGAGCCCCGCGCTCTGCGCATCGCGCACGATGATGTCGCCCGTGTGGATCGTGAGCGTCCCACCCTGGGGCATCGCGTCGCGCGCGTTGACGGCGAGGTTCAGCAGCACCTGCTCGAGCTGGCCGGCATCGGCGCTCACCGCGCCCACGTGCTCGTCGAGCTGCGTGACGAAGGAGATGTCCTCGCCGATCAGGCGGCGCAGCATCGGCTCGATCCCGCGGATCGCGGCGTTGAGATCGATCGCGCGCGTCTGGAGGATCTGGCGCCGGCTGAAGGCCAGCAGCTGCTTGGTGAGCGTCGCCGCGCGGTCGCCGGCGCGCTGGATCTCCTCCGCGTCCGTGCGTCGCGGATCGCGGTCCGCCATCGCCTCCAGGAGGAAGGCCGAGTGGACGCGGATGACGGTGAGGATGTTGTTGAAGTCGTGCGCGATCCCGCCGGCGAGCCGCCCCACGGCCTCCATCTTCTGCGCGTGGCGCAGCTGGTCCTCGAGACGCCGCTGCTCCGTGATGTCGCGCGAGTTGAGGACGATCCCGCGCACCGCCGGATTCTCGAGCATGTTGTGGCCGACCGTCTCGAGCACGCGCCAGCTGCCGTCCGCGTGCCGGTGCCGCGCCTCCACGAGCCCCGTGCGCCCGGGTTTCGTCCTGACGTCGGCGAACAGCGCCTCGACCTGCGGCACGTCGTCCGGGTGAATCTGCTCGAAGACGCTGCGGCCGATCAGCTGCCCGGCGGTCCGACCGAGCACGCGCTCGCTCGCGGGGCTGCTCCAGCGGCGGACCCCGTGCTCGTCGATGATCACCACGAGATCCGACGAGTGCTCGATGATCGACCGGAAGCGCTGCTCGCTCGCCTGGAGCGCCTCGAGCGCGGCGGTGCGCGCCGCCACCAGCGCCTGCTTCGCCTCGAACTCGCGCGCATGGCTGAGCGCCGCCGCGAGCTGACCGGCGAGCAGCTCCAGCGTGCGCGCGTCGCGGTCGGAGAAGGCGTGCGGCGTGGCCGAGGAGACGGTGAGGACGCCGACCGACGACCCGCCGTAGCTGAGCGGCACGGAGAGCAGCGAGCGGAAGCCCATCGCCTCCTGTGCCGCCGGATCGACGCGCGGATCCTCGAGCGCGTCGTCGCAGCGGAGCGTGCAGTTCCGGCGGATCGCCTCGCCGGAGAAGCTGCGATCGACCGCGAGGCGCAGCGGCGCGCCGTCCACGAGCACGCGCGGCATCACCAGCTCGTCCCCGTCGACGATGCCGATGTCGGCGATGTCCGCCGGCGTCAGGCGCGGCACCAGCTCGATGACGCGCGCCGTCACGAGCTCGGCGTCGAGCTC
>Ga0182741_1000518_pt1 | contig 57504 bp, 64 predicted proteins | sample eDN5th37CBELigOP_FD_128874 | JGI IMG/M metagenome (GOLD analysis project Ga0182741, IMG submission 128874) | Enriched Organic Plus compost microbial communities from Emeryville, California, USA - eDNA 5th pass 37_C BE-Lig OP (version 2) (version 2) ... | reverse complement strand
GGTCGCCAACCCCGAGGACCGTGTGCCCTTCACCTCGTGCAGCGCACCGAGCGCGTGACCGACCGCGGCATCCAGCGACCGGCGCATCCCCTCCAGCGCCAACACCGCCGACGCCAGGTCGTCCGCGTGCATCGACGCGACGTCGAGGCGGGCGAGCGCACCCAGCGACTCACCCGCCGCCTCGCACAACACCCCGACCAACTCCGAGAGCTGGTCGGCGCCGGACCCGCCCGGCTGACCCCTCCCCTGACCCTTCCCGTCCCGCTCGAACATGCACCCACACCCTACGAACGGGGTGTGACGGCGAGCGGGCCGAGGCGGTCGGTCCGAGTTGGTCGGCCGGAGTCGGTCAGTCGGAGCGCTCGGGGCGGGGCAGCTTCGGGAGGCCCGATGCAGCCCGACCGGCGGCCTTCGCCGCCGCCTTGTTGGCCTCCATGATCTCCCGCTGCACCTCTTCGCGGTGCACCGTCACGTGGCGCGGGGCGCGGATGCCCAGGCGGACCTGGTCGCCCCGCACCTCGAGCACGGTGACGACGATGTCGTCGCTGATGACGATCGACTCGTTGAGACGGCGACTCAGGATCAGCACGACAGCTCCATCGACACGACAGTTCCACCCGGGTGCATCGGCGAGCAAACCCGCCTAGAGCTCGAGCACCGGCGCCTTGGTCGACAACGACGAGTCCGTCAGCACGACCTGCCGCGCCTTCCGGTTGCGCACGTTGAGCACGATCGGCCCCAGCAGGTTCGCGGTGATCACGTCGTCGCCGACGGTCACCAGGCACAGCACCTGGGCGTCCGCGGGGTCGGTGAGCCCGATCGAGCGGCAGTCCTCGTCGGGGATGACCGGTGCGTAGTCGGGGAAGAACGGCGCGGGGACCAGCGCCAGGAACGCGAGGTCGGGCTGGTCGAGGCTCTGGAGCCACGAGTACACGCCGGTCTCCTCGGCGGCGATGATCGCGTAGCGACGCTGGTCGGGGAAGCCGATGATCCCCGCGGGGAACTCGATGACGGAGTCGTCATCGATCTCCACCGGGCCGAGGTGCCCGGACTCGATCATCACGGCGGTCATGCTAACGGTCCTTCCGTCGTTGGGTCGGGGGGTGGGTCACCCGGGATCGCTTCCGAGGCGGGGACCCGAACGGGTTCGATCCGGGCGAGCGGGACCGGACCGCTGCGGGCAGCGCCGGCAGCGTGGTCCGCGTTCCTGCTCCGCACCGGGACCACGGCGCGCTGGGGAGCCCGTCGGCCGAGGTGGGCGAGCGCCGCGAGCAGCAGCCACATCGCCGCCAGCGACACGGCCACGACCGTGACGACCTGCAGCGGGTCCGCGGTACCGGTCAGGCCCGACACGATGGCCGGGCTCGAGACGACGAGCGCGAGCAGCGGTGGGGCGATGACGTGGAGGGCGCCCCGGTCGGTGCGCCGGCCGATCCTTCCGCCGACCCCGCTCACGGGGCCACCTCGGCGGGCCGGGCGTCCACGCCGGCATCGGCGAGGCACTCGGACCACACCTCCAGCGTCGCCGGGCGTCCGGCGATCGTCGCGACGGGGATGGGCAGCCCGAGGAACCCGGCTGCGGCCGGCCACTCGACCGGGTCGCACACGTCGATCGCGTCGACCCGGGCGAGGCCCTGCAGCCGCGGTGCCACCTCGTCCGCGTGTCGCCAGCCCGGGACGGCCAGCCGCACCTGGTGCGCGCCGACGGCGTCCAGCAGCGCCCGGGTCCACTCGAGCCCTTCCAGGCCGGGCCGCATCGTGACCGCGAGGATGGTGAGCCGGTCGGCGGCGTGCCAACGGGCGGCGCGTGCCGCCGCGTCGACCGGGTCGGTGATCGTGAGCCACGCCGGGCGCGGGCCGCCGGCGTCGGGACTGGCGAGCAGCACGTCGCCTGGGTCGATCCCGGCGTCCGCGGCGAGGCCCTCGGCGACGGCGAGCGCGTCGGAGCCCTCGCCGACCACCGCGACCACCCCGCGGGTGGGCAGGGCGGGCAGCTCGTCGACCAGGTCCTCGAGGTGGTCACGGACCTGCTCGGGGGAGAGGTCGCGTGCGGCGAGCGCGAGCATCGCACCACGCGCCCCGTCCCACGGGGCGATCGGGGCCGCCTCGGGCACCGCAGGCTCGACAGCCGGTTCGAGGGCCGGTTCGAGAGCCGGTTCGACGGCCAGTTGGGCGGCTGGCTCCTCCGCCGCCACGTCGACCTCGCGCAGGGCCCGCGCCAGCTCGGCCGCGAAGGTCGCGCCGTCGAGCGGGCCATCCGGCGCCGCGGCGGCAGCCTCGTCCGCTGCCTCCTCCTCGCCCTCGGCGGGCACGGGCGCCGGAGTCGCAGTGCCGTGTGCCCGGGCGTCGACGGTGAACCGCTCACGCCCGAAGAACCCGGCGACCCCGCCGACGATCTCCCGCCGCACGTCGAGGATCTCGGCGTCGGGCCCGAGGCGCGCGCCGACCTCCTCCAGCACCTCGTCGAGGCGGGGACCGCTCACGACGAGCAGGTCGTCGACGGTCGTGGCGTGGAGGGCGGAGGGGTGCGGCTCAGTTCTCTTGCGCAACACGGATCGCTCCAAGGTCGTTGATGGTGAACTGCGGGGCGAGCTCGTCGAAGCTCAGGACGGGCAGGTGCGGCACGACACGCCGGCTGAACTTGCGCAGCGCCGGTCGCAGCGGCGGCGAGCACACGAGGACCGGGTGCTGGTCGAGCTGCTCGGCGGAGCGGACCGTCTCCGCGATGCCGTCCGACAGCGCCTGCGCGAGCTCCGGGTCGAGCACGACCGAGCTGCCACGCTCGCCGCGGGTGAGGGACTGCAGCAGGTGCTGCTCGAGCATGGGGTCGAGGCTGAGGACGGGCAGCTGCCCACCCGTGGCGCGCTCGGCGCAGATCGCGGGTGCGAGGGCGACGCGGCACGCCTCGGCGAGGGTCTCGGTGTCGCGGGTGATCCGGGCCTGCGCGGAGATCGTCTCGAGGATGCGCACGAGGTCGCGGATCGGCACCTGGTCGGCGAGCAGCTCCTGCAGCACGGCGTGCACCTCGGCGATGCCCACCTGGTTCGTCGTGAGGTCCTCGACCACCGCCGGGTCGCTCTCGCGGACCAGGTCGACGAGGTGCTTGACGTCCTGGCGGGAGAGGAGCTCGCCGGCGTGGGTGCGGCAGACCTCCGACAGGTGCACGCTGATCACGGAGGAGCGGTCCACCACGGTGCCGCCCTCCGCCTCCGCGCGGTGGCGGAGCTCGGCGGGCAGCCACTTCGCCGGCAGGCCGAAGACCGCCTCGCGGATCTCCTCGCCGGGGTAGCGGTCGAGGTCGTCCGCGATGAGCAGGAAGTGCCCGGGCGGCGCGTGGCCGCGGCCCACCTCCACGCCGTGGAGGCGGATGAGGTAGGTGCCCGGGTCCAGGTCGAGGTTGTCGCGGGTGCGCACCGGCGGCAGCACGAACCCGAGCTCGAGGGCGAGCTTGCGGCGCAGCGCCCGCACGCGGTCGAGCAGGTCGCCACCCGACCCGGTGTCGACGAGGTCGACCAGGTCGATGGCCAGTTCGAGGCTGATCGGCTCCACCCGCATCGACCGTGCGAGCTCCTCGGGGTCGTCCGGCGACACGGGCGCCTCGGCCGGGGCTTCCGCGACGGCGGCGGCCGCCGCCTCCGCCTGCATCGTCGCCGCGATGCGCCGCGAGCCGACGAGCAGGACGAGGCCGACCAGCAGGAACGGCAGCCTCGGCAGGCCCGGCACGAGCGCCAGCCCGAGCAGCGAGATGCCCGCGGTCTGCATCGAGCGGTGCTGGCGGCGGAACTGGTCGATGACCGAGGAGCCGAGGTCGTCGTCGCCCGCCGCGCGGGTCACGATCAGACCCGAGCTGATCGACACCAGCAGCGCGGGGATCTGGGTGACCAGGCCGTCGCCGATGGTGAGCAGCGAGTAGGTGTTCGCCGCCTCGCCGGGCGACAGCTTCAGCTGCACGACCCCGATGACGAACCCGCCGATGAGGTTGATGAGCGTGATGATGACGCCGGCGATCGCGTCGCCCTTCACGAACTTCCCGGCACCGTCCATCGCGCCGTAGAAGTCCGCCTCGGCGCCGGTCTCCTTGCGGCGGCGGCGGGCTTCCTCGTCGTCGATGACCCCGGCGTTGAGGTCGGCGTCGATCGCCATCTGCTTGCCGGGGAGCGCGTCGAGGGTGAACCGGGCGGCGACCTCCGACACACGGTTCGCACCGTTGGTGATCACCACGAACTGGATCACCACGAGGATGAAGAACACGACGAGCCCGACCACGAGCGAGCCCTGGATCACGAAGCCGCCGAAGGACTCGATCACCGAGCCGGCGTCGCCCTTGCCGAGGATCAGGCGGGTGGAGGCCACGTTCAGGCCCAGACGGAAGAGCGTCGCGATGAGCAGCAGGCTCGGGAAGGCCGAGAGGTCCAGCGCCTTGTTGACGCCGATCGCCGCGAGGAGCAGCAGCACCGAGAACGCGATGTTCGCGGTGAGCATCAGGTCGAGCATCCCGGCGGGCATCGGGATGACCATGAGCGCGACGACGAACACCACCGCGAAGGGGAAGATCGTCGTGCCGAATCGTCGTGACGTCATCGCGCCCGCCGGCGACCGTCACCGGTCCCGGTCCTTGACCCGGCGTCCCTGCCGTCGTCGTCCCGCGGCGATCCGTGCGCGCGGCTGTCTTCCCCCGTCCATCGGCACCGGACCCGCCGTGATGAGGCTTCGCCCGGAACGTGCCCGGGCCGGGCCGCGACCTCAGCGCGCACGGCCGGCCATCCGGGTCGCGGCGCTCCGGGCCATCTCGCGGCCGAGCGGGCTCATCTTCGTCGTCGGCGACGACACCTGCCGGCGCCGACGCCGGCGGCGATGCCGCCAGCTGAGCGCCTCGGGGTCCTCGCCCGGGCGCGTCCAGGTGTCCGGCACCGTGAGCGGCATCGGCGTGCCGGCGAGCGCGCGCTGGCCGAGGCGGTGCACGAACGCCAGCACCGTGGCCACCGCCTGGAACAGCTCCGGGGGGATCTCGTCGTCGACGCGGCACGCACGGTGCAGCGCCTGCGCGAGGGGCGGCGACTCGACCGTGGGCACGCCGGCATCGAGCGCCCTCGCGCGGATGCGGAGCGCCATGTTGTCCTTGCCGAGTGCCACCACCTTCGGCGCGCCCTGGGTCGGCTCGTAGGCGAGCGCGACCGCGTAGTGCGTGGGGTTGGTGATCACCACCGACGCGTCCGCCACCGCGGCGAGCATGCGGTTCTGGCTCATCGCGAGCCGGGTGGAGCGCAGCTTCGCCTTGAGGTGCGGGTCGCCCTCGGACTCGCGGTGCTCCCGCTTGACCTCCTCCTTGGTCATCCGCTGGTCGCGGGTCAGGTTGAAGCGGGCCCAGGCGTAGTCGGCGACGCCGATGACCACGCCGACCGCGGCGACGAGCCGCACCAGCGACACGAGCGAGCCGCCGAGGTTCGACAGCGCGGCGCCCAGCTCCCAGGTCGACCCGAGCAGCGAGTCGGCGATCCCGAGGACCGACGGGACGGCGACCGCGAGCACCACGCCCATCGTCAGGACCTGCTTGCCGGTCTCCCACAGCGACTTGGCCGAGAACATCCGCTTGAACCCGGCGATCGGGTTGATGCGCTCCGCCTTGGGCTTGAGCGGTGTGGCGGTGAACACGAGGCCCACCTGCGCGAGGTTGCCGAGCAGGGCGACGGCCGCCGCGGTGAGCAGCACCGGCGCGAGGGCGGTCAGCGCGGAGGTGCACAGGTCTCGCAGCACCCCGACGAGCACGCCGGGCTCCGGTTGCGCGGCGACGTCGTCGATGCGGCGGAGCCCCTGTGCGAGGCGGTCGCCGATCCGGGCGATCGCGCCCGGCAGCACGAGGGTCGCGACCAGCAGCGCGACCCACCCGACGAGCGTCGGGCTCTTCGCGACCTGGCCCTTCTTGCGGTTCTCCCGCTTCCGCTTCGCGGTCTGCTGCTCTGTTCTCTGGTCGCGGTCCTTGGCCATCGACTACCCCGCGATCCGGCCCATGCCGGTCAGCGACATGTCGACGATCAGCTCGACGGCACGGGGGAGCAGCGCCAGCGCGGCGCCGCCCACGGCGAGCAGCACCAGCGACTTCGTGCCGAAGCCGATGATGAGCAGGTTCAGCTGGGGTGCCGCCTTGGCGAGCAGCCCGAGCAGCAGCTCCGCCATGAACAGCGCCGCGAGGACCGGCAGCCCGATCTGCAGGGCGGCGACGAAGAAGTCGGTCAGTCCCCGGGTGAGGGTGTGGCCGACGCGCCCGAGGTCGAACCCGTCGAGCGGCGCCGCGTCGAAGCTGCGCACCACCCCCGCGATGAACAGCAGGTAGCCGCCGCTCGCGAACAGCAGCATCGTCGCGAGCAGCTGGTACAGGCGGCCCATCGGCGACTGCCCGCTCGAGGAGAAGGGGTCGAAGATCGTGGCGCTCGACAGCGCGGCGCTCTGGTCGATGAGCGCGCCCGCGGCCTGCACCGCGGAGAACAGCAGCATCACCATGAAGCCCATCGCGAGGCCGATCGCGACCTGGAACACCACCCCGGCGAGCAGGGCGGCGGTGTCGACCATCTCGTCGGGCACGGTGAGCCGTGGGGTCACGACGAGGGCGAGCGCCGTGGACAGCCCGATCTTCACCCGGATCGGCACCGATGCGTTCGAGAACGGGGGCGCGACGATCAGGAACGCCAGCAGGCGGACCGAGGCGAGCACGAACGTGGTCGCCTGTGCGGGGTCGATCGCGAGCTGCACGGCGTGCCGGGGTCGCTAGCCCAGCAGCTCGGGGATGCGGTCGAACAGGCCGTCGGTGAACGACACCGCCGAGTGCAGCATCCACGCGCCGCCCAGCAGCAGCACGACGCACACGCCGACGCACTTGGGCACGAAGGTCAGCGTCTGCTCCTGCAGCTGGGTCACCGACTGCACGAGGCCGACGCCCAGGCCGATGCCGAGCGTGACCAGCAGGAGCGGCCCGCCCAGCTTGAACGCCAGCGTCATCGCCTCCAGACCGATCTGGATGACGGACGTGTCGGTCATGTCACTCCCTTGTAGTTGGCGACCAGGGACTGCACCGTGAGCCCCCAGCCGTTGACCATGACGAACAGCAGGAGCTTCAGCGGCAGGGACACGAAGACCGGCGGCAGCATCATCATCCCGAGCGACATCAGGACCGCGGAGACGACCAGGTCGAGGATGACGAACGGGACGAAGACGACGATCCCGATGATGAAGGCCGACTTCAGCTCCGAGATCACGAACGCCGGGATGAGCGCCACCAGCGAGGTGTCCTCCGGCTGCTCCGGCCGCTCACCGCCCTGCAGGGACAGCATGAGGTCGAGGTCGCTGCTGCGCGTGTTGGCGAGCATGAACTCCTTGATCGGGCCCTCGGCCTCCTTCAGCGCCTCGGACTGGGCGAGCTCGCCGTTCAGGTAGGGCTGCAGCGCGGTGTCGTTCACCTGCGTCAGCACCGGTGCCATCACGAACAGGCTGAGGAACATCGCCAGCCCGACCAGCACCTGGTTCGGTGGGATCGACTGCACACCGAGCGCGTTGCGGACCAGCGACAGCACCACGACGATCCTCGTGAACGAGGTCATCATGATGAGGATCGACGGTGCCAGGGCGAGGACCGTCAGGCCGAGGATGATCGTGACCGTGCGGCTCGGCACCTGGGTGGGGTCCTCACCGTCGCCGCCGAGGTCGACGCTGATGTCGAGCCGGCCGTCGCCCTCCTCGCCGTCGCGGGCGGGTCCGGGCGCGCCGTCGAACAGCGAGCCCTCGTCGTCGCCCTGGTCCGCCGTGGCGTCGGGCAGGGTGGGGAGCTGGGGTCCGGGCTGGGCGCCGGCGGTGGCGCTGCCGAGCGCGGTGACGACGAGGACGACGAGCAGCGCGACCGCCGTTAGGGCGCGGCGGTGCGCGGTCGGGGCCGGTCGGCGCCGCAGGGCGCGGGGGCGGGAGGGCACGCGGGGCGGAGGGTCAGGAACGACGGACCGTCAGTTCCTGCAGCGCCTCGACGAAGCCCATCCGTGTCCGCTCGGCGGTCGGAGCCGCCGTGGGGTGCCCGGTCCGTCGGGCGCCCCCTGTCCTGTTCGTGGCCCTGGTGGTCCTGGCGTGGCGAACCGCTACGGCCGGTCGGGGAGCGTCGGTGGCCTCCTGGCCGCGCCACGCCGAGTCCAGGTCCGGTGCGTCGCTGAGCACCGAGATCTGCTGGCCGGTCACCCCGAGCAGCAGCGGTCGGTCCCCGACGCGTGCGAGCACGATCGAGGAGCTCTTGCCCAGCGATCGGCGGTCGAGCACCTCGAGGCGCCCGGTGGGGCGCCCGCCGGTGACGGCGCGCAGCAGCCCGCGGCGTCGCAGCGCCCAGGTGGCGGCGCCCACGAAGGCGAGCACCACCCCGAACGACAGCACGAGCCGCAGCAGCAGCACGAAGGTGTCGGTGTCCTCGGCCATCGGGTCGCGTCAGCTCTCGGGGTGGCCGGTGATCTCGGTGAGGCGCACGCCGTACTCCTCGTCGATCACGACGACCTCGCCGCGGGCGATGAGCGTCCCGTTGACGAGCAGGTCGATCGGGCTCCCCGCGGTGCGGTCGAGCTCGATCAGCGAGCCGGGCGCGAGGGACAGCAGCTCGCTCACGCACATGCGGGTCCGGCCGAGCTCGGCGGTGACCTTCATCTCGACCTCGGACAGCACGTGCATCGCGGCCACGGTCGGTGCCGCGGTGCTGCGGGTCTGCTGTGCGGCGGGAGCGGCGGGAGCGGCGTGGGCCGTCGGCACGTTCGGCGCGGCGACCTGCTGCTGCGGCGCCTGCTGCTGCGGCGCCGCGGTCGGGGCGTCCGCCGCGGCCTCGTCCTGGGTGGTGTCCTGCGCGGCCACCGTCCGACCGGTCACGGCCACCGAGCCGACCAGCTCGGTGCCGGCGAACAGGCCGGACGCGGCGAGGGTGGTCCCCTCCGCCGTGACGAGCAGGTGGCGCAGCTGGTCGGCGTCGCCCACGGGCATCGCGTTGACGAGCACGCCGCCGCGCTCGGTCGCCCAGGACTCCATCGCCGCGGTGACCGGTGCCATCCACGGCTCGGGCGAGTCGTCCTCGGCCGTGCCGGCGGCGCGGCCGAGCTCCTCGCCCACCAGCAGCACGATCTGCACCGCGTCGGTCTCGCGCAGGCCGGCGATCACGCCGTGCACCCCGCCGGGCGGCAGCAGGTCGTCGGGACCGTCCTGCGCGTCGGCGGGACCTGCCTGCAGCTCGGTGGTGGCGACCGTCGAGAACGCCGCCGCGACCGCGCGGGCGAGCGCCTCGGTGTCGGCGCAGAGCTGCTCGGGCGTCGTGCCAGCCGGTGCGGTCGCGTCCTGGGTCGCGAGGCCGTCCGCGAGAGGCGTGTCAGTGCTCAAGGGTGCTCCAGTGGTTCGGTGGCGGGTTCGTTCTCGCCGGGCGTCCGGCGGAGGGAGGTGACGACCTGCGCGGCGACGCGCTTGCCCTTGCGGGCGGGCCGCACCTCGAACAGGGGCACCCCGTCGACGACCGCGGTCAGGTCCTCGTTCGACGGGTGCCCGAGGGTCAGCACGTCGCCGGCCTGGAGCGTCAGGATGTCGCGCCCGCGCACCACGACCGGCTCGAAGGTGACCGACAGCTCGACGGGGACGTCCAGCAGGCGCGAGGCGAGCCGCTCACGCGCGGCGATCGCGTCCGGGTCGCTGCCCGCGTGGCCGGCGGAGCGGGACATGTCCGTCAGCACCGGCTTGAGCGTGGCGTACGGGTAGCAGAGCGAGAGGTTGGTCTCGCAGACGTCCCCGATCTGGAGGGTCAGGTTGACCACGATGACCATGTCGGAGGGGGCGGCGAGCTGCGCGAACTGGGGGTTCGACTCGATGCCCACGACCGACGGGCGGATCTCCGCGACCGACTCGAACGCGTACGAGAGCTCGTTGAGCGCCCGGTCGGTGACGGTGCGGATCAGACCCGTCTCGATGTCGGTGAGCGCGCGGTGGCGGGTCGGCGCCGTGCCGCGGCCGCCCAGCAGCAGGTCGACCATCACCATCGCGGCGTCGACCGGGAGCTGGAAGATCCCGACGCCCGGCAACGGTTCCAGCGAGAGCACCGACAGGTGCGTCGGGATCGGCATGTCCCGCACGTACTCGTCGTAGGTGAGCTCCTCGATGGAGGAGACCGAGGTCCCGCAGACCGATCGCAGGCTCGACGACAGCAGCGTCGAGAGCTGGCCCGCGAACGTCTCGTGGATGATCTCCAGGTGCCGGAGGTGGTCCCGGTTCAGCTTGTTCGGGCGGCGGAAGTCGAAGGTCCGGGTCCGCGCCGCACGGCCGTTCGGCGCGGCCTGGAAGTTGTCGTCGGTGTTCGTCCCGTCCAGAGGCACGACGGTCTATCGGCCGGTGCCGCCGGCTCGTGAGGGTTCCCGCGCGATCTGTCGCGCGGGTGCGTCACTGGATGACCAGATCGGTCAGGTAGAGCCGGTGGAAGTCGTCCCCGTACAGCTCCTCGGCGCCCTCGGTGAGGGTCGACTTCAGCGACTCGAGCCCGGCGGGCGACGACAGCTGCTTCGCGGTGAGGTCCGCCACCTCGAAGATGATCAGGTCCTTGAGCCGGTTCGCCGAGCCCTGCTGCTCGAACGACGCGACGTCCACGCTCTCGCCCAGCTCGATCGCCACGCCGATGCGCAGGAACCGGTCGTCCGCGAGGTTCAGCGTCAGCGGCTCGAGCGCGATCGTCGGACCTGCCGGCTCCGTGGTGCTCGGCGCGGCGACCGCACCCGCGCCGGCACCGCCGGCGGGACGCAGCAGGAACGCCGCGGCGACCATGCCGACCGCGAGCACCAGCGCGGGCACCAGGTTGGACCGGCGCTTCTTGTCGGCCGGCTCGGGGGCCGCCTCGACCTCGTGCTCCTCCTCCGCGGGGGCGTCGACCGTCTCGGTCGCGCTCATGTGGGCACCTCCTTCGCTCCTGGGCGAGCCGTCGCCGCGCTCACCGCCCTGCCTCCGACTCGGTCAGCGCGCGGGCGTCGGTCCGCGTCACCTTCGAGTACACGGCCACGTCGACCCGCCGGTTCTTGGCCCGGCCCTCCGGCGTCGCGTTGCTGGCCAACGGGCGCTGCTCGGCGTAGCCGGCCGCCGTCATGCGTGACGGCGGCAGCCCGTGGTGGTCGACCAGGTAGCGCAGCACGGCGCCCGCCCGGGCCGTCGACAGCTCCCAGTTCGACGGGAACCGCGAGTTCGAGATGGGGCGGTCGTCGGTGTGGCCCTCGATCGCGATCTGGTTGTCGAGCGACCGCAGCGCGGCGGCCACCGCGTCCAGCGCCCGCGAACCGGCGGCCTCGACGTGGGCGGAGCCGGGCTCGAACAGGACGTCGTCGGCGACGATGCTCACCACCAGCCCGCGCTCCTCGCGCCGGAAGCTCACCGCGTCGTCGACGCCCTCGACACGGGCGTGCTCGCGGATGACCGACTCGGCGCGGTCGAGCTCCTGGGCCGCGACCGCCGCGGCGCGCTCGTGGGCCTCCTCGCGCTCGAGCGCCGCAGCGGCGGCGTCCTCGATCGGCGAGGCCACCGGCGCCACCGTGGTCGTCGTGACCTCGGCAGCGGTCGGGGAACCGTCCAGGATCCCCTCGCCGCCGGTGAACGGCGAGCTGATCCCGACGTGCGAGGCGAAGCTGGCGCTGAACTGGCGCATCTTCTCGAGGTCCTCGTTCCCGATCGCCCAGAGCACGAGGAACAGGCCCATGAGGAGGGTGAGCATGTCGGCGTAGGGGATGACCCATGCCTCGTGGTTGCCCTCCTCCTCCTGGTGGGCCTCCTCGTGCCGGCGCCGTCCCTTACGCACTCTTCTTCGCTCCCTGTGCGTCGGCACGCTGGGCGGGCGGGAGGTGGCTGCGCATCAGGTCGTCGAGCACCCTCGGGTTCGAACCGGCCTGGATGGCGAGCACGCCCTCGACGATGAGGCGCTTGCGGGCGACCTCGGCCGCGGAGAGGCGGGTCAGCTTGGCCGCCCAGGGCAGGAAGATGCCGTTGGCGGCGAACACGCCCCAGAACGTCGCGACGAACGCCGCGGCGATGCCGTGACCGAGCTCCTCGGGGTTGTCGAGCTTGCCGAGCGTGGCGATGAGGCCGACGACGGCGCCGATGATGCCGAAGGTCGGCGAGTAGACCCCGAGGTTCGTGACGAGCTTGGCGCCGCGCTGGTGGCGGGCCTGCATCGCCCGGATCTCGGTGTCCATGATGTCCTCGACGATCTCGGGGTCCGCGCCGTCGACGGCGAGCTGGAGCCCCCGGCGGAGGAACGGGTCCTCGACCGACTCGATGTCGCTCTCGAGCGCCAGCAGCCCCTCGCGGCGGGCCTTCTCGCCGAACGACACGATGCGCTGGATCATCTCGTCGACGTCCTGGTCGTCGGTCTTCGAGGTGAGCTTCTTCAGCAGCTTCGGGAACGCCTTGACGTCGGCCATCGTCGTGCCGAGGAAGGCGGCGCCGAAGCTGGGGAGCAGCACGATCAGGAACGCTGCGGGGACGGCGAAGAAGGCGGACGGCGAGACGCCCTTCATCAGCGATCCGACGAAGATGCCGATGAGGACGAGCAGCAGGCCGACCAGTGATGCGGGATCCATGGCTCAGCGCCTCCCCTCGTGTCGTGGCTCATCGGACTCGACCACCAGCCGCAGCGGCCCGGTCGCGTGCGTCGACCGGTGCGAGGCCACGCGGCGCACGCCACGCTCGCCCTCGACCGGGTCGTCGCCCATCTCGGCGAGCCCCGCGTCCGCGGCGATCAGCACCCGGGCCCGGAACTCGACGACCTTGTCGACCACGTCGGCGCAGGTCTCCGACACCACGTAGCGGGTGCCGTCGATCAGTGACACGACGGTGTCGCCAGACGCCTCGACACGCTCGATCAGGTCGGCGTTGATGCCCACCTGCGTGCCGTTGAGTCGCGTCAAGAGGATCACGACCTCGCCTCCGTGCTTCGTCGTCCACGTGCCACCCGTTGGTGGCGGTTCATCCATGTGCCGCCGGCGCGGTGCCGGCCCCTGTCAATCGGACGGGGGCCGGCTCCGCTGAGGCTTCGTCCCGATCCGCGGGGGTCGGGACCAGCGCTACCCGTCACAGGGGTCAGCGCTTGAGGTTCACGACCTCCTGCAGCAGCTCGTCGGAGGTCGTCACCACCCTCGAGTTCGCCTGGAAGCCGCGCTGGGCGACGATGAGGTTCGTGAACTCGTTGGCGAGGTCCACGTTCGACATCTCGAGCGTGCCGACCGAGATGAGGCCGCGGCCGCCCTGGCCGGCGACGCCGATCTGCGCGAGGCCCGACGCGACGGTCGCCCGGTAGTTCGACCCGCCGACCTTCTCGAGGCCCTCCGGGTTGTTGAACGTCGCCAGCGCGAGCTGGCCGATCGCACGGCTCCGGCCGTTGGAGTAGGAGCCGATGATCAGGCCGTCCTGGCCGACGGTGAAGCTCTGCAGCGACCCGGCGGCGGAGCCGTCCTGGTCGAGGATCGCCAGCGTGCTCATCTCGCCGTACTGGGTGATGCGGTTCGGGGCGCCGGCGGCGCCGAGGTCGACCGTGATGGGATCGCCGGGACCGAAGCCCGGGATCGCACCGCCCGGGATGGTGAGCGCGTAGCCGGAGGTGAGCTCGCCCGCGGCGTCGAAGGTCAGCGGGGCACCGGCCAGCGCGGCGCCCGGACCGGGCGGCGGCGGCTGCAGGGCGCCCGTGCCGTCGACGTAGCGGTACACCGCGTTCCAGGTGTTGGCACCGGTCTTGGTGAACTCGAACCGGACCGTGACCGCGTTGCCCTGCGCGTCGTACACGACCTCGGAGTTGGCGATCACGTCGCCGACCTCCGCGTCGGAGGGCAGGTTGCCGCCGAGGCGCATCGTCCCGGTCTGGACCGGGGCGATGATGTCGCCCACGGGGATCACGACGCTGGTGATCGGGCCGTTGGTGTTGACGTTGCCGGCCGCGTCGGCCTGCCACCCCTGGAGGAACGCGCCGTCCTGGGTGACGAGCCGGCCCATCGCGTCAGCGGAGAACGAGCCCGCACGGGTGTAGAGGACGTTGCCGCCCTGGTTGACGGTGAAGAACCCGTCGCCCTGGATCGCGAAGTCCGTCGTGCGGCCCGTGAGCTGCAGCGCGCCCTGGGCGAAGTTCGTGGTGATGCCGGCGACCCTCGAGCCGAGGCCGATGGTGGCGGGGTTGGTGCCGCCCGCGGTGGCGGTCGGCGCGCCCGCGCCGCGCAGCACCTGGCTCAGCACGTCCTGGAACACGGTCGTCGAGCTCTTGAAGCCCGTCGTGTTGACGTTCGAGATGTTGTTGCCGACGACGTCCATCATCGTCTGGTGGTTCCGCAGGCCGGAGACCGCGGAGAACATGGATCGGATCATCTTGGGTGGGCTCCTGTGTGATGGGGTGGGATGGGTTCGGTTCGGTCGGGGTCAGCTGGTGCCGTGGCTCAGCTGATGCCGGTGATGGCCTCGAGCGGGACCTTGTGGTCGCCGATCTCGAGGTGGACGCCGTCCGCGGTGGAGGTCGCGGACCGCACGACGCCGGAGAGGGTCTCGTTGTCCTCGCCGATCCAGCTGACCGTGCGGCCGACGAGGCTGCTCGCAGCGCTGAGGCCGAGCGCCTGGTTCGTGGTGTGGCCGATCTCGGTGAGCTCGGTCAGCTTCTCGACCATCGTGAACTGCGCGGTCTGCGCCATGAACTCGTCCGGCGCCGCGGGCGACAGGGGGTCCTGGTAGCGCAACTGGGCGACGAGGAGCTTGAGGAACGCGTCCTTGTCGAGGTCGTTGGTCGCCGGGGGTGGGGTCGAGGGCGTCGGGGTCGACGCGCCGCCCACCTGGTTGATCGTCGTCATCGCTACGGGTCTCCTGTGGGTGTCAGAGCTCGACGGAGAGCGAGCCGCGGTGCAGGGCGGCCGCTCGCGCCGGTCGGTCGGTGGGGGTGGTGGCGTCGGGCCGGCCCGGGCCCTCGCCCTGGCGGGACCGCGCGGGTGCGGCCGGTTCGTCGCCGCGCCGGTCGTCCTGCGCGCCCCCCTGGTGCAGCTCGAGGTCGCCGAGGTCGATCCCGGCATCGGCCAGGTCCGCGCGCAGCTGGTCGAGCGCACCGCCGAGCCGGTCGAGGGCCGCGGGCTGCTCGGCGCGCAGGACGAGGTGGGTGACCCCGTCGACGAGCCGGGCCTCGACCCGCACCGCGCCGAGCTCGGCGGGGTGCAGCTGGATCGACAGGCTGCTGGCGCGCTCGCCGCGGCGGAACGAGGCCCGCAGCGAGTCGGCGAGCTCCTCGGTGCGCAGCACCTGCTCGGCGAGCTCGGCCCGGCGGTCCGCCATGGTCGGCGCCGGCGCGGGGTCGGCGGCCGGTGCCGGTGCCGCCGGGCGGGGCCCGGCCTCGTGCACCTGCGCGGCGGCGCCGTTCGCCGCCGCAGGGGCGTCCTGCACCGGGGTGGCGGTGGGCTGAGTGCTGGTCGCCGTCGCCGGGCCGGCGGGTTCCTGCCCGCGGCCGGCGGCGTCGCGGGTCGGGGCGATCCCGCTGGGCGCGTCCTGGTCCCCGGTGACGGGTGCCCGCGTGGCGCGGGTGGGCCGCGTGGCGGCGTCCGGCTCGACCGGCGCCTCCGGCACCTCGGTGCCCGGCGCGGCGGGGTTCGCCTCGCCGTCGGTCCCCGTCACGGCGTCGCCACCGGTGAGCGGGGTGTGCTCGGAGCGGGGACCGTCCGCGCCGTCCGCGCCGTCGACGACCGGGGGTTGCACGGTCGGCGTGGTGCCCCTGCGGTCCGCCGGCACGGTGCCGTCGACCGTGAGCGCGTCGCTCGCCGCGTCCGCGCTCCGCGCCGGCTGGGCGTCGGCGCCGGGCCGCGCGGGCTCGACGCCCAGGGTGGCCGGCGCGGCGGCCGCGTCCACCTCGGCGTCGACCGCGACGGGGCCGGCGACGTCGCCGATGGCGACCTCGACCACGACCTCGGGTGCGGTGTCCTCGGGCTGCTTCTCGTCGCCGGTCTCCACGGACCCGGCCTCGTGCTCCGCCGCGGCCTCGGCGCGCCGGAGCGCGTCGCGGAACCGTTCACCGGAGCCGTCGCCGGCAGCCGCCGGGACGTGGTCCCCCTGTGGGGCGGGCGCCGCCGCAGGTGCGACGGGGATCATCGTGGTCGTCATCGGGCCCTCCCCAGGAGCGACATGACCTTCTGCACGTAGTTGCGGGTCTCGGTGAACGGTGGGATGCCGCCGTAGCGGCGGACCGCGCCCGGGCCGGCGTTGTACGCGGCGAGCGCCAGCTCGAGCGTGCCGAGCGAGCTGCGCTGCTCGGCGAGCATGCGGGCCGCCGCGTCGATCGCCTGCGCGGGGTCCATCGGGTCGATCCCGTAGCCGGCCGCCGTGGCGGGCATGAACTGCATGAGGCCCCTCGCCCCGGCGCGGCTCACCGCATGGGGGTTGCCGCCCGACTCGACCTTCGCGACGGCGGCGAGCACGGCGGGGTCGATGCCGTGGCGCAGGCCGGCGCTGGTGAACAGCGAGGCGTACCTGGCGACGGCGGGGTCGCGGAGGATCGCGGCGGCCCCGCCGAGCCCGGCGAGGCCCGCGGCGGGAGCCGGTCCGGTCGCCGGCGCCGGCGCGAGGCGGCGGATCGCCGTCGGCTCGCGGTGGATCCGGGTCACCTTCACCACGTCGCCGCGGCGGGGCGCGTGGATGATCTTGCCGTCGCCCACGTAGATCGCGATGTGGTCGACGGGGGACCCGAAGGCGATCAGGTCACCGGGGCGTGCCTCCTCCAGCGACGCGACCGGCTCTCCGGCGCGCGCCTGGTCACGGCTCACCCGTGGCAGCTCGATGCCGAGCTCGCGGTACACCAGCTGCACGAAGCCCGAGCAGTCGAGGCCGACCTCCGGGTCCGTGCCGCCCCACAGGTACGGAACGCCGAGGTACTCCATCGCCTTCGACACGGCGGCGGCACCGAGGTCCTCGCCGGTGTCGACGCCGTCCGCGTGGACGTCGACGAGCTCGTCGAGGGTGGTGCGGTCGCCGCCCTCGATGGCGGCGAGCAGCGCCTCCGCGAACGCGGAGGGTGCCTCCGGGGCGCGCTCGGCCGGACCGGGCCGGACCGGCTCGAAGCGCTGGCGGATCTGGGCGATCCGCTGCTGCACCTGGATGGGACCTGACGGGGCGGTGGGTGCGATCACGTTCGCCTCCTCGTCGAGATCTCGTCGAGGGTCCGCTGCTCCTCGCGGAGCTGCTCGCTCCGCCACTGCTCGCGGTGGCGCTCGTCGAGGCGCTCGAGCGCCCGCAGGTCCGCCGCGGCGCGCTCCCACTCGCCGAGGCGCCGCGCCGTCAGCTCCAGCGCGTGCAGCTCGGCGGCCTGGCTGGCGTGCACCGCCGCGGCGAGCCGGTCGTTGCGGTCGCGGCCGACCTTCCAGTCGGCCGGGTCACCGCTCGGCAGCCCGACGTCGAGGGAGCGGCGCAGGCGTCGCCGGCGCACCTCGGTCGCGCGCCGGGCCTCCACCTCCTCGAGGCGGGCCTTGGCGAGCTGGGCGCGGGCCCGCTCCTCCTGCACCCGCCGGACGCGCAGCACCGAATCGAGTCGGAATCGGTAGCGGCTCACGACGCACCCCCCATCGCGGTGGGCTCGCCGAGGAGCTCGGCGAGCGCGCCCCACGCCTGGCCCGGTCCGGTCAGGTCGTGGAGGTCCTGGCGGAGGAACGAGTCGATCCGGTCCCGCAGGGCCAGCGCCCGGTCGGTGACCGGGTCCGCGCCGGGGACGTAGGCGCCGATGTCGACCAGGTCCTTCGCGTTGCGCAGGGCGGCGAGCAGCCGGCGCAGCTCGGTGGCGAGCTCGCGCTGCTCCGGGGTCGTGATCGACCCGGCCACCCTCGACAGCGACTGGAGCACGTCGATCGCCGGGAAGTGGCCGGCGGTCGCGAGCTCGCGGGTGAGGGAGATGTGGCCGTCGAGGATCGAGCGGGCCGTGTCGCCGATCGGGTCGTTGAGGTCGTCGCCCTCGACCAGCACCGTGTAGAAGCCCGTGATCGAGCCGCGCTCGGAGGTGCCGGCCCGCTCGAGCAGGCGCGGCATCAGCGAGAACACCGACGGCGGGTAGCCGCGGGTCGCGGGTGGCTCGCCCGCGGAGAGGCCGATCTCGCGCTGCGCCATCGAGACGCGGGTGAGGCTGTCCATCAGGAGGTTGACGTGCGCCCCCTGGTCGCGGAACCACTCGGCGATGCGGGTCGCGACGAAGGCGGCGCTGCGCCGCACGAGCGCGGGGGCATCCGAGGTGGCGACCACCACGACCGAGCGCGCCAGTCCCTCGGGGCCGAGGTCGACGTCCAGGAACTCGCGCACCTCGCGGCCGCGCTCGCCGATCAGCGCGAGCACCGACACGTCCGCGTCGCTGCCGCGCACGAGCATCGACAGCAGGCTGGACTTGCCGACGCCGGAGCCGGCGAGGATCCCGATCCGCTGGCCGCGCCCGATCGGGGTCAGCGTGTCCATCGCCCGCACGCCGAGGTGCACGGGCTCGCGCACGAGCGGGCGGCTGAGGGGGTGCGGGGTGTCGCCGTGCAGCGGTGCCCGATCGAGGCCCGACAGCGACGGGCCGTCGTCCAGCGCGCGGCCGAGTCCGTCGAGCACGCGCCCGCGCAGCTCCCAGCCGACGGGTGTGTCGAGCGGCGTGCCGCTCGCGAGCACACGGTCGCCGGCCCGCAGGCCGTCGAGGTGCTCCAGCACCATCGCGACCGGGCCGCGGTCGCCGAGCGACACGACCTCGGCGGGCACGCCGGGCTCGTCGCCCAACAGGAGGACCTCGCCGATCGCGGCGTCGATCCCCTCGGTCTCCACGGTCAGCCCGACGACGCGGGCGACCCGGCCGGTCACCCGGGGCGCCGCGGCGCGCTGCAGCGCCACGCGCCCCTCCGCGGAGAGGTGGGGCAGCAGCGGCGACGGGGCCCGGAGCTCCGCGGTGGCGCTCACGCGGCGACCTCCGGGCCGGTGGCGGGGGTCCCGCCGGCGCCGAGCGCCGCACGCACGCGGGCCACCGCGCCGGCGATCGTGGCGTCGACCTCGGTCGCGCCGGCCTCGAGCACGCAGTCGCCGGGCTCGAGCGAGTCGTCGGGCACGAGCTGCAGCGCCGAGCCGGGTGCCAGGTCGTCCGCGGTGACCGACAGGCGCTCGAGGTCGTCGGGGTGCAGGCGTGCGACCGCCTCCGGCGGGCCGCCGACCGCGGCCAGGGCGCGCCGCACCGCGTCCGCGCCCGGGTCCTGCGCGATCGCGAGCTCGCGGCCGATGACGGTCTCCGCGACGGCGAACGCGAGCTCGGTGGCCTGCGCGGCGATCGCCGCAGTCACGGCGTCCAGCTCCTCGAGGTGGCGCGCCGCGTCCTCGCGGAGCGCGCGGAGGATCTCGTCGTAGCGCGCGACGGCGTCGTCGCGGGCGGCCTCGTAGCCCTCGCGGCGGCCCTCCTCGAGCCCCTCGGCGTGGCCCGCGGCCCGGCCCTCCTCGAGGCCGCGCCGGTAGGCGAGCGCCCAGGCGACCTTGTCGCCGCCACCGTCGGGCTCCTCCTCGGGCTCCTCCGGCTCCTCCTCGGGCTCCGGTTCGGGCTCGGTGACCTCCTCGACGGTGGGGAGGTGGACGGGCTGCACGGGCGCGGCGCCGTCGCGCACGACCCGGCCGCGGTGCGCGGCGGTGGGCTCGCCCAGCCACTCGGGCAGGGTCGCGCCCTCGTCCCGTTCCCGGGACCCGAGCACCGCGTCCGTGCTCACTCCACGAACTCCTCGCTGGAGCGGACGAGCACGATCTCGCCGGCCTCCTCCAGCTCACGGATGATGCGGACGATCGCGCCCTGGGCCTCCTCGACGGCGCTCAGGCGCACCGCACCGAGGATGACGATGTCCTCCTCGAGGGTCTCCCGGGCGCGTGCCGACATGTTCGACAGCACCTTCTGCCGCACCTCTTCCCGCACGCCCTTGAGCGCGAGGGCGAGGTCCTTCGACTCGACCCGGCGCAGCACCTGCTGCACGGAGCGGTCGTCGAGCGAGATGATGTCCTCGAACACGAACATCCGCGAGCGCACCTCGTCGGCCAGCGCGGAGTCGTGCTCGTCGAGGCCCTCGAAGATCAGGCGCTCGGTCGCACGGTCGGAGCGGTTCAGCAGGTCGACCAGCGAGCTGATGCCACCTGCGGTGGACATGTCGGTGCTCTGCGCGACCGACGACAGCCGCCGCTCGAGGGCCTGCTCGACCGCCGCGATGATGTCGGGCGAGGTGCGGTCCATCGTGGCGACGCGGACCGCGACGTCGCGCTGGGTGTCCTCGTCGAGCCCCGACAGGACCATCGCCGCGGCGTCGGGGTTCATGTGCGCCAGCACGAGGGCGATCGTCTGCGGGTGCTCCTCGCGGATGAACGACAGCACCATGCGGGGGTCGATCCGCCGCATGAACTCGAACGGCGCCGAGATGAACGCGACCGAGAGGCGGTCGAAGATCTCCTCGGTCTTGGCGTGGCCGAGGCTCGCCTCGAGCAGCTCGCGGGCGACCTCGACGCCGCCGGAGGCGATGTGTCGGCGGGCGCGTGCGGTGAGGTCGAACTCCTCGAGCACCGCGTCGACCACCTCGGGCGACACGTCCTGGAGCCGCGCGACCTCCGCCATGATCTCGGTGATCTCGCTCTCGCGCATCTCCCGCAGCACGCTGGCGGCGCGCTCGGTGCCCATGGACATGAGCAGGATCGCCGACTTCTGCGGGCCGGTGAGCTGACGGACGGCGTCCGCGCCGGACATCGTCGCGAGGGACTTCGAGCTCATCGCTGCACCGCCCTGCGGTCACCCAGCCAGCTGCGCAGCAGCGCCGCGACCTCGTCCGGCTGGTGTTCGATCAGCTCCGCGACCGCTGCGTGGCGGACCATGCGTTCGTGCTCCTCCGGATCGAGCAACTCCTCCTCCTCGTCGGTCTCCTCCGCCGCCTCCGTCTCCTCGAGCGCCGGCAGCTCCGGCGTCTCCGGGGGACCCTCGATCGCCTCGGGCGACAGCTCGACCACGTCCGCGTCGTCGAGCTCCTCGGCCACCGCGGTGGCCGGCGCCGGCGGCAGCTCGGCGGGCGCCTCCCCGGCGAGCAGGGCCTCGAGCTCCTCGTCGCGGCGGCGGGTCGCACGGCGGTGGAGCAGGAAGGCGGCGAGCACGAGCCCCAGCAGGACCGCACCGATGCCCAGGTTCCGGATCAGCGCGCCCCGTGCGGCCGCGGCGCGGGCCTCCTCCTCCGCCCGGAGCTGCGCCTCCGCGGCCTCGCGGGCCTCCGAGCCGTCGTCGAACGGGGTGCGGGACACGCTCAGCACGTCACCCCGCTCCGGGTCGATGCCGGCCCCGGCCTCGAGCAGCGGGGTCAGGTTGGCGACCTGGTTCTCGGTCACCTTGGTCTCGTCGAGGGCCACCGCGACCGACAGGCGCTCGATGCGGCCCGGTGCCCGGTTCGTCGACTCGATCGCGCGGTTCACCGCGTAGCGGACGTCCGCCTCCTCGAGCTCGTAGTCGGTGCCCTCGCCCCCGGCCTGGATCGGCGGGGTGTCGGGGCCGAGCACGCCGCCGGTCTGCGGCGGGGTGCCGGCGTAGTTCTCGCCGCGGGTGGACTCCTCGAGCACCAGCGGTCCGCCGGGCCCCTGCTCCGGCGCCTCGTAGGTCTCCCGCGTCATGCTCTCCTCGTCGAAGTTGAGCACGGCGCTCACGGTCACGTCCGCACCGTTCGGGCCGACGACGCTGGCGAGCATGTCCTCGAGCGCCTTTTCGACCCCGTCCTCGAAGTCGGCGGTCTGGCGCTGGCGCGTGCCGCTGCCGGCGGCGCTGGTCACGCCCTGGCCGGGCGCGGAGAGCACGTTGCCGTCGGAGTCGGCGACGGTCACCGAGTCGGGCGACATGCCCTCGATGCCGGACGCGACGAGGTTGACGATCGCCCGGACCTGGTCCTCGGAGAGCTGCTCCGAGCCCTTCGTGCGGACGAGCACGCTGGCGGAGGGCTTCTCGTCGTCGCGGGCGAAGACCTGCTCGGCCGGCAGCGCGAGGTGCACCACCGCCGTGTCGACCGCGTCGAGCGACTCGATCGTGCGGGCGAGCTCGCCCTCCATCGCCCGCTGGAACCCGACCCGCTGGCCGAACTCGGAGGTCGTCAGGCCCTGGTTGTCGAGCACGCCGTAGCCGACCTTGGTGTCGCCGGGCAGCTCGGTGGACGACAGCTTCATGCGGGTCTCGTGGACCTTGTCGGCGGGCACGAGGATCGAGGTGCCGCCCTGGGAGATGCGGTGCGGGATGCCCTGCTTCTCGAGCTCCGCGACGATCGCGCCGCCGTCCTCGGCGGTCAGCTCCGTGTAGAGCGGGGCGTACTCGGGGCCACCGGTCAGGCGCGAGACCAGCAGCAGCCCCACGACCACCGCGACCGCGACGCCGGCGGCGCCGGCCTTCTGCGCGGTCGTGTAGCCGGCGAGCAGGCGGGTGATCCGCTCCTTCAGGTCGCGGGGGCCCTCGTCCGGGCCGCCGTCGAAGCCCGGTGGGGTCCGGCTGTCGACGGCGGTCGTCTCGATCGCCGTCACAGCTGCATCCGCATGATCTCGTTGAAGGACTCGAGCGCCCGGTTCCGCACGGCGACGGTGAGCTGGGTGGCCAGCTGCGTCTCGGTCGAGGCGATCATGAGGTCCTCGACGCTGCGGAGGTCACCGGTCGCGGCGGCGCGGGCCAGCTCGTCGGTGGCCTTGTGCGCGGCGTCCAGGTCGTCGAGCGCCGAGGCGAACGACGACGCGAACGCGGTGCCGGCACCCTCGGTGCGGTTGCCGGTGCCGGCCGGCGCGAGCGCGGCGGGACCGGTGGCGAGCGGGTCGATGGGGCTGATGGGCACGGTCATCTCCCGATCTCGAGGGCGCGCAGGTACGAGTCACGGGCACGTTCGAAGACCGTGACGTTCGCCTGGTAGGCGCGCTGGGCGATGATGAGGTTGGTCATCTGGGTGGACAGGTCCATGTCCGGCATGCGGACCATGCCGTTCTCGTCGGCGTAGGGGTGGTCCGGCTGGTAGACCATGCGGCCCTCCGGGTCGCCGAACTCGGCGCCCGCGACGTAGGCACCGGAGCCGATCGAGCCACGCCCGCCGAGGCCGATGGCCTCGCGGAGCCCGCCGCCGGCGGCACGGGCGTGCACGTAGCGCTCCTGGAACGCCGGCTCGCCGGCCGGGTTGATCGTGCTGATGTTCGCGACGTTGTCGGCGAGGGCGTCGATCCAGGTCTGGTAGACGCGCATCCCGGACGCGGGCGCGCCGAGGGAGGAGAACGGTGTGATCCGCATGGTCAGGCTCCGATCGCCGTGCGCAGCGCCGCGTAGCGCCCGTTGAGCGCCTGCACGATGAGCTGCTGGCGCAGCGCGGTCTCGGTCAGGCCGACCATCTCGTCGGCGACGTTCACGTTGTTGCCGTTGAGCCGGGTCGGCTTCGTCGACGCCTGGACCTCGACGTGGGTGGCCGTCGGCTCGCCCCGCCGGATGGCTTCGCGCAGCGAGTCCTCGAACGACACGGTCGAGGCGATGAAGCCGGGCGTCTCGACGTTGGCGATGTTGTCCTCGGCGGCTCGGCGGCGTGCGTCGAGTCCGTTGAGGGACGCCTGGAGGGTGCGAAGGGTCAGGTCGGAGATCACGGGTCCTCGGATCCGATCGGTCGGATGCGTTTCGCCGGTCCGTGGCGCGTTGGTCGAGCGATCCGTGCTCGCAGGGCCATCGGCGCCGGCGAGCCGCTCATGAGGGTTTCGCGCCGATTCTCCGGATCAGTGCCTCAGAGGGAGACCGCGGTCCCCGTCGCGGGCGTCGAGTCCGGTCCCCGCGGCGCGCGCCGGGCGCGCTGCAGCTCGTCGCCGACCCGGTCGCGCTCGGCGGCCAGCTCACGCTGCGCCGCCTCCTGCCGCGCGAGGAGCGCCTCGGCGCGCGCGAGCAGGCGCCCGGGCAGCGGGGGCAGCCCCTGGGGCGGCTCCCACGCGGCGCCCGTCGCCAGGGCCTCCTCGAGCTCGTCGAGCACCGTGTCCCAGTCGGGCACGGTCGGCGTCCCGTCGGGGTCGCTCATCCCGTGACGTCCAGCGGGACGCGGCGGACCTCGCCCGCCGGCGGTGCGGCAGCCGGCGCGGCGGCCGCCGAGGACTGCTGCTGCCACGCCTCGCGCCAGGTGTCGACCAGCGGGTCGACCACGGCACGGCAGTCGCGCACCGCGGCGGCGTCCTGGCCGACGTTCGCGGCGATCAGCCGCGAGGTGAGGAAGCGGTAGATGGACGACAGCCGTGCGGCGTCGCTCCACTGGCTCGCGTCGAGGGCGACGTCGAGCTCGGCGACGATCTCCTGGGCGTGCAGCAGCGCCTGGTGCGCTCGGTAGCGGTCGCCGGAGGTGATGGCGTCCTCGGCGTCCACGAGGTCCCGTTGGAGGCGCTCGTAGAGGAGCACCAGCGTGCGGGCGGGACTGAGGGTCTCGGTCGCGGTGCGGAACCGCTCGACGGGCGAGTGTGCTGACATTTCTCCCCTAGCCGGTGAACATGCCGGCGATCTGGCCGCTGAGCCAGGAGCTCTGTTGCTGGAGGTTGCCGAGGGCGACCTCGAGGTTCGAGTAGTAGAGGCGCAGCCGCGCCTCGCGGGCGGCGAGCCGGACCTCGAACGCGTCGATCGACTTCCGCAGGTCCGTGATCCGCTGCTCGCTGGCCTTCTCGGTGCTGGTGAGGTAGCCGTCGACGAGGTCGAGCGCGGAGCGGAGCACGGACGTGACCCGCTGCGCGGCGCCCGGGGTGTAGGTGATGCTGCCGATGGCGCCGGTGCCGCCGCCCTCGACGATCACCGACAGGCCGCCCAGGCCCGGCTCGGTCGCGGGCACCGTGAGGAAGTTGCCGACGCCGTTCGCCTCGACGCCGTTGATCGTCCCGGCGACGTCGACGCCCTGGTGCTCGGTGAAGGTCGTGCCGTCCCACGCGACCTCGAACTTCGCGCCGCTGCCGAGGTCGTTGGTGCGCAGGGTGAGCGCGCCGCCCTCGGTGCCGGCGGTCAGCCGGAGCCCGGCCGCGTCGATCGCCGCCTGGAGCGCCGCGGCCGCGTCCTCGGCGCTCTCGGAACCGGTGAGCGCCACGTCGACCTCGGTGCTGCCGACGCGCACGACGATCGTGGTGGGTGCCCCCACCGGCCATGCGGGACCGGTCGCCTGCCCGGCCTCGGCCTCGCGGGTGATGACCACCTCGTAGGTCCCCTCCACCGCGCGGGGGCCCGCGGTGTTGAACCGCAGCGGCCCGGTCGTGGACGCGCCGCGCACGAACGTGTCGCGCACGGCGTCCGGGTCCTTGGTGTACGCCGCCTTGAAGGCGGCCTCGTCGAAGGTGAACCTGCCGTTGCGGTCGAGCTTCACGCCGGCGTTGCCGGGCACGTTCGGCCCGACGGCGTCGATGAGGGCCCGGGTGAGCTCCTGGGCGGCACGGCGGACGGTGGAGTCGCCGGCCAGCGAGGACGCCCGGCCGCTGCCGGCGTCGTACGCGGTGCGGGTCGAGATCTCCGACAGCGCGGCGTTGACCGCCTCGACCATCGCCTTGACCTGCTCCGCGAGCGCGTCGACGTCGTCGGCGACGGTCACCTCGACGGGCGTGTCCGAGACGGACACCGCGGTGACGGTGACCCCGGGCAGCAGGTCGGCGAACGAGTTCGAGCTCGAGGTGACGGTGTAGGCGCCGGCGCCCTCGCCGATGGTGAGCTGGGCGTCGCGGCCGACGGTCGTCTCGACGGTGCCGCCGAGCGCCGCGTCCAGGCCGGTGACCGAGAACGCGGACGCGACGCCGGTCTCGGTCGAGGTGAGCTGGAGGTGGTAGCCGTCGCCGGTGTTGACCGCGGCGGCGCGCACGCGGATGCCGGCGCGGTTCACCGCGTCGACGACCTCGGAGAGGGTGCCGCCGCCGACGTCGACGACGACCGGGTCGCCGTCACCGAGGTCGAAGGTGAGCTGCCCGCCGGCGACGACGGTGTCGAGCGAGGCAGCCGTGTTCACGCCGCGCACCGCGTGCGCGGCGGCGAGCTGGTCGACGGTGAACCTCAACGCCCCGGTGGCCGCGCCGGCGGCGGAGGTCACGCTGGCCACCTCGGGTGACGAGGAGGTGGCGGTGCGGCTCGTCCAGCTGGCGGGGTCGGCGACCTTCGCCGCCGCCGTGGAGACCGCGGAGAGCTTGGAACGGACGGAGGCGTAGGCGTCGAGGCGGGCCTGGACCGCCTGGCGCCGCGCGACGAGGGCGTCCTGCGGGAGCCGCTCGAGCTGCATCAGCTGCTGGATGATCGAGCTGGTGTCGAGGCCCGTCACCAACCCGTCGATCGTCACCATGTGGGTCGCCTCCGATCAATGCGTACGGGACGGTCCCGGGGCCTCGTCGCCCCGGGACCGACCCTCGTGCCCTGGTGGGACCCGACTCGCTGGTCGGGTTCCGGGATGGCTCAGCCGAGCAGGCGCAGGATGCCCTGGGGCAGCGCGTTCGCCTGGCCGAGCATGGCCGTACCGGCCTGGAGCAGGATCTGGTGACGGGTGAACGACACCATCTCGAGCGCCATGTCGGTGTCGCGGATCCGGGACTCCGAGGCGGAGAGGTTCTCCGTGGTGACCTGCAGGTTCGCGATGGTCGACTCGAAGCGGTTCTGGAACGCACCGAGCTTGCCGCGGGTGTCCGAGACCTGGGCGATCGCGGCGTCGATCGCCGTGATGGCCGCACCGGCATCCGTGGTGACGTCGATGTCGATCACGTCCGGGTCACCGGGGTTCGCGCCAGCGGTGGCGAGGCCCAGCGACACGGCCGAGGCCGCCGCGATGTTGATCGTGAGGGTGTCGCCCTCGTCCGCACCGACCTGGAAGTCGCCGGCGAAGGAGCCGTCCAGCAGCTTCTGCGCACCGAACTTCGTGGTGTCGGAGATGCGGGTGATCTCCTCGGTCAGCTGCTCGATCTCCGTCTGCGCAGCGGCACGAGCGCTGGCGTCGTTGGAGCCGGTGTTCGCCGCCTGCACGGCCAGGTCACGCATGCGGTTGAGCATGGTGTGGACCTCGTTCAGGGCGCCCTCAGCGGTCTGCACGACCGAGATGCCGTCCTGGGCGTTGCGGGTGGCCTGACGGAGCCCGGAGACCTGCGCACGCAGACCCTGGCTGATGACGAGGCCGGCGGCGTCGTCAGCCGCACGGTTGATCCGGAACCCGGACGAGAGCTTCTCGAGGCTCTTGCCCATCGCCGTGTTGGTGGTGGACAGGTTCCGGTAGGCGTTGAACGCCTGGATGTTCTGGTTGATGCGCATGCTCTTCTCCTCCGTGATCAGTAGCCGTCTCACCACCCCGGTCGGGTGGCGGCGCACTGGGCTGGTCGGAGTCGGTGCACCCCCGATGAGGCTTCGCCGGAACTTTTCGCAGAGGTGATCCGTTCGGCCCACGCGGCGGGCCACCCGGCCCGGGGAAGTTCCGGGCACGAGGCCTCATCGCCGGCACGGGCGCGCCGATTGACGGGCATGGCAACCGTGGACGACCGCTCGTCGGGCGACGGCCCGATCGAACCGGAACTGGACCAGGCGCTCGGCGAGCTCAGCCACGTCCTGTGGCGCCTGCGCGACCTCACCTCCATCCTCGTGTACCGGCTCGAGGTGCAGCAGCTGGTGCTGCTCGCCGGCCGTGTGCGCTGGGTCGACCTCGCCACCGAGGACGTCGACCGCTGCCTCGAGGCGATCCGCCGCGAGGAGCGCACCCGGGCGGAGGTGGTGGAGCAGCTCGCGCCGATGCTGGGCACCGCGCCCGACGCGTCGCTGCGCCAGCTGTGCGAGGCGGCGCCGTCGCCGTGGGACGTCGTGCTGGCCGAGCACCAGAGCGAGTTCCTCACGCTCTCCGCCGAGGCCGAGGACGCGGCCCGCGGCAACCGCGAACTGCTGCACCAGGGCCTGGCCGAGGTGCGGGAGTTCATCGACACGATGAAGGGCCGTGCCGTCGAGGCGGCCGGCGAGGAGGGCTACGGCGCCCTCGGCGGGGCCAGTTCGCCCGCGCCGGCGTCGGCGGTCCTCGTGGACAGGGACGTCTGAGACATGTCGAGCTTCGGAGCACTCACCACCGCGCTGAGCGGCCTGCTGACCCACCGGCGGGCGCTGGACGTGGTGGGCCACAACATCGCGAACGTCGACACCGCCGGGTACAGCCGCCGGCGGGCCGACCTGACGGCGACGGGCCAGTCCGTGGTCCCCGCCCTGTGGGCCCGGTCGACGAGCACCGGCAACGGGGTGGCCGTCGAGGGCATCACGCGCATCCGGGACGAGTTCCTGGAGCGCCAGGCGTACTCGGCGCACGGCGCGGCCTCCCGCCTGCGGGTCGAGGCCCAGCAGCTCGGCCGCATCGAGCAGACGCTGCCGGAGCCGTCCGACGTCGGCCTCGCCGCCCAGCTCAACGACTTCTGGGCCGGGTGGGACGACGTCGCGAACAACCCGGGCAGCATGGCCGGCCGGATCGCGGTGCTGCAGCACGGCGCCACGGTCGCCTCGAGCCTCAACCGCGTCGACGCGGAGCTGCGCGACCTGCGGTCCTCGGCGCTCGGCGAGCTCGAGTCGCTGATCGCCGAGGTCAACTCGATGGCGGCCAACATCGCCGAGCTGAACGGCGCGGTGAGCCGTGCGGTCGCCGCGGGCCTCGACCCGCACGACCTGTCCGACCAGCGCGACGAGCTGGTGCTCCAGCTCTCCAAGAAGATCGGGATCGAGACGCGGCCCGGCGAGCACGGCACCGTGGACGTCCTGCTCGGCGGCAGCTCACTCGTGCGTGGCACGAAGGCGCAGGCCCTCCAGGTGACCGAGCCCGAACCGCTCGGGCCGCCGCACGCGGGGACCGGGCTGGACCGCGTCGAGGTCCAGTGGGCGATCGACGGCTACCCGGCGTCGGTGCGCTCCGGTGAGGCCGCCGGCCTGCTCGAGACCCTCAACGAGCACGTGCCGCGCGCGATCGGCGAGCTCGACGCCGTCGCCGCCGCGATGGTGGCCACCGTCAACGCGCTGCACTCGGCGGGCCAGGGGCTCGACCCGGTGGCGGACGTGAACCTGACGTTCTGGGATCCCGCGGGGACCACCGCCGCGACGATCCGGATCTCCGCGGACGTCGAGGGCCAGCCCTCGCGCATCGCGGCCGCTGCGGCCGGTGCGGGCGCGCTCGACGCGAGCGTGGCGCAGCAGATCGCCCAGCTGTTCGCCGACCCCGCGGGGCCGAACGCCGCCTACGAGACGATGATCGGGCGCCTGGCCGTCCAGACGCAGTCGACGGCCCGCCGCTCCGACATCCAGCAGGACGTCGCGCTCCGCGCCGATGACCAGCGGCTCTCCGTGTCGGGGGTGAACCTCGACGAGGAGCTCACCGCGCTCATCGCGTCGCAGCGCGCCTACGAGGCCTCGGCACGGCTGATGACCGCCGTGGACGAGGCGCTGGACACGCTCGTCAACAGGACAGGACTCGTCGGACGATGAACCGCATCACCTCCACCACGTCGAACCGCCGGATGCTCAACGACCTGGCGACCGCGCAGCGCTCGCTGCTGCGGGCCCAGAGCCGGCTCAGCTCCGGCAGGGAGCTCGAACGGGCCTCCGACGGCCCCGCACGCGCGCTGGCTGCGCTGGACCACCGTGCGCAGCTGCGCCGCTCGGAGCAGATGCAGCGGAACGCGAGCGACGCCCGTGGCTGGCTCGTCGCCGCCGACACCGCGCTCACCTCCGCCGTGCAGGAGATGACCCGCGCCCGAACCCTGGTCATCAGCGCGAACTCGGGTGCGTCGGACCCCAACGCACGCAAGGCGATCGCGGACGACCTGCGGGCCCTGCGCGAGGGGTTGGTGCAGCTCGCGAACTCCAAGTACCTGAACCGGCCGATCTTCGCCGGGAACGCGGACGTGCCGAACGCGTACGCACCCGACGGCACCTACCTCGGCGACGACGGGGTGGTCCTCCGGCCGGTCGCCGAGTCGGTCACCTTGCAGGTCAACCGCCCCGGTCCCGCGGTGTTCGGGACCTCCAACCCCGGGGATCCGATGTCGGGCAACGTGTTCGAGCGACTGGACGCCGTCATCGCGGCGGTCGAGGCCGGCGACCACGCGGCGATGACCTCCGCGCTGAGCGCCCTGGACGAGGCCACCGACCTCATCGAGGCCGCCCAGGTCGAGCTGGGCGCCCGCGCCAAGCAGGTCGAGGACGTCGCGGCGCGCACCGAGATCCTCGACATCGACCGCCGCCAGGCGCTGTCGGAGCTCGAGGACGTCGACGTCGCGCAGGCGCTCATCGACGTGCGCGCCCGGGAGTTCACCTACCAGGCGGCGCTCAGCTCGGCGGCCCGGGTGATGCAGGCGTCGCTGCTCGACTTCCTGCGCTGACGGCCTCCGGGCTCAGCCGCCCGCCGCGTGCGCGATGCGGCGCATGAGCTCGGTCTTCGACCGCACGCCCATCTTCCGGTAGATGACCTTCAGGTGGGAGCGCACCGTGTGCTCGCTCACGTGGAGCTGCATCGCGGTGGCCGCGACGCTGTAGCCCTGGATGAACGCGTCGAGCACCTCCCGCTGGCGCGGGGTGAGCTCGCGGAGCGCCGCGGGCGGCATCGCGCCGGGGCGCACCCAGGTGACCGGTGCGTGCACGCCGAGCGCCTGCAGCTCCCACGCGATGTTGCGCAGGCCGGTCTCGAGCACGCTCACCCGCTCCCGGAGCGGGTCGCCCGGCACCGGGCCGCCGTCGAGCTCGAGGCGCGGCGCCGCGATGTGCAGCGAGTAGCGCATGTGGCAGCACACGGTCACCCGCACCGGCACCCGGCGCCCCGACACGTGGGCGTAGGCGGTGTCGATCCACGGCGGTGGAGCGCCCTTCTCCTCGCAGTCCGCGAGCCGGACCAGCTCGAGGAGGCGTTCGACGTCCTCGGCCGGCCAGTAGTCGTACGGGGGCTCGGACCCGGCGAGCTCGTCGGACCCACGTCCGATCAGTCGCTCCGCCACGGGGTTCAACCTCAGGATCGTGCCCGCCGGGTCGGTGACGACGATCGCGTCCGACAGCGACGCCAGCACGGCGGCCGTGCGCCTGTCGATCGAGGCGTCCCACAGGTCGTTCATGTCCCCCTCGCTCCCCGGCCGACCCCTCCCTTCCCCTCGGAGACCGACCCCGTCCTGCGGCCCGGAACGGTATTCGGCGCTCCCCGCCGTGCCCACTCCGCGTGACCGATCGGTGGGGCCTTTCACCGGGCCGTGCCCACGTAGGGTGGCCGAACCCCCGCGAGGGGGCCGTTCCGACCGATCCGTTGGACCGTTCGACCCATCTTGCTCAAGAGCGGGTCGCTCCGGCCGAAGCAATTGCCCGAGGCTCGACCGGCGAAGGATGAACACCGTTCGCCAGCCGGTCCATCGACCCAAGGGAGTTGCAGAATGGAATCCGACCGCGCAGCGCTGATCGAGCGACACCTCCCGCTCGTGGAGCAGATCGTGCTGCGCGTCTCGGGGTCCTTCCCCCGCTTCGTCGACCGCTCCGAGCTGGTCTCGGCGGGCATGCTCGGGCTGGTCGAGGCCGCCGAGCGCTTCGACGCCGACCGCGGCGTGCCCTTCGCCGGCTACGCCGTGCAGCGCATCCGCGGCGCCGTCCTCGACGTCGCCCGCTCGGAGGACTGGTCCCCCCGCTCGACCCGCCAGCTGGCCCGCCAGGTCGAGGACGCCACCCAGGAGCTGGCCCGCGAGCACCGCTGCAGCCCGGACGACCACCAGATCTCCGAGCGGCTCGAGATCCCCGTCGAGGAGCTCCGGCGGATGCGCGAGCGGATCAACCACGGCATGGCGCGTGCGCTGGACAGCCGCCAGGAGCTGGACCGCCAGGACGACGACGACCAGCTCGTGGACCGCACCACCCCGGACCTGGACGAGCTGCTCGAGGACCGCGAGATGCACGGCTACCTGCGCGCCGCGCTGGGCTCGCTGTCGGAGCGCCACCGGATCGTGATCGTCGGCCTGTACCTCGAGGGCCGGTCGTTCGAGGAGATCGCGGAGCTCCTCGGCGTCACCCCGTCGCGGGTGTCGCAGCTGCGGTCGGACGCGCTGGAGATCATCCGCCACGGCATCGAGTCGCAGTTCCGCGAGCAGCAGCCGGCGGGCAAGCCCAAGGGGCGGGTGGCCATCCGCCAGGCCCGCTACGCGGCCGAGATCGCCCGCCGCTCCGACTTCCGGGGCCGCCTGTCGGCGGGCACCGCCTGGCCGACGGACCCGACGGACCCGGTGGACACCGCGCTCGACGTCGAGCGCAGCGCCGACGGGGCGGAGCTGGCGAGCACCGCCTGACGGCGTGGCCCTCCGCCCACCTCCCGGGCACGCGCCCACCCGCTTCCTCGTCCGCTTCCCGGACGAGGCCGCGGCGGACGAGGTGAGGTCGCGCGGGGGCGCACGCCTGACGCTGGTGCTGGAGGACGGGACCGAGGTGCCCGCCGTCGTCGTCGGTTCGTCCGGAGCGACGCTGCGCGCCGAGGCGGACCGCAGCCTCGCGGGGACGCCGCCGCGGGTCGGCGCGGAGGTCACGGTCAGCTGGGCCGAGCTGGACGACCTCGCGTCCGTCGGCGGCACCCTCGGTTCGGGTGGCGTCGACGGGCTGCCGGTCGAGTGCAGCTGGCCACCGTCGCGGGTGCAGCGGCGCTCGCTGCGCCGCTGCGCGGTGCAGCTGCCGGCGTGGATCGTCCGGACCGGGCAGGTGCCGGAGGTGCTCGAGGTCACGACCCGCGACGTCAGCGGTGGCGGGATGTCGCTGCACGGGCGGGGGAGCGACCTGTCGCCCGGTGAGCACGTCGTCACGATGCTCCGCCTGCCGGACCGGGACCTGGTCCTCCCCGCGGTCGTGCACTGGTCCCGCCCGGACGGCAGCGCGCTCGGCGTGCGGTTCGAACGGATCAGCCAGTCGGACCAGGACCACGTCGTGCAGTTCGTGATCTCGACCGAGGCGGCGCGGGCGTGAACGGGGACGTGCTGCTCGTCGTCGCGGGTCCCGACGGCCCGGAGGTGCGGACCGGGCGGCTGCTGGAGGGCGCCGAGGGCGGGTGCGAGGTCCGGCTGGAGCGCGCCCTGGGTGCGCAGGCCCGCTCGGGTGGCGTGCTCGTCGTGGACACCGGGGAGGGCCGCCTGGCGATGCTCACCGCCCCCGTCCCACCGGCCGACGCGGGTTCCCAGGACCTGCCGCTGCGCTTCGTGCAGCCCGTCGAGCGCGACGACGCGTGGGAGCGGTTCGTGCGCGGGGCGGGTCGCTGAGCGGGCCGCGCACCGCCCGGACGTGCACGCCGCGGCGCGTCGCGACCATGATGCACGGGTCGCCGTGCCCGGCCCACCGGCGGACGCGACGCGGGGCGAGTCCCCGTCCCCGTGCCCCCTCACCAGGGAGAACCCCGTGCTGCTCGTCATCGACGTGGGCAACACCCAGACCGTGGTGGGCCTGTACGACGAAGGTGATCGCTCCCACGAGCTCATCGACCACTGGCGGCTCGCGACCCACGCGGAGCGCACCAGCGACGAGCTGACCCTCACCTTCCGGCACCTGCTCGAGACCCGCGAGCTCGACCTCGTCCGTGACGTCAAGGGCGTCGCGGTGTCCTCCGGCGTCCCGGCGGTCACCTTCGAGCTGCGGAGCATGTGCGACCGCTACCTGGAGGTGGACCCGGTCATCGTCGGCACCGGCGTGCGGACCGGGATGCCGGTGCTGTACGAGAACCCCCGCGAGGTCGGCCCCGACCGGATCGCCAACGCCGTGGGTGCGTTCGACCTGTACGGCGGCCCCACGATCGTCGTCGACTTCGGCACGGCGACCACCTTCGACGTCATCTCCGAGAAGGGCGAGTACCTCGGCGGTGCGATCTTCCCCGGCATCGAGATCTCGATGGACGCCCTGTTCGACCACGCGGCGGCGCTCCGGCGCGTCGAGCTGAGCGAGCCCCGCAGCGTCATCGGCCGGACCACCATGGAGTCGGTGCAGTCAGGAGCGGTGTACGGGTACTCGGCGATGGTCGACGGCATGTGCGACCGCATCGAGGAGGTGATCGGCGAATCGACGATCCTCGCCACCGGCGGCCTCGCGTCGCTCATCTCTCCCGTCGCCGAGTCGATCCAGCACGAAGAGCCCTGGTTGACCCTCCACGGCCTCCGCCTCATCTGGGAGAAGAACCGAACGTGACCGACGCCGTCGACGCCGGCGGGCCGACCTCGCCCGACCTCGCCCGCACCGGGGACTTCGACCAGCCGTACTCCTACGAGGTCGACGCCACCGCCGCCGGGCTCGCCGAGGAGTTCGCGGGCCTCGAGCCGGGCACCGAGACGGGCCGCCGCGCGAGCGTCGCAGGCCGCCTGATGCTGCGCCGCGTGCAGGGCAAGCTCGCGTTCGGCACCCTCGCCGACTCCACGGGGCGGATCCAGCTGTTCGCACCGTCCGCGACGACGCCGGGCTTCGAGCAGTTCTGCGAGCTCAACCTCGGCGACTGGATCGGCGTCGCCGGCGAGGTCATGACGACCCGCCGCGGCGAGCTGTCCGTGCGCGTCGACTCCTGGACCCTGCTCGCGCCGACGCGGCGGCCGTTCCCGGACAAGTGGGCGGGCCTGACGGACTCCGACACCCGGTTCCGCCAGCGCTACCTGGACCTGTGGGTGACCGAGGAGGCCCGGCGCACCTTCCACCTCCGCTCGCGCCTGCTGTCGCTCACGCGCCGGTTCATGGAGGAGCGCGGCTACCTCGAGGTCGAGACGCCGGTGTTCCACCCGATCCCCGGCGGCGCGCTCGCCCGGCCGTTCGTGACCCACCACAACGCGCTCGACATCGAGCTGTACCTGCGCGTCGCGCCGGAGCTCTACCTGAAGCGCCTCGTCGTCGGCGGGTTCGAGCGCGTCTTCGAGATCGCCCGGGTGTTCCGCAACGAGGGGATGTCGACCCGGCACAACCCCGAGTTCACGATGATGGAGTGCTACGAGGCCTACGGCGACTACCAGGTCCACATGGACCTGACCGAGGCCCTCGTGTCGCACCTGGCCACCGAGCTGTGCGGGTCCACGACCGTCACCTACGACGGGCGCGACGTCGACCTGTCGGCCCCGTGGGAGCGGGTGACCCTCGCGGAGATCACCTCGCGCCACGTCGGCGAGGAGGTCGACGTGCACACGCCGGTGCGCCGCCTCCGCGAGCTGTGCGATGCCCACGACATCCCGTGGAAGGACGACTGGGGCTCCGGCAAGCTCCTGCTGGAGCTGTACGAGAAGACCGCGGAGCACACGATCTGGGACCCGACCTTCGTCATCGACTACCCGGCGGAGGTGTCACCGCTGTCGCGCACCCACCGCAGCGACCCGCTGCTGGTCGAGCGCTTCGAGGGCATCGTCGTCGGACGGGAGCTGTGCAACGGGTTCTCCGAGCTCACCGACCCCGACGAGCAGCGCGAGCGGTTCCAGCACCAGGCGGAGCAGAAGGAGGCGGGTGACGACGAGGCGATGGTGGTCGACGCCGACTACCTGCGCGCGCTCGAGTACGGGCTGCCGCCGACGGTCGGGCTGGGCATCGGCATCGACCGGCTCGTCATGCTCCTCGCGGACGTGCAGACGATCCGCGACGTGATCCTCTTCCCGACGCTCCGACCCGAGCAGGACCTGGGAGCCGATGGCTGAGGCCCCTGCCCGCGAGGCCGGCGACGAGCGCACGGCCGGTGGGGTGGCGACCGACGGCGTCGAGGTCGTCGGGGTCACGAAGTCCTTCGACGGCGGCCCGCCGGTCCTGCGTGGCGTCGACGTGTCGATCGAGGCCGGGCGCACGCTCGCGCTGCTGGGCCCGAGCGGCTGCGGCAAGACGACGCTGCTGCGGATCATCGCCGGGCTCGAGGTCCCCGACCGAGGGATCGTGCGGGTCGGCGGCAAGGAGGTGACAGGCCCCAAGGGGGTCGTCCCGCCGGAGAAGCGCCGCATCGGCATGGTGTTCCAGGACTGGGCGCTGTTCCCGCACCTGTCGGTCGCCCGCAACGTGGGCTTCGGGCTCCCGCGGGCGGAGCGGCGCAGCTCGCCCCGCATCGACGAGGCGCTCGAGATGGTCGGCCTCGCCGGCATGGGCGACCGGATGCCCTCGACCCTGTCGGGCGGCCAGCAGCAGCGTGTCGCGCTCGCCCGGGCGATCGCCCCACGCCCCCGGGTCCTGCTGCTCGACGAGCCGTTCTCGAACCTCGACGCAACCCTCCGGGTCACGATCCGCACCGAGATCCACCAGCTGCTGGTCGAGCTGGGCATCACCACGATCTTCGTCACCCACGACCAGGACGAGGCGTTCATCCTGGGCGACCGCGTGGCGGTGCTCTCCGAGGGCGAGGTCGTGCAGTCCGGCTCCCCCGAGGAGGTGTACCTGCGCCCCCGGACCCGTTGGCTCGCCGACTTCGTCGGGGAGGCGAACTTCATCCCCGGGTCGGGTCGGGGCGACTACGCGGTGACGCCGATCGGCGACGTGCCCCTCGAACGGCCCGCCGAGGGGGAGGTGGAGGTGCTGGTCCGGCCCGAGCACCTCGACCTGCACCCGGCGGCCCCGGACTCCGGCGAGGGTCGCGCGGGCGACGAGGTCGCGGAGGTCGAGCTCGTGGAGTACGTCGGGCACGACACCAGCTACCTCATCCGCCAGGACGACCTGCTGGTCCGGGTGCGGCGCCCGTCGCTGCCCGTGGTCGAGCGCGGCGAGCGGGTGCGCCTGCGCTACTCGGGTGGCCCGACCACCTGGTTCGACCTCGAGGACTGAGCCCGGGGCGGTGCCCCGCCGGCCGAACCTCAGTCGTGGAGGTGCTGGGCGAGGTAGTGCTCGAGCCCGATCTCCGCGATGACCCGCTGCTGGGTCTCGATCCAGTCGAGGTGCTCCTCCTCGTGGGTGAGGAGGTCCTCGAGCAGCTCGCGGGTCCCGTTGTCGCCCTTGGCGACCGCGAGCTCGATGCCCCGGTTGTAGCGCTCGACCGCGGCGACCTCGGTGGCGAGGTCCAGCTCGAACTGCTCGGGCACGGTCTCGCCGACCCCGACGGGGCCGAGGCGTTGGAGGTTCGGCACGCCCTCCAGGTAGAGGATGCGCTCGACCAGCTTCTCGGCGTCGCGCATCTCGTCGAGCGACTCGTCGTAGATCTTCTTCGCGAGCCGCTCGTAGCCCCAGTTCTCGTTCATCTTGGCGTGGATGAAGTACTGGTTGATCGCGGTGAGCTCCGCGGTGAGGGCCTCGTTGAGGAACTCGATGATCTCGGGGTCTCCCTGCATGCTCGCTCCTCGCGTCCCCGGGGCTGAGGCCACACGATAGGGCGGCGGGGCGCGCCGCGCGCGGGACTCGCGTGACCGGTGCTCAGGACGTGGTGCTCAGGACGCGGTGCTCAGGACCGTGGGGGAGAGGGTGCGGCCGGACCGGATCGACAGCACCTGCTCGATGCGGGGGATGCAGCGCCCGCAGTCGCCGCCCGCGGCGCAGCGCGAGGTGATGTCCTCCACCGTGCAGGCGCCCAGGCCCGCCTCGGCCAGGATCCGCCGGTCGCTGACCGCGTTGCAGTGGCAGACGATCACGGATCGGATGTTAAGCACTCCGAACGGTCGTGGTCCAGCCGTCATTCCGATGAGGAGGTGGGTCGCCGCGGATACGCTCCGTCGATGCTCATCGTCTCGGGGACCATCTCGTTCGATCCGGCGAACGCGGCGCGCTTCTGGCAGCTCGCGGGGACCTTGGTGGAGAAGACGCTCGAGGAGCCGGGGTGCATCACCTACGGCTTCTGGGCCGACCCGTCCGACCCGGGCCGGGTGCGCGCCTACGAGGAGTGGAAGTCGACCGACGCCATCGCCGAGCACTTCGGCACCCCGCACATGCAGGAGTTCATGGCCGGCATGGGCGAGGTGGGGGTCACCGGCATCGACCTCCACCAGCACGTGGTCGAGGAGAGCACGAAGCTGATGTGAGGGTGCCCGCTCAGGCGGCAGCGGCCTCGACGCTGTCGAGCAGGTAGTCGGCGGCGGCCCACAGACCGACCACGCCGGGGCTGTCGGGCAGGGTGCGCAGCGCCTCGCGGCCGCGGTCGGCGAACTCGGCCGCGAGGCGGATGGCGCGGGCGATGCCGTCGCCCTCGCGCACGATCTCGATCGCCCGGGCCCGGGCCTCGGGCTCGACCGGCCCGCCGAGCAGCGCACGCAGCTCCGCGCCGTGGGGCCCCTCGAGCGTGTACAGCACCGGGAGGGTGTAGACGCCCTCCTCGATGTCGTGGCCCGCCGGCTTGCCGAGCTCCTCCTCGGTCGCGACCAGGTCCAGCACGTCGTCGACGATCTGGAACGCCATGCCGTAGCTGTGGCCGAAGGTGGTCAGCGCGTCGGTGTGCGGGGTCGGGATGTCGGCGACGAGCCCGCCGATGCGGCAGCTGGTGCCGAGCAGCGAGGCGGTCTTGCCCTCGATCGCCTGGAGGTACGACTCCTCGGTGCGGGTGGTGTCGAAGGAGTGGCGCAGCTCGAGCAGCTGGCCCTCGCACAGGCGCGCGATCGTGCGGGCGAGCAGGCTCGCCACCTCGACGCCCAGCGACGAGGCGAGCTCGGACGCCTTGGCGAGCAGGTAGTCGCCGGCGAGGATCGCCTTGTGGTTGCCCCAGCGGGCGTTCACGCTGTCGACGGTGCGCTGCACGACCGCCTCGTCCATGACGTCGTCGTGGTACAGCGAGCCGAGGTGCACGAGCTCGACCGCGACGGCGCCGGTCACCGCGTCGGTGCTGGCGGGGGCATCCGTGCGGGAGGCGGTTGCCGCCGCGGCGATGCTGAAGCCGGGCCGCACGCGCTTGCCGCCGGCGGAGATGAGGTGGGACGCGATCTCGGTGAGGAAGGGGTCAGCCGACCTCACGGCATCGAGGAGGCCGGACTCCACTCGGGCGAGATCGCCCTCCATGGACGGCATGACCTGCAGGGGGTTGGTGACGGCCACGCCGACGAAGATAGCTGGCCCGTGACGTTGCGCCCTCAGCGACCCCCCGAACCTGTGCGGGGACTCGGTTTGCCGCGCAATGGGCAGGTTCGCCCGGGAACTCGATGACACGACCCGGCGTTACACTTGTCCCCACATCTCTTCCGGGAGGCAGCAACGTGTTCGAACGCTTCACCGACCGAGCCCGTCGGGTGGTCGTGCTGGCTCAGGAGGAAGCGCGCCTCCTCAACCACAACTACATCGGCACCGAGCACATCCTGCTCGGGCTGATCCACGAGGGTGAGGGTGTCGCTGCGAAGGCGCTGGAGTCCCTCGGCATCTCGCTGGAGGCCGTCCGCCAGCAGGTCGAGGAGATCATCGGCCAGGGCGGCTCGTCCCCTTCGGGCCACATCCCCTTCACCCCGCGCGCGAAGAAGGTCCTGGAGCTCTCCCTGCGCGAGGCCCTGCAGCTCGGCCACAACTACATCGGCACCGAGCACATCCTGCTCGGCCTCATCCGCGAGGGTGAGGGCGTCGCGGCCCAGGTGCTGGTCAAGCTCGGCGCGGACCTGTCCCGGGTCCGCCAGCAGGTCATCCAGCTGCTGTCGGGCTACCCCGGCTCGACGGGGCAGCCGCAGGGCGGCGAGAAGGCCGGCGCCAGCACCGGCTCCTCCAGCGAGACCCCGTCCGGCTCGCTGGTGCTCGACCAGTTCGGCCGCAACTTCACCCAGCTCGCCCGCGACAAGAAGCTCGACCCGGTGATCGGGCGCGAGCGCGAGACCGAGCGCATGATGCAGGTCCTGTCGCGGCGCACCAAGAACAACCCGGTGCTCGTCGGCGAGCCCGGCGTCGGCAAGACCGCGATCGTCGAGGGCCTCGCCCAGGCGATCGCCGCCGGCGACGTGCCCGAGACGCTCCAGGGCAAGCAGCTCTACACGCTCGACCTGGGAGCGCTGGTGGCCGGCTCGCGCTACCGCGGCGACTTCGAGGAGCGCCTGAAGAAGGTGCTCAAGGAGATCAAGACCCGCGGCGACATCATCCTGTTCATCGACGAGATCCACACGCTCGTCGGCGCCGGCGCGGCCGAGGGCGCGATCGACGCCGCCAGCATCCTCAAGCCGATGCTGGCCCGCGGCGAGCTGCAGACCGTCGGCGCCACCACGCTCGACGAGTACCGCAAGCACCTCGAGAAGGACGCGGCGCTCGAGCGACGCTTCCAGAAGGTCGTCGTCGACGAGCCGTCCGTCGCGCACACGATCGAGATCCTCAAGGGCCTGCGCGAGCGCTACGAGCAGCACCACCGGGTCACCATCACCGACCAGGCGCTGATCGCGGCGGCGAACCTCGCCGACCGGTACATCTCGGACCGGTTCCTGCCCGACAAGGCCATCGACCTGATCGACGAGGCCGGCTCGCGGCTGCGCATCCGGCGCATGCAGACGCCTCCCGACTACCGCGAGATCGAGAACGAGCTCGCCGAGGTCGTGCGCCTCAAGAAGGAGGCCGTGGAGTCCCAGGACTTCGAGGAGGCCGGGCGCCTGCGCGACCGCGAGAAGGAGCTCCTCGCCAAGAAGGAGGCCAAGGACGCCGAGATGAAGGCGGCCGGGGTCGACCTGTTCGACGAGGTCGACGAGGAGGCCATCGCCGAGGTGCTGTCGCTGTGGACGGGCATCCCCGTCTACAAGCTCACCGAGGAGGAGACGGCCAAGCTCCTGCGCATGGAGGAGGAGCTGCACCGCCGTGTCATCGGCCAGGAGCAGGCGATCAAGGCGGTCTCGCAGGCCATCCGCCGCACCCGCGCGGGCCTGAAGGACCCCAAGCGCCCGTCCGGCTCCTTCATCTTCCTGGGCCCCTCCGGCGTCGGGAAGACCGAGCTGGCCAAGACGCTGGCGGAGTTCCTGTTCGGCGACGAGGCGGCGATGATCAGCCTCGACATGTCCGAGTACATGGAGAAGCACACGGTCAGCCGCCTGGTCGGCTCGCCTCCGGGCTACGTCGGCTACGAGGAGGGCGGCCAGCTCACCGAGGCCGTGCGCCGCAAGCCGTTCTCGGTCGTGCTCTTCGACGAGATCGAGAAGGCGCACCCGGACGTGTTCAACACGCTGTTGCAGATCCTCGAGGAGGGTCGCCTGACCGACTCGCAGGGCCGGTCGGTCGACTTCCGCAACACCGTGCTCATCATGACCTCGAACCTGGGCACCGCGGACCTCCGCAAGGCCAGCGTCGGCTTCTCCCGCCGCGACGAGGCGGTCACGTACGAGAAGATGAAGGAGAAGGTCAACGAGGCGCTCAAGCAGCACTTCCGACCCGAGTTCCTGAACCGGATCGACGACGTGATCGTCTTCCACGAGCTGTCCAAGGAAGAGGTCACCACGATCGTCGACCTGATGATCAAGCGGGTGAACGAGCAGCTGCTCGGCCTCGGCATGGGCCTCGAGGTGTCGCAGGAGGCGAAGCTGTTCCTCGCCGACAAGGGCTACGACCCGACGCTGGGTGCCCGGCCGCTGCGCAGGGCCATCCAGCGCCTCGTCGAGGACCCGGTCTCCGAGCGGCTCCTGTGGAAGGAGTTCCACGCCGGCCAGACGATCATGGTCGACGTGGTCCCCGACCCCGACAACGAGGGCGAGCGGATGCTCACCTTCACGGGTGTGGACGGGTTCAACCCGCCCTCGCTCGAGGAGGAGCTGGCGATCGCGAGCGGCGAGCCCGCCAACTGATCGCCCCAGCGGCACCGCACTGACCGACCCGGCCGGCGCCCCGTGCGCCGGCCGGCTCGCGTTCGGCGGCCGCTACTGTCGTTCCGGTGCGTCGGGTCGTGCCGCTCCTGGTCTCCTGCGCGCTCGTGCTGTGCGCGAGCGCGTGCCGCGTGCGGGCGGAGGTCGCGGTGGACGTGCAGGCCGACGGCTCGGGCGTGGTGCAGGTGACCGCCGAGCTGGACCCCGCCGCGGCGCGCCGCCTCGGTGATCCCGGCCGCTTGCAGCTCGACGACCTCCGCGAGGCGGGGTGGGACACGAGCGAGCCGGTCCGCGACGAGGACGGGTCGCTCACCGTGGTGGCCCGCAAGGGGTTCGACGGGCCCGACCAGCTCGCCACCCTGCTCGAGGAGGTGGGCGGCCCGGACGGGGTGTTCCGCGACGTGCGCCTCGAGGTCGACGACCGCTTCGGCAGCACGGAGTACCGCTTCGCCACCGAGGTGCACCTCACCGGGTCCCCCGAGCAGTTCTCGGACCCGTTGCTCGCCGGCGTGCTCGACGGGATGCCGCTGGGGCGCAGCGCGGAGGAGCTCGCCGCGGCCGGTGCCGACGACCCCCGGGCGATCACCCTGGAGCTCGCGGTGTCGCTGCCCGGGGGCGACCTCTCCACCGGTGGTGAGGTCGTCGGCCGTCGGGCCAGGTGGGCGTTCCCGGTGACCGGCGGCGAGCCGACCGACGACGAGGTGATGGTGAGCTCGGTGGCGTCCCGTGGGCGGACCGGTGTGCTCGTCGGCGTGGCCGCCGTCGCCGGTGCCGGCGCGGTCGCCGCGGTGGTCGTCGGCCTGGTCCGCCGCCGCGGCTGACCCACGACCCCCGCCCGTTCTGTGATGCGAGGTCGGGGTCCGGACCCCGACCTCGCATCACAGAACCAGTCCGCGTGGGTGTCACAGCCGCTCCCTAGTGTGCGCAGCCATGGCGAGGACGAAGACCGTGTTCCGGTGCATGAGCTGCGGGGTCGAGGCCCCCAAGTGGGCGGGGCAGTGCGGCTCCTGCGGCGAGTGGAACACCCTCGCCGAGGAGCTCGACGAGCCCTCCTCCCTGTCCGGGCTCGCCACCCCGCCCGTGCCGCCAGTCCCGATCACCGCGGTGCGCTCCTCGGACGGCCGCCCGGTGCCCACCGGCATCGGTGAGCTCGACCGGGTCCTCGGTGGCGGCCTCGTCCCCGGCAGCGTCACGCTGCTCGGCGGTGAGCCCGGCATCGGCAAGTCCACCCTCGTGCTCCAGCTGCTCGGCGCCCGCACGGCCGCGGGCGACACCGCGCTGTACGTGAGCGGGGAGGAGTCCGCCGACCAGGTGCGCCTGCGGGCCGACCGGCTCGGCGCGCTGCACGAGCGGTTGCTGCTCGCCGCCGAGACGTCCCTCCCCGCGGTGCTGCACCACCTCGAGGAGGTCCGCCCCGCCCTGTGCGTGGTCGACTCGGTGCAGACCCTGCACGACCCCGCGTTCTCGTCGGCCCCCGGTTCGGTGACCCAGGTGCGGGAGTGCTCGCACCGGCTGGTGCAGGCCGCGAAGCGGACCGGCACCACCGTCGTGATCGTCGGACACGTCACCAAGGAGGGGCAGCTCGCCGGGCCACGGGTGCTCGAGCACGTGGTCGACACCGTGCTGTCGTTCGAGGGCGACCGCCACCACTCGCTGCGGCTGCTGCGCGCCGCGAAGCACCGCTTCGGCTCCACCGAGGAGCTCGGCCTGTTCGCGATGGCGAACGAGGGGCTCGAGGCGGTGCCCGACCCCTCCGGGCTGTTCCTCGGCGACCGGCGGCCGGGGGTGCCGGGCACGGTGGTGACCCCGGCGCTCGACGGGCGCCGCCCGCTGCTGGTCGAGGTGCAGGCGCTGGTGGCCGACTCGTCGCTCGCCCAGCCGCGCCGCTCCTCACAGGGCCTCGACCCCGGTCGGCTGTCACTCCTGCTCGCGGTGCTCGAACGTCGCGCGCACCTGCCCGTGCAGGGCCTCGACGTGTACGCGATGGCCGTCGGCGGGGTGAAGGTGGTCGAGCCGGGCGCCGACCTGGCCATCTGCTGCGCGGTCGCGTCCAGCCTGCGGGGCCACCCGGTCGGGGCCACCACGGTCGCGGTCGGCGAGGTCGGCCTGGCCGGCGAGCTCCGGCAGGTGGGGCGCCTCGAGCGGCGCCTGGCCGAGGCGGCGCGCCTCGGCTTCACCACCGCGGTGGTGCCCCGTTCCGCGCCGGAGGTCGACGCGCCGATCGAGCTGCTCCGCGTGCCCACGCTGGCCGCGGCCCTCGACCTGCTCGGGTTGCTGCGCGACTGACCCCGGGCAGCGATGCGGCCCTGCACCGGCAACTACACTGGGCCGATGACGCGACCATCGCGACAGTGGGGCCCCTGTTGTGCCGGCGCGCGCCTCCTCCGCCCACCGGAGGTCGTCCTGTGAACGATTCCCGCACCGAACGCCACAGCAAGGAATTGCTGAGCGCGCTGGCCGCGGTGGCGCCGGGGCGGCCGCTGCGCGAGGGGATCGACCGGATCCTGAAGGCCGGGATGGGCGCCCTCATCGTGATCGGCGACGGGCCGGAGGTGCTCAACATCTCCTCCGGTGGCTTCCTCGTGAACGCGTCGTTCACCCCGCAGCGCCTCTCGGAGCTCGCGAAGACCGACGGCGCGATCGTGCTCACCCCGGACGCGGGCTACATCGCCCGTGCCAACGTGCACCTGGTCCCGAACCCGAACGTCCCCACCGAGGAGACCGGGACACGGCACCGCACCGCGGAGCGGGTTGCCCGCTCGATCGGCGTGCCGGTCATCTCCGTGTCGGAGGACATGGCGGTGGTGACCGTCTACACGAAGAACGAGCGGTACCAGCTGGAGCCGATCCCGTCGATCCTCGGTCGCTGCAACCAGGCGCTGCAGACCCTCGAGCGGTACCGCACCCGCCTCGACGAGGTCTCCGCGAACCTCACCTCGCTCGAGATCGAGGACATCGTGACCCTGCGCGACGTGGTCACCCTGCTGCAGCGGGCGGAGCTCGTGGCGCGCATCTCGGGTGAGATCGAGCAGTACCTGACAGAGCTCGGCACCGACGGGCGGTTGGTGCGGCTCCAGCTGCGGGAGCTGATGGGCGGCGTCGAGGACGAGCGGCGCCTGGTCGTGCGCGACTACTTCCAGTCGGACTCCTCGTGGAACCTCGAGCAGGCGATCGAGACGCTGTCGGACCTGCCGATCGACGACCTGCTCGACGCCGAGGAGGTCGTGCACGCGCTGCACCTGTCGGGCCACGACGACGACCTGGACGCCTCGATCGAGCCGCGCGGGTACCGGCTGCTCGCGCGCATCCCCCGGCTGCCCGAGCACGTCGCGGAGCGGCTGGTGCAGCAGTTCGGCTCGCTGGACAAGCTCACCCGGGCCTCGGTGGAGGAGCTGGCCGCGGTCGAGGGCGTCGGGCCGCACTGGGCCGAGACGATCAAGGACGCGATGTCGCGCATCGCCGAGTCCTCGATCCTCGACCGCTACGCCTGATCGGACCCCCGTCACGGGCGCCGCGGCGCAGCCCCTACCGTGGTCCCCATGCGAATCGAGCTACCCACCGGCACGCCCGCAGAGCTCGTCGCGGCCGACGCCCCCGCCCGGGGCCTCGTCGTGATGCCCGACATCTGGGGACTCCGCCCGCTGTTCGACGACATGTGCGCCGACCTGTCGGCCCGCACCGGTTGGACGGTCATCGCGGTGGAGCCGTTCCCCGGCCAGGACCTGCCCGGCAGCGACGACCCCGACGGCCTCGCCCGCCGCGGGGAGGCGCTGAGCCGCCGCGACGACGGGGACGTGATGGCGGACCTGCTCGCCGCCGCCGATGCGACCGGCACCGCGCCGGTCGGCCTGATCGGGTTCTGCATGGGCGGCATGTACGCGCTCAAGGCGTCGTCGCTCGGGCGGTTCGACCGTGTCGTGTCGTTCTACGGGATGATCCACGTGCCCGAGCAGTTCGCCGGTCCCGGCCAGGGCTCGCCGCTCGAGGCGGTGCGGGACAAGGACCGCTGCGAGGTGATGTCGATCATCGGCACTGCGGACGGGTTCACCCCGCCCGAGCACGTCGAGGAGCTCGAGGCGGCGGGCGCGACCGTGGTGCGCTACGAGGGCGCGGACCACGGGTTCGTGCACGACCCGGCCCGCCCGGCGCACCGGCCCGACGACGCGGCGGACGCCTGGCGCCGGGTGATCGAGTTCCTCGGCGGCTGAGCGGGCCGCCGGTCGGCTACTGGGAGCGGATCTCCAGCTCCCGCCGCTTGAGGATGCGGTAGGAGCGGTCGTTCTGCTCGATCCAGCCGAGCCGCAGGAAGCTGGCGATCGCCTTGTTGACCCGCTCCCGGGACGCACCGACCAGCCCGGCCAGCTCCTCCTGGGTGATCGGGATCTCGAACTCGTCCTGCTCCCCCGCCAGCTCGAGCAGGTGCTTCGCGGTGCGGCCGGTCACGTCCAGGAAGAACGCGTCCGCCAGTGCCTCGTCGGTGTTGCGGATGCGCAGGCTCAGCAGCCGGACGACCGACCACAGCAGCTCGGGCTTCGACTCCCAGATCGAGCGCAGCACGTCGTAGGGGATGCGGATGAGGGTCGACGGCTCGAGCGCCCGCGCCTCGGCGGACCGTCCCAGCCCGTCGAACAGCCCCATCTCACCGAACAGGTCGCCGCGCTCCATGATCGCGACCATCGATTCGCGCCCGTCGAAGGACTTGTTCGAGATCGCGATGCGGCCGCTGGTGACGACGTAGCAGGCGTCCGCCTCGGCGTTCTCCTCGAACACCACGTCGCTGCGGATGAGGTCGATCGTCTCGGCGGCGTCGGCGAGCTGACGCCGGTCGTCCTCGTCGAAGTTGTCGAAGAGCTCGGCGTCCAGCACCAGGTCCATGTCGCTCACGGCGTGCATCGTACCGACAACGCGGGGTGGCACCCCGGCGGCCGGCGCCCGCGCCGCTCCGACGGCGGTAGCGTCCCCGGCGATGAGCCCTGCCGGTGACGCCTCCAACGACCGATCGGGCGCGGCGCGCGCCCGGCGCGTGTGGTGCATCGTCGTCGCGGGCGGTGCGGGGCGCCGCTTCGGCAGCGCGAAGCAGTTCGCACGCCTTGGCGGCGGCACCGTGCTCGAACGCTCGCTCGCCGCGGCGCGCGGCGCGGTCGACGCGGTGGTGGTCGTCGTACCGGCGGAGCACGTGGCTGAACCCGAGGTGGCCGGTCTCGGCGCGGACGCCGTCGTGGCCGGCGGGGCCACCCGGGCGGACTCGGTGCGGGCCGGGCTCGCCGCGGTGCCCGGGGACGCCGAGGTGGTGCTGGTGCACGACGCGGCCCGCCCGCTCGCCTCGACCGAGCTGTTCGAGCGGGTGCGCGACGCCGTGCTCGGCGGGGCGGGAGCGGTCGTGCCGGTGGTGCCGGTGGTCGACACGATCCGCCACGTCGACGGGGGCGTGGTGGACCGGGACCAGCTGCGGGTGGTGCAGACCCCGCAGGGGTTCGACGCGGCGCTGCTGCGGCGCGCGCACGCGGGTGGTGGCGACGCGACCGACGACGCGGGGCTGGTCGAGGCGATCGGCGCGCCGGTCACGATGGTCGAGGGCGAGTCGACGAACCTGAAGCTCACCGGACCGGAGGATCTCGCCGTGGCCGCCGCGCTGCTGGGAGGTGTGACGCGATGACCCTGCGCATCGGCAACGGCTTCGACGTGCACCGCTTCTCGACCGACCCGTCCCGCCCGCTGGTGCTCGGCGGGGTCCGGTTGCCCGAGGGCCCGGGCCTCGAGGGGCACTCCGACGCGGACGCGATCGCCCACGCCGTCGCGGACGCGCTGCTCGGCCCCGCCGGCCTGGGCGACATCGGCCAGCTGTTCCCCGACACCGACGAGCGCTGGCGCGGCGCCGACAGCCTCGAGCTGCTGGCCGAGGTGGTGCGACGTGTGCGCGACGCGGGCTGGGAGCCGGTGAACGTGGACTGCTCGGTGATCGCCGAGCGGCCCAAGCTGGCGCCCCACAAGGACGAGATGCAGCGGCGGCTCAGCGAGGTGGTCGGCGCGCCGGTGACGGTGGCCGGGCGTCGGGCCGAGCGGCTGGGCGCGCTGGGGCGGGTCGAGGGCATCGCCTGCCTGGCCTCGGCGCTCATCCGTGCCACCGAGGGGGCGGCGTGAGCCCGCCGCGCGGCGGGCGCCGCGGCGCACCGAGGGGTGGAGCACCGAAGCGGGGTGCGCCGAGGGGCGCGGCCGCGCCACGCGGTGGGCGCGAGCGGCGTGAGCGGGGTCTGGGCGGCACCCAGGTGGAGGGCCGCCAAGCGGTGCGCGAGCTGCTGCTCGCCGGCACCCGCAAGGTGCACGAGGTCGTGCTCGCCGCGGACGCCGAGCGCTCGGACATCGTGGGCGACATCGTCCAGCTCGCCGCGGAGCTGCGGGTGCCGGTGCGCGAGGTCGGGCGCGGGCGCCTCGAGTCGATCAGCCGCACCGACGCCCCCCAGGGCGTCGTCGCCCGGGCCGCCGAGCTTCCCGAGACCCCGCTCGAGGAGCTGTGCTCGCCCACCGACGGCGGCCCGCCGTTCCTGCTGGCGGTCGACGGGGTCACCGACCCGGGCAATCTCGGGGCGCTGCTGCGCATCGCCGAGTGCGCGGGAGTGACCGGGGTCGTGCTGCCGCGCCACCGGGCGGTGCACGTCACCCCGACGGTCACGAAGGCGGCCGCCGGTGCGATCGAGTACCTCCCGATGGCCCTCGTCGGCGGGCTGCCGAACGCGATCGCGACGATGCGGGACCGGGACGTGTGGGTGGTCGGGCTCGACGCCGGCGGGGACACCTCGGTCCACGACCTGGACCTCTCCGGTGCCGGGGTGTGCCTGGTGCTCGGCGCGGAGGGCAGGGGCCTCTCCCGGCTGGTGCGCGAGCGGTGCGACCTCCTCGCCGCGATCCCGCTCCACGGGCGGCTCGCGTCGCTGAACGTCGCGGCGGCCGGCGCGATCGCCTGCTACGAGATCGCCCGGCGCCGGGCCGGCAGCTGAGCGGTCAGAGCGCCGTGGGCTGGATGTCCAGGTCCTCGGCGTGCTGGCCGCGCAGCACCCGGATCGCGAGCTGGCCGTTCGCAAGCGTGGCCTCCACCCCGGAGCCGTAGCCCTCGGGCAGGTCGACCTCGCGCTCGTAGCCGCCGTACTCCCACTCCTGGATCAGGTACTCGCGGGGCCCCGCGCTGCGGAGCTCGGCGTAGAAGCGCACCTTGCCCGGGCGGAGCTGGATCCTGACGTCCTCGGCCTGCACCGCCGGCAGCGGCGCGACGATCACGAGCGCCTCGCTCGCCTCGTAGACGTTCACCGGCACCTTCTGCGGTGTCATCGAGGCCTCGGTCGCCGCCGTCGACTGCACGACCTCGTCGTGGTCGGCGATGTCGTGGCCTGCGATCTGGTTGCTCATGTCAGCTCCTCGTTCTCGCCCGCGCGCCCGGTGGCCCCGGGCGGGTCGCGGGTGGCGCGTACCCGTGGCCGGCCACCGGCCAAACGCGGCCCGCCGAACCCGTGCGGCCAGCGACCGCCGGCGTCGGTAACGTCCGTCCGTGACCTCCTCGCCCCCCACCGAGCGCACCTCGGGCACCCGCCCGACCACCCCGGGGTTGGGGCTGGCGCTGGTCTCGGCGGCCGGGTTCGGCACCTCGGGGGTGTTCGCCAAGTCGCTGCTCGAGGCCGGATGGTCGCCGGGCGGGGCGGTGACCGTGCGCATCGGTGGCGCGGCGCTGGCGCTCGCGCTGCCGGCGGCGGTGGTGATGCGCGGGCGGTGGAGGGTGCTGCGGCGCCACGCCCGGATGCTCACCGTGTACGGCCTCGTCGCGGTCGCCGCGTGCCAGTTCTGCTACTTCAACGCGGTCACCCGCCTGTCGGTCGGGGTGGCGCTGCTGCTGGAGTACCTGGCCCCGGTGCTGATGATCGGGTGGTTGTGGCTGCGCCACGGCTCCCGCCCCAGTCGGGTCACGGTCGGCGGCACCGCGCTCGCGGTCGGCGGGCTGGTGCTGGTGCTCGACGTGACCGGCTCGGTGGAGGTCGACCCGATCGGCGTGGCGTGGGCGCTCGCGGCCGCGGTGTCGGTGGTCGTGTACTTCGTGCTGTCCGCCCGCGAACCGGAGGGGCTGCCGCCCCTCGCGATGGCGTCCGCGGGGATGGTGGTCGCCGCGTTGGCGTTGCTCGCGGTCGGGCTGGTGGGGCTGATGCCGCTGGAGGTGTCGGACCAGGACGTGGTGTTCCTCGACCGGCAGGTGCACTGGGCGGTCCCGGCGTCGGGGATGGTGCTGCTGTCCACCGCGCTCGCGTACGCGACGGGCATCGCCGCGACGCGACGGCTCGGGTCGCGGCTCGCGAGCTTCGTCGGGCTGTCCGAGGTGCTCTGCGCGGTGTTCGCCGCGTGGCTGTTCCTCGGCGAGCTGCCGCTGCCGATCCAGCTGGTCGGCGGCGCGCTGATCGTCGCCGGCGTCGCGTGCATCCGCTACGACGAGCTGACGAGGGCGCCGACCCCGGCGAGCGAGGTGCCGATCGACCCGATGTGACGGGGCGTGACTGGCACCCGCGCCGGCGGTCACCGATGGTGGAGCCGAGCCCGACCGGTGCGGGCGATCCGCGTGTCGAGGAGCGAGCGAACGTATGCCCCGGCGTCACGGCAACGTGCTCAACTGGGCGACCGAGCTGGACCCTGCCGCGCTCGAGCAGGCGCAGCGGGCCGCGTCGATGCCGTTCGTGGAGGGCCACGTCGCGCTGATGCCGGACGCGCACGTCGGCCTGGGCGCGACGGTGGGTTCGGTGATCCCGACCCGCGGGGCGGTCATCCCCTCGGCGGTCGGGGTCGACATCGGGTGCGGGATGATCGCCGTCGAGTGCCCCTTCACCGCGGACCGGCTCCCCGACGACCTCACCCGGCTGCACTCCGAGATCGAGAGGGTCGTGCCCGCCGGGGTGGGGCGCGGGCACGACCGTGCCCAGGCCGCGGCGGCGGACCTGCTCGCCGATCCCCGCGCGGAGCAGCTCACCGACGCCCAGCGGAAGGTCGCGGCCAAGCAGCTCGGCACGCTCGGCTCGGGCAACCACTTCGTGGAGGTCTGCCTCGACGAGCGCGACCGCGTGTGGGTGGTGCTGCACTCCGGGTCACGGGGGGTGGGCAACCAGCTGGCACAGCGGCACATCGAGTCCGCGAAGGGGCTCATGGCCGAGTACTTCGAGGAGCTGCCGGATCCCGACCTCGCGTACCTCGTCGAGGGCACCCCCGAGTTCGACGAGTACCTGGCGGCGATGCTGTGGGCCCAGGACTACGCGATGGCGAACCGCGAGGTGATGATGGACGCGGTGCTCGCCAAGCTGGCCGACGCCGTCGGCGGGCGGTTCAGGGAGGCGAGCCGCATCAACTGCCACCACAACTTCACCGAGCGCGAGCGGCACTTCGGCAAGGAGGTGTGGGTCACCCGCAAGGGCGCGATCCGGGCGCGCCGCGGGGAGCTGGGGATCATCCCCGGGTCGATGGGGACCCGGTCCTACGTGGTCGAGGGGCTCGGCAACCCCGACTCGTACGAGTCGTGCGCGCACGGCGCGGGTCGGCGGCTGTCGCGCCGCCAGGCGCGGCGCCGGCTGGACGTCGAGGGGCTCCGCACGGCGATGGCGCACGCCGCGTGGAACGAGCGGGACGCGAAGCGGCTGATCGACGAGGACCCCCGGTCCTACAAGGACATCGACCAGGTGATGGAGGACCAGCGGGACCTGGTGCGGGTCCGGCACACGCTGCGCCAGGTCCTCAACTACAAGGGCACCTGAGCGGGTCGCGGGGGTCAGTCGCGGGTGCGGCGCTGGGGGTAGATCGTCTCGCCGCGGGCGAGCATGTCGACGAACTGCTCGATGCGCCGCGCCCGGGTCTCGGGCCGCTTGGCCTGCTGGGTGCGGTGGATCAGGGCGAAGCGGTTCTGCGAGGTGAGCACCTCGAACATGGCCGCCGCGTCCGGGTTCGCCGCGATCGCCGCAGCGAGGTCGTCGGGCACCTTCGCGTCGGCCGGGCCGTCGTAGGCGTCGTCCCAGCGGCCGTCGGCCTTGGCTCGCTCGACCTCGGCGAGCCCGGCGGGGTGCATGCGCCCCTCGGCGATCAGCCGCTCGGCGATGCCGACGTTGCGGGCGGACCAGGGGCTTCGCGGCCGGCGGGGCGAGTACCGCTGGAGGAAGGTCGTGTCGTCGCGGGACTTGCGCTGGCCGTCGATCCAGCCGTGGCACAGCGCCTCCTCCAGCGCCTCCGCGTTGCTCAGGCGGGTCGGGTGGGTCACGCCCTTCTTCGCGAGGACGAGCCACACCGCGGCCGACTCCGCGTGGTGCTCGGCGAGCCAGTCGCGCCACGCGGTGGCGTCGGGGAGGATCAGCTCCGGCGTGTCGGGCGTCGCCATGCCCCGACCGTAGCGGTGGGATGGGGCAGCGCTCCGGGTGGTCCGGGCGTTCGGGTCGGCGGTCAGTTCGCCAGCCCGGCCTGGCGGGCGGCGAGGAACCGGTAGCGGGGATCCGCGGTGGCGGCCTCCTCGAGCCGGGCGGCGTAGACGAGCTTCACCACGTGGGGATCGAGGGTCACGAGCGCTGCCCGGCCGATGTCGGCCCACGCCAGGCGGGAGGCGTCCACGTCGGGGGTGTCGCGCCGGGAGGGGTCGGCGCCGTCGAGCACCACCGCGGCGACGAGCGCGACCGCCTGCGCGGTGCGCAGCGCGAGGCGGCGCTGGTCCTCGGGGTCGAGGTACTGCGCCAGCGCACGTGCGGCGCGGGTGCCGGTGACCATGTGGAGCGAGGTGAAGTCGTTCCGGTCGAGGTGCACCGCGGCGACGAAGGCGGCGACGTCGGCGAGCAGGTGCCCGTCGTCGCGGAGCCGGGCGAGGGTGTCGCGGAACCACAGCGCCTCGGCGGCGCCGCGCAGGTCGCGCAACGACCCGCTGCGGCGCTGCGGGTGCTGGGCGAGGGCGGAGGCCACCGCGGCGAGCGACTCGCCGCCGTCACCGCCCGGCGGGTCGCCCAGCGGGCGGCCCTGCTCACGCAGGTGCTGGAGCGCGTTCGCGACCTGGCCGGCGTGCTGCGCGTCGATGGCCAGCTCGAGGCGGATGATCGCGTGGAAGAACTGCGACAGCGGGGCGTCGATGAGGGTGGGCAGCTCGCGGCGGACGACGGCGTCGATGCCGAGCCGTTCGACCTCGGCGGTGTCCGGGTCCAGCCAGGAGGGCCGTTCGCGGGGGACCAGGAACCCGTCGGTGGTCTGCGCCTCGAACCACTCGCGCAGCTGGTCGTCGGTGGCGCCGAGGCGGCGTGCCGCGACCAGCGACATGGAGAGGTGGCTGTTGAACCCGCCGCGGGCGAGGGGGTCGTAGGCGAGCTCCCGGTCGAGCAGCTCGTCGAGGACCGGATCGCCGCCCGCGCGGGTGGTCGGTTCGCTGAGGGTGGGGTGCGTCGTGGCCATGACGCCGACCGTAAGACCTCAAGTTCACTTGAGGTCAAGGGTCGGTGGGTGAATTGCCCGTTTGAACCGGCTGCGAGCACACGTACTTTTCGCTCGACCGGTCGGTTGACGCAGTGGGAGAGGGGCGTCCCCGATGCGAGACAGGCCGGAGCTGGGGAGCGCCCCGTCGGTCACGCCGGCTGGCGGGGCGCCTCCGAGGCCGGTGGAGGGCGTGCCGCGGCGCGGCCTCAGTTCCGTTGGTACCGCTGCATGCGCCGGATCGCCGCAGCTGCCGCATCCGCTCGCCGGTAGATCTCCCGCTCCTCCTCGGTGCGACTCGCGAGAACGTCCGCCGCACGGAGCGCATCCTCCTCGAGGAGGTGCTGCTCCTCGAGGGTGAGCGCCTCGCCGCGCACCGCCTTCATGCGTGCTGCCAGCACCTCGGGGGCCGTCGGCGGCGCTTCGGCCTGGTGCCGTTCATCGAGTGCCCGTGCCGCGTCGAGTGCCGCTTGATGGGCGGCCATCGCCTGCTCCTCCGCCGCGGCGTGGGCCGCGAGCTCGGCTGCGGTGCTCCTGCGCATGGGACCAGTGTGCCAGTCACCGTACGCAGCGCCTCCGGCCGGGGTCGTACGAGGTGCCCTGGCTTCAGGCGGAGCCCGAGCGGAGAATCGAACTCCGGACCTGCTGTTTACAAGACAGCTGCTCTGCCAACTGAGCTACTCGGGCGGGACTTCCGCGGTAGGTGCCGCGGAAACCTCCGCGGATTGTAAGCGGTGCCCTGCATGAGTGGGATCGTGCCCGCGGCAGGGCCGGCGTCAAGCCGGCGGTGGCGGGCAACCGGTGCTGAGGTCGGGCAGCCGCGCCCAAGGTCCGGGTGGCCAGCCCACGCGATCCCACAGCGGGCGGAACCGTGGGGTGAAGAGCCGGTGGAGCTGTTCGCCGACGTTGAAGAGCGCGTCGACGTAGCCGGCTCCCCAACTCGATGCTCCGGCCGCCTCGATCAAGGCCCGCCGCAGGGCGGTGCCGTTTGACGCAGTCCGGGAACTCGGCCCGAGGCTGCGGTGGTTCTCCCAGTCGCTTGAAGCCGGACTCGATGGGGCGAGTCTCCGCGGTGGTCCTCGTCTCTTGCCACCTCACCGTGGGCGCGTGCCGGGTGCAGTGCGCGGCGCAGAGAACTTCTGCTGAGCCGCGGTGGTTGCCCAGTGCTGCGAGTGTCCGGATTCGGTTCTGGCAAGCTCGAGGAGGTGCCGATGTGTGGGAGGCAGCCGCCCGCGGCGATGACGTAGACGCGTGGTCGGGCCGGCGCCCCTTGACCGGTGCGCTTCAGTGGAACGGCGCCGGTGAAACCGGCGAGATCTCGTTCCCACGCCGCCGCAGCGTCAGGATTCCTGTTCACAGGAGCGGCTGGTGCGCCTTGAGCGAAGCTGCGTCGGAGTACCGCTGAACCCGCTCCGGTCGATGTGCTCCGAGCTGGGCCGGCGACGCCGCGGGCCACGGGATGACTGCGCTCATCACTCGATGATCTCGAGAGGTGGCACGGCGTCGACGATCTTTATGGTCTCGAGGCTGAAGCGGCACATGTCTTCCGTATCCTTGAGTCGTGAGCTCGTTGGAAGGGACTCTGTGTGCGAAGCGTGCCTCTTGCCTCGTGGGGCGACGCTTCGCCGCGCCGTCGACCTTCATCGTGTGGGGGCGGGCATGACGATCCTCGTCGAGCTCGATGGCGGTCGTTTCCCGATCGAACGGTCGGCCTTCTCGGCGTTGCTCGACAACTCTGTCGCCAGCACCTACGTCGACTATCAGCGAGCCATCGAGTGTGGTTCGATCCCGTTCGCAAAGCTCGAATACCTCGCACATAGGGGCGAGATCCCTGTCGCCTTGTTCTTCGCGCCACTTCCCCTGGTCCAGGCGCAGGTGGATGCGAAGACCGAGAAGCTGCTCTCTGGCGTCAGCAAGACGACGTTCTCGGTCAACTCGCGGGAGAGGGTTGAGCTGCGCGACATCGAGCTGATCGTGAAGGACCTCATCCGCAAGCAGGAACTCCTCAAGCGCTACGACAGCTCTCTCAAGAAGAACGAGATCATCGGCCTACTTCGAAAGTCGGGACCCTCGGCAGGGGCCGACGCGGCGCGACTCTCGTCAGCGCTCCAGCTGTCGCACGCTGATGTGTCGGCCGCCCGGAACAAGGGGGCCGCGCTTGAACATCTGATCTCGCGGGTCGAGGCAAACCAGATCCTGGTGTCGCGCAGCGTCCAGAACTACATGCCGCAACGACTGCACCACGTCGAGTTCAGTGGCATGACGATCAAGGACACGAAGGTGCCCTACATCTTCCTGGCCGGCGGTGACCACGGTGATGCACAAGAGCCGACCGGTCGCACGATTTTCACCCTCATGCTCATGACCGTCTTGGTGGCCCGAGGGATCTTCGCCCCTGTCACCTGGGACGGACAGAGCACCGGATCGCAGGTCGGGCGCGAGTACGACATCGCTGGCGCCATGCTCATGCCGACCGAGCTTCTCAACGCGAGGCGTCCTTCGACGCTGGAGGAGATGAGGGAGGTCGCCGACTACTGCAAGGTGACACCGAGCGCCGTGGTGATGCGAGCCCTACGGCTGAAGCTCATCGGCCAGCGAGATGCAGGCGCACTTCTCGCTCAGCTCCGACGCGACTACGAGAGCCAACCGAAGACGACCGCACGCAATCCAAGACCTGAGAACGCCGTGCGCAAGTACAACGGGGCGGAGTTCACCCGACGGATGCTCGCTGCCCTCGACGCGAATGCTCTCTCGCCACGCGAGTTCTGCCGGTCGGTCTGCCTCAACAAGCTGAGCCCGGACCAGATCAGCGACCTCCGGAAGGCTCTGCGATGAGCTGGGACGACTCGACCTACTTCGTTGACGCCAACACATTGACGCAGCTCACGAGGCCACTGCGCTCGACCGAGCTGTTCCGCAGAACTGTGCGCATCCCACGGGCCGTACTTGCCGAAGCGAAGGGGCTGCCCGACATAGAGGAGCTGAAGACCCTTGAGTACCCGACCACCCCGTCGGTGCTCCGGTGCCTTGTCAGGGTGCTCGAGACGGTGCCGGTCGGCGATACTCGGCTGCTCGACTTGTACGGAAACCGCGGCAATGCTGACCCCTTCTTGGTTGCCTGCGCCATCGACGCACGGAACCAAGAAGCAGCGACGCTCTTCCCACGAACGTGTGTCGTCGTCTCCGGGGACAGGGCGGTCAGGGGCAAGGCTGCTGAGTTCGACCTGTCGACGCTGACCAACCGAGAGTTCGCCGAACGCATCGACGTAGCGGCACACACTCCGGCAAGCGGTCGACCGACCATCGCGGCGGATGCCGGTCAAGACTGAGCTGTCCCATCACGCGTGCCGGGGGACTCCTGCTCGTGGCCGCAAGTCGGGTGGCTCGGCGATCCGTCCGGGCAGGTCCCGCGGGCAGTGCCGCGAGCCCCACCGAACCACTGCCGCTCCAACCGGTTCGACTCAACGAGGCACGCGGGAGACGACCGACGCGGCGTCGCGAAGCCGACCGAACTCGGCGAGGCTGATCGTCGAGGCGCCGAGACGCTCGGGGGTGACAGTCACCATCACCGCTTCGGCCCCCGCCCACTGTGTGACGTTCACGCGAGCCTGTGGGTCGTCGAGCACGTTCATGTCCCCGTCGAGGATCTGCACCTGCCAGTCGCTTCCGGGGGGCACCGCGATGTCGTATCCGTCGGAGAACCCTTGGAGGGCAACCTGCAACGCGACGCCTTCGTCGGTGAGGATCCGCAGCGCGGTGCCTTCGGGCCAACGGCCGTCGACCTGGACGAACACCCGCGCCTGCTGCATCTTCTCCATGATGTGCGGAGGTGTCACCTCGGGGTCGATGCCACGCTGGTCCGGCGGCGTCTGCTCCCACACGTGGAAAGGGTCCCGGTTGGGACGACAGAAGCAGAGCGAGTACGACTTCCTCGTCGAACTGGCATCAGTGCGCGAGGCCGACGGGACCCCAAGACCGGTACGGTTCACCTCAGGGGTGCTCGCCGAGATCGAAGCGGAGCAGGAACGCCGGTGCGCTGTGTCGAGGTGTCATGCCCGGCACGCCCTCACGTTGTCGACCCAGATCTGGCCGGTGGTCTGCTGGTAGAGCCGAACCCGTACGTCGGCGCCTTGCCAGTTGGACGGGGGCGTCCATGCGGCGCTGTCGGCGGAGTGCCGCAGGCCGATGATGTGGCCCATCTCATGTGCTGCGACCGCCGCGATCGATGAACCGGACACGTCGAGGTCGAAACGGATCCAGTTGAGCGAGCAGGTGGCGCTTATCCGGCTCTCCGCGATGAAGTGTGGGGGCGGGTGAGGTTCGGGCCGGGTTCATAGGGTCCACCAGCGCGGCCAAGGGCCTCGCGATTCTGCGGATTGCGACATCTGCAGAAGGAGAGACCCT